>Ga0316217_10005065_pt1 | contig 13860 bp, 7 predicted proteins | sample 1anoAmetaG_FD_203633 | JGI IMG/M metagenome (GOLD analysis project Ga0316217, IMG submission 203633) | Freshwater microbial communities from Trout Bog Lake, Wisconsin, USA - 1anoA | ecosystem: Environmental > Aquatic > Freshwater > Lake > Hypolimnion/Profundal zone | place: USA: Wisconsin...
GGGATAACCGTAGCCTGCCAGCGTCAGCGAACAGCCGTAATTCAAGCCGGCGTGGAATTGCAACGCCAATGGCTCATTCCGCGCCGTCCGCAAAACCACTTCCGCCGGCGCTTGCAGCATCCGCAGCAGCATCGGGCCGGAGGTGACGCCGATGCGGATGTTGTATTCGATCACGTGCCACCGGCCGTGGCGCTTGATGGCGGTGGCTTGCAGGGGGCCGTGGTAATCCACTGCGCGCAGCCACGGCCGCAGCGGATGGATAAGTTCCCGCGCCAGTCCGTAGCGGTCGTGCTCATCCCGTTCCACCAGTCCGCCCAACGGCGCGCCGGCGACGACGCCCAAGTTGCCGTTGAAGGCGTATTTGTATTCCTGGTTGGTGACCAGCGAATGGATTTCGCCGCCGCTCACCAGCACAATGTGGCCGGCCTCGGCCCGGCCCAGATACTCCTGCAAAAAGACGCCCTCGGCATAATTCACCTGCCGCAACCACGCCCGCGTGTCCGCGGGCGTCTCGCACAAAATGGTGTGGATCGGGCTCGTCGGCGAGCACAGCGGATTCTTGATCACAAACGGACTGGGATGTTGCGCGAGAATGGCCTCCGCTTCGAGGCGGTTCGAAGCCACAAACGATTTCGGAAACGGAATTTTGAACCGGGCGCACAACCCCCGGGCGAAATCGCGCTCGCGTTCGATCCGCATCGCCTCGCCGGTCGGCGAAAAGATGCCCACGCCCGACTTGACCAAATCGTCGGCCCACGGCTGCTGCGCCCAGTCAATGGAGTGCGGGATGACCGCCTGGATTTTATGCTGGCGAATGAGTGGCAACGGGCTGGGGAACGCCTCGCTGGAAAAAGTCCGGCCGGCCAGCGAGGGCGGGAAATGGCCGTAATTCCGGGTGAGATACGTCATGACCCGGGCGCCGGTGTCATGCAGCGCCGTGCCGACGCTCTGCGCGAACGAGCCGACGCCTAGAATCATCATGGCCGGAGACGTTCGCGGAGACTTTTTTTTGACAGAACCTTTTGGCGGCATTTGTTTTCAGTTTTTCACAGTTTGACCAGCCGCGCAATCCGAAGAATGGCATCGAAGAAAGGCTTCCAAACGCTGAAAACTAAAACCGAGGTGAGGTGACGACCGCGCTTTCCATGAACCCCGGAGTGAGGGCGAGCGTTCCACCATCTACAGTGTTCCAACGAGCGGACGTGGCGCCGCCGCGCGAGGCCGCGCGGCCTACAGGATTTCCAGGCAAATTGCCGATTTTGCAGGGCCGGTGCCCCCCATCAGGCGGTTTATTTAACGGGCGGTAAACCCGGAAATTCAACCAGCTCAAAGGCAGGGCAACGGGCGGAGGCGGAGTTGAACTTTGAGCCCTAAGCTGGGTTGATTTTCTGCCGGCGGCAACTGGTTATTGATGAGCCGCACAACGGCTGCTGAACCACTGCCAGTCGGTTGCCGTAGAACCGGTTGGATTACCAACCACGATGCCGGAAACTCCGGCACCAGGCATATTTTGAGTCACGTTAATTTTAAGAATTGGCGTCTGCCAATTGTGTATTCCCGCATGGCCATCGGCGAAGCACATACCAGCGCCCCAAAGGTGGTAGGCGCCGGGAACATCGGGAAAACTCGCCTGGCCGGTATAACTTCCGGCGGTGGCCCCAAACGCATTGTTGACTTGCAACCAGCCATCCATTCCGGAACCGCCTGATGACAAGTCAATCGCGCTTTCCTCTACCAGGACAATTAAATCCGACGGTCCAGGAAAGCCCGTTATCTGCGACATTTTCGCATAGGTTTTGGCGTTAGACTGATACTGCAAGGTGCCTCCAATCTGGCCCTGCATCGAGTAACTGCGTATCCGCTGGCCATTGGCCGAAGGAACGTTGTCGGCGGGACAACGATAGACTCCCAATTGTCCGGTCATATAACCGGCCATTAGGTTTGTTTTATACAATGTTGCGTTGGTATTCGCGTCGGCGGCATTCCACCATTGCACCGCCAGATTGCCGATCCAACTGACACCCCCGGAAGTTGAAGGAGAATTGGGCATCATCCAATCATTGCTTTCATTGGGATACATGAGCCACCCCAAAGCCAGCTGCTTCAAATTGCTGGTGCATTGACTGGCCCAGGCCTTCCGCTTTGCCGCGGACAGCGCGGGCAACAGCATGGCCGCCAGAATGGCGATGATGGCGATGACCACCAACAGCTCAATCAGGGTAAAACCGCCGCGGTTCGCGCGGAACGGAAGTTTCATTTTTGTCATACAGTTTTCTTCATTCAGATCACTTTACGCATTCTGCAAATTGCCGGGGCACCCGCACCATGGCGGATGCCCCGGTGTGAGCCGCAATCAGTTGTGCTGGATGCGATAGAATTCAACGCCACCATTGTAAGGCGTTATGGCCTTGAATTGGTTACCGCCCAGCGAGGTGAGGCTCGCCGCGGGACTCAGGTTGTTGTAAGGCCCGGCGACCACCCCAGAGCTTTGCAGCGTGAACGAGGAAACCGTATCCGACGCGCTGGAGGTGGTGAACGTGATGACTACGTTGCCGCCGGTGATCTTGATGCCTTTGATGGTGACGACTGGCGGAGTAGGCAGTTGAACCACTTGCAGGTTGGCATAATAGACCCCCTGTTCAGGATTGCCGATGCTTGCTCCAAACGGATCCGCATAACCCAGCATCAGATAACCATTCGTCCATACCGTGGTGTTGGTGTAAACAAAGATGGGCGTGTGGTTGATGGACATGGTAACGACGCCGTTTTGCTGCTTGATTTCGACATCGCTCCACGTGCTGGCGTCATAACCCATCGTCGGATCACCTTCGGCGGGAGAACCGGAACTGAAACCGCCCACTCCGTTAAGGCAAGTGAACGGTCCGCCACCAGCGCTGCCAGAGGTGTCCTTGAAGACTTCTGAGAACGACGACGCAAATTGCGTGCCCAGCTGCTGCCATCCGGTGTTGCCGTTGGTACCGCCCGCACCGGTGAACATCGTATAATCACCCGTTAGCGTAGCTCCAGGTTGAGCCGTCACATAAAACCAGACGCCGTCGCTGGCCCAAGTCCAGTTGGTAAGAAACCCGCCGCCATACCACCAGTTGCTCAAGCTGCCAGAGTGGTTGATGCCAAAAACCGCGCCTTCGGTGTTGGCCGCTGTCGTCTTGCCTTGGATCATATTCATGTTGAAGCGCACGGCATAATTGCCGCTCAGCCACAGGTTGGTGTAATAAGCGTTGACCGCGCCGCCAGAACCCAGCGTCACGTCCTTGTTGCAGGTCAGGTGTAAGGCATTGGCGTTTCCGCCCGGAGGAGGTGGCACGGTGATGCCGCCGGCCGCACTGGACAGATTCATCCCAAAATCCGCCTCATAATCCGTGGCATCATCAAAGGGATCGCCGCAACCGTAGGTAATGTTCCAATTGTTGGCATCACCCGAACTGGTAAGGTCATCGGACAACAGCACGGCTACCGGTGCTGCATAGTGGGCGGAAACCACGGTGCCGGTCGCCGGCCCGTTGCCAATGACGTAATTCGCGCCGGAGGTGACGGAGACCACCACCGTCCGATTCGTGGTCACGCTGGGGTCATCCACCGGCACCACCTGCAAGGTCGCGGTCTGCATTCCGTCCGGAATGGTGACGCTGCTAACCGGCGTGAAATCCGTGTTCGGCACCGCCGAGCCGCTGTAGGCCAGATTCACGGTCAAGTCGGAACCGATGGTCAGCAGGCCACGGCGCGTCAGCGTGTAGTTGATGTAGTCGTTGTAGCCGCCGGCGGTGTTGGTATAGCGACCATACGCCTGTGAACTGCTGGTGATGTCAACCGTCGGTGTGTCCCCATCCAAAATGTCAACCAGGGCATTGCCGGCTCCCACGTAGTTGGTGCCGCTTTGGAGCGTCAGTATGACCGTATGGGTTGGCTCGGGCACTCCGTCGTCAATCGGTATGATGGAGATGTTGGTGGACAGAGCCGTCGAGGCAAACGTCACGTTCGTGAGGGTGCCACCACTGATCGTGTATTGCGAGCCATTGGTGGCCGTACCGGAGAGGGTGTAGTTGACTGTCAGCGGAACCCCGGCGGAAGACCGTGTCAAGGTGAACACGCCGGGCTGACTGGGAATCCCCTCCTGACAGCTCGGTTGCGGGGCTGAAATATTCACCACGTTATTGTAATTGGAAACGACCAGGTTGGCGAACACCACAAAGTTGAGGTTGGTATAATTCGGGTCCGTCGAGCTGCTGTAAGAGGTCCGGGAGGTCATATACACGAGATAGTTGCCGGAAGGAGCTCCCGCTGAATTATAGTTGGCCGTGGCAATGATATTCCCATCAATCTTATAAATCAGCACATTGCCAACTTGTTCGAGGGATACATCATGCCAGCCAAACGTGACGAGGCCGGGTAAGGACGCGTTGTTCGTTTGCTGGGGATAAAGAATCTGTTGTTGCAGGGGAACCACTTGGGACGGGAAATAGCTGGCCCATGGCCGGCCGGTAGCCAGATTGGTTGAAAGTTGTGCAGTAGTATATGGAGGATTACCCGTGGTTGCCACCATTGCGCGGGAACCCAAGCCGTAAGCGGTGTTACCAATATTATATACATACTGGTCGCCTGGGTAACCCGGCGTTCCGGTTCCGGAGTATTGATAGTAGCCGTTTTGGTAGCTGCTGGTTTGCTTTGGGGCATACATGCGCATCTGGGCGCTGGAACCGTTGTCCGTCAACGCGCCCACAAAAGTACAATCTTCCAAACCGGGAGTTATCGCCTCGGTGCCGGCGGTGCCAAAGCCGACGCCGCAGAGAACCGTTGAAGCGCTGCCGTCGTGGTTGTTGTCGGCATAGCTCGCGCCGCTCACATTATTGGTCTGCAAAGTGGGATAAGCCGTGCAGTTGACGTTGATCCACATGTCGGCGTGCATGACAAAATTCTGGCCCGAGGTGATGCTGAAATTGGTTGGTGAAGCGCTCATCCCAGCCACGGTCCCGAGCTGCCCCTGTCCGGCCCAATTCTGGCACAATTTCAACCCGTGGTGAACCGCAGCTGAACCAAATTCCGCGCTATGCGGGGCGACGGGGATGCCCAGCGTGGTATAATCAAAATTAAAATTGCAGTAGTTTGAGGCGCCCACATAACTGAAGTTCAGCACCCAATTCGCACTGTCATCGGTGTTGAAGTTATTGGTGTAGATGGGCTGCGCCCGCGACGTGGAAGTCACGGCGAACATAGTCCCGGCCACGGCCAGGGACACGATCCATTTTAGTTTTAGCATAGTAGTTAGGTGTTTTTGGTTTTTTGTGTTTGGTTTGCTGGGTGTTTCGGTGGTGCGAGGTTTGCGGACAAATTCAGGGGTGGTGATTGATGTTCATACTTTCGAGGTTAACATGCGCTCAATTTTCATAAAAGCAAGCGCCGGGTGGCGTAGCGCAGGTTTCCACACCTGCTGGCCGGCCGAGCTTCGGCGCGCCGATTTCCACCTCGGCCGGGCGTCGGAGTACGAAGTATTGGGCGCGCGGGATTGGCGGACGGCCTGCGGGTTTTGAAACCCGCGATACGGCAGACTTGGCAGTCTGCGCCACGGTCCTGATGGACTTGGACGTCTGGGGCACCGGGCTGGCGATGAGGCCTGCGGGCGAGCGGGCGCAAGGGTCTCGCTTTCGGGTGGCCAGTGAGGCCGGATGGCTCAGCGTTCATTCTGTTTCAAACGATCAGTTGCCTTCGTTTTTTGTACAGTCCTTGGTTATCCAGTAACCATAATGATTATTTTCTTCACCGGGTTTAATTCAAGAAAAAAAAGACCCCCTGTTTTGGGGGGTTTGGTTACAACCGGCGGAGGCAGCGCGTGAGCCTCTCCAACAGTTGTGCGATGTTTTCCGGCGTGACGCTCAAGTTGGGCCGCAGTCGGATGCTGTCGGCGCCCGCGCCCAGCAGCAGCAAATGCTCGTCCTGCAACGCCCGGTCCTCGAGCTGGTTTTTCAAGGCCGGGGTGGCCAGGGAAAAGCCCTGATACAAGCCCTGGCCGCGCACGTTATGGACCAGGCCGGGAAACGCCCGCGCCAGCTCGCGCAGGCCCGCGGCCAGGGTTTCGCCGTTGGCCTTCGCCGCGCCGATCAGCTGCTCCCGTTCGACGATTTTCATCTCCTGCACAAACCGCACCATGTCCGCCAGCGGCCCGCCCCACGTCGAATCCAACACCCCTTTGTCGGTCATCGGATAGAGCATGAACACCGCGCCGCAGCCGAACTTCTTGGCCACGGCCACGGCCTGCGGCGGATGCGGCAAGTCCATTTGGTCCACCATGAACAAATCGCCGGTGGGCCCGCCGGCGGTCTGCACTTCGTCGAAGCCCAGATAAATCCCGTGGGCGTGCGCCAGCCGGCTCAGACCCCGAAAAAATTCCGGCTCGGCCACGCGATGGCCGCCCGCGCCCTGGATCGGCTCGACCACCATGCCCACCACTTCGCCGCCGTAACGGTCCAGAAACTTCCCGACCGTGTGCAGCGCCTCGTCCGTCCGGGCGCGATTAACCGCCGGCGGCTCCGAGGTGTTGACGCCGGGGAACGGCACCTGGATGTTGCCGGGGATGATGCCGTGAAAATCCTTCGTCGCCACCGGATCCAGCGTCTGGGTGACGTTCAAGGCAAACACGGTGCGCCCGTGGAACGCCTTTTCAAAATACAGGAACCGCAGTTTTTCCCCCTTCGGGGCCTGCCCGCCGCTCCGCTGATGGTGCAGATTTATGAAATACTTCATCAGGTTTTCCACCGCCTCGGCGCCGGAGTTGATGGCATAAACCTCCAGTTTGGGATTGCGCATGCAGCGCGGCGCCAGCCGATGCAGGGTGCGATAGTAATCCAGGCATTCCTCGGTCAAAAAATCCGGGTTGGCCACCTTGTTGTTGGCCGCCCGCCCGAGCCGCTGCAAGTAATCCGGCTCGTACAGGCCCGGATGATTATGTCCCAGCAGCTTCGAGGCATAGTAGCCCGCCCAGTCAAACACCCGCTGGCCGTCCACGGTCATCAGCCACATGCCTTCGCTGCGCGCCAGATCCACGACCACGGACTGCAGGTCGGCGACCACGTAGCGCGACAGTTCTTCCATCATGGCCGTCGCGCGCGGGCCGGGAATGGGCGAGTGGGTTGATTGCGTAGAGTGGTTCATTGGGAGCTGCGCCCCGGGGCCGGGGCCGTTGAAAAATCCACCTGCACCAGCGCCTCGGCGGCCAGGGTTCCCAACTGGCGCCGCAGCGCAATCACGCTGCCGGCTTCCGTGGGATGATTCCGGTTGGATAAAAATATGACGAAGGTCTTGGAAAACGGGTCCAGCCACAGCGACCCGCCTGTCCACCCGGTGTGCCCAAACGAGCCGACGGGAAACCAGCGGCCGCGCGGACCGGCGTAGGGGGAATCAATGTCCCAGCCCAGCCCGCGCTGGGCGGCCATGCCCGGCGGGGTTTGCACGCGGGTCATCAGCGCCACGGTCGCCGGCTGGAGAATTCGCACGCCGTCCAGCGCGCCGTGATTCAGGAGCATCCGGGCGTAGCGTGCCAGATCCGCCGCCGTCGTGAACAGACCCGCATGGCCGGCCACGCCCCCCATCTTGCGCGCCGTCGGGTCATGCACCACGCCCCGCCACGGCTGGCCCGCCACCACCTCGGTCGGCGCAATGCGGGACCGGCGGATGCGGCCATTTTGCAACGGCAGAAATCCGGTGTCCTGCATGCGCAGCGGCGCGAAGATCTCCTGCCGCGCAAAAACTGCCAGCGGCGTGCGGCTGACGCGCTGAACGATTTCGCCCAACAGGATGAAATTGATGTCGCTGTATTTGAAAGCCGTGCCCGGCGGGGACTGCAACGGCATGGCGCACGCCTTGGCGATCGCCATGGCCTGGCCCTGCCAGTCCGATTTGGTCTCAATGTCTTCGGGCAATCCGGACGTGTGCGTCAGCAGCTCGCGCACGGTGATGGCGTCCCTGCCACCGCCGGTGAATTCGGGGATGTAAGTGTGGACCGGCGCCTCCAAGTCAATCTGCCCGCGCTCCACCAGCAACATGACGGCGGGCGTCGTGGCGACCACCTTGGTCAGCGAGGCCGCGTCGAAAACCGTGTCTTCCGTCATCGCCTCCCGCGCGGGCACCAGCGCGCGGCAGCCGAAGGCTTTATGATAGGCGGCGCCGTTGCTCTCCAGCCACAACACGCCGCCGGGGCATTTGTGATCGGCAATGGCCTGGTTGATCGCCGCGTCCATCGCGGCCAGTTTGTCGGCGCGGAAAATGTTCGCCGGCGGCCGGTGGGTGGCGCAGCCCGCCAGCAGCAGCAGCGCCAAAAGAGCGGCAATCTTTCCACGCATATTCATTCGAGGGTGTGAGACAAAACTCTTCTGCCCGGTCCGAAGCTTGAAGGAGCAGCCCCTCCGGCGGAGCGCGGCTGTGTCGGAGACCAGCCGCAGCCGTGTGGCCAGCCAGAAGATCGGTCGAGCGGATCAAGCCCATTGAAGGACGAAAGTTGCTGCGGCTGGCTTTCAGCAGCGCCGCGCTCCGGCGTTGCGGTCTGCCAGGCGCAGGACAAAATCCTTCTGCCCGGTCCGAAGCTTGAAGGAGCAGCCCCTCCGGCGGAGCGCGGCTGTGTCGGAGACCAGCCGCAGCCGTGTGGCCAGCCAGAAGATCGGTCGAGCGGATCAAGCCCATTGAAGGACGAAAGTTGCTGCGGCTGGCTTTCAGCACAGCCGCGCTCCGGCGTTGCGGTCTGCCAGGCGCAGGACAAAATCCCTCTGCCCGGTCCGAAGCTTGAAGGAGCAGCCCCTCCGGCGGAGCGCGGCTGTGTCGGAGACCAGCCGCAGCCGCGTGGCCAGCCAGAAGATCGGTCGAGCGGATCAAGCCCATTGAAGGACGAAAGTTGCTGCGGCTGGCTTTCAGCACCGCCGCGCTCCGGCATCACCGTGCAACCCGCTTTCAGTCGGTATGTCCTTTTCATAGTTACGCAGACTGCCGTTTTATGGGCTTTCCCAATATCTTTCAAATCTCTGTCTCACACTCATGATTCAATGATAGAGCAGATACGGCGCGCGCAGCTTGGCGAACGCCGCCAAACCGGGCGCGAAGCCGGCGACGATTTGGGCCGCCGGCTCGCCGCGCTCCAGCGCCTCGCGCACGGAGGACGTGCCCATCACATTGTCAAAATAGCCGGCGTGCAGCTCCAATTTGCCGCCATAGACCTGCCGCACCACCGACAGGATGGCCAGCGTGGTGGCGACAGGCTGATACGCGTTGCGATCCGTGACGTGCAACTGGCAGCCGCCGCATTGCTGCCCGGAGAACTTCGAGAAGGTCGGCGTGAACCAGGCTTCGCGGAATTTCACGCCGGGCAGATTCAACGCGTTGAGTTTATTGGCCAGCATGAACCCGTCAATCCACGGCGCGCCAAATAATTCAAACGGCTTGGTCGTGCCGCGGCCTTCGGACAAATTGGTGCCTTCCAGCAAAACCTGGCCGGGATAAACCGTGGCGCTGTCGGGCGTCGGCAAATTCGGCGACGGCAACACCCACGGCAGCGCGGTTTCATCGAACCACTCGCCGCGCGTCCAATGCTCCATGGGCACCACCGTGAGCTGGCATTTCTTGTGGCCGTAGGCCGGGAGAAATTTCTCGTTGAACAGCCGGGCCAGCTCTCCCACCGTCATGCCGTGGCGCAGGGGAATCGGATACAGGCCGATGAACGAGCTGTGTTGCGGGTATTCCAAAATCGGCCCTTCCATCGCCACGCCGTTGACCGGATTGGGCCGGTCCAAAACGATGAACGGAATGTTGGCGTCCGCCGCCGCCTGCATCGCGTAGGCCATCGTGGCGATATAGGTATAAACCCGGGTGCCGACATCCTGCATGTCGAACACCATCACGTCCACCGACTGCAACATGCCGGTTTCGACCTGCTTGCCCTCGTGCTTGGTGTCGAAGGTCCGCATGTATTCGTCAATGTTGGTCATCATGTCGGCCGGCGGCTTGTGGGTCTGACCATAGAGGCTGAAGACGGGCAGTTGGTAATGTGGATCAAAATAGAACGGCACATATTCGCCGGCCTGCGCGTCGCCGCGCACGCCATGCTCCGGGCCGTAGAGCGCGGCGAGGGTCACATCCGGCTGCGCGCGAAACCGGTCAATGATGCTCGCCAACTGGCCGTCGCAGCCGGTGGGATTGGTGATCAGCCCCACATGCCGGCCCCGGATCAAATCCAGGCGCTGCTCAAACAGGACTTCCACGCCGAGCTTGACCGGCGGCCGCTGGGCGGAATTTTTCGGGGTGGGCATAATGTGGCAGCCGGTCAGCAGCGCGAGGCCCGCGCTGAAAAGAAGCAGGCGCGCTTTCATCGGTTTTTCAGGCAACTGGTTTTCAGGAATTGCTCGAAGGTCCCGCGCTTGGCCACGGTGTCGTCATGCGCCAGGTCCGTATGCAAAAAGACAATCGGGTGGGTGCGCAGATTTTTCGCGGTGGCGCGGGTGTCCTCGGCGGCAAAAAAGGCGACGTGGTTGGTTTGGTAGAGCGACATCAACCTGGCCACTTCGGCCTCGGTGCCGCCATGGTCGGTATAGATATCCAGCAGCCGGCCCTGCGCGGCCTGCTGCCACGCCACAAAGTTTTCCGTATTGCCGTACAGCGCGTCAAACAGCCACGCCTCCCGCACGTGGTCGCTCATTCCGCCGTTATCGAGAATCGCCGCCATGACGTGATAACCGCCGCTATGGCCGGATAAAATAATATCGCCCACCTCAAAATTGGTTGCGGCCAGCGCGCCGCTGGCGCGCAGTCTGGCCACCGCTTCGGCCATGAACAGCTTGAATCCGTTCGTGTCCTCCAGTTTCCCGCCGAAGGAATCCGGCGCCAGCCGCGGCCCTTGCGGCACAATGAGAATCGCGTTTTTGCCGCTGTCGGCAAACTGCTGGACGAGCTGATATTGATCCAGCGTGCCGGCGACGTCATGGCGCCAGCCGTGAAAATGGACGACAAAATCAATTTTGTTCCCGGGGCGGAAATGTTTCGGAATGAACATCGCCACGGTGCTGTCGCTATAATGTGCCGCCGCGGAATAAAACTCGTCGTGATAGCGATGGCCCCCGGCGCGGGCCGGATGCGGAAACGGCGCAGAGGCAAAGGGCGCCACCAGCAGGGTGCCCAGCGGCGCGAACCGGCCCGCGAGCGCGGCCTCCGTGCGGCCGCGGAAACTGGCGAGCAGCTGCGCCAGGTCGTCCAGTTCGTCGGTGCGTTTGCGTGCCGGCGGGGAATCATAGCGGTTCAACATGAAGCTGAACGCCCAGTGCTCCCCCGCCGCCGTGGTGACGTAGCCGGACAGTGCATTAACCCAGCGCAGCGTGCCGGTCTTGGCCCGCACATTTTGAAACGCCGGCGGACTTTTCATTCGGCGGCGCAGCGTCCCGTCCACGCCGGCCACCGGCAGCGCGGCGATAAAATCATCCGCCGCCTTGTGCCCGGCCATGAATTGCAGCAGCGCCACCGTGGCGTTGGCGGTCGTCAGGTTGTTGCGCGACAGCCCGGACCCTTCGTCAAATTGCACGTCGGCCGCCGGCAGGCCATTGGTCTGGAGGAATTGCCCGAGCGCCGCCACCGCGCACTGCTCAGAGGTTGCCCACGGGGGCGCCGCGGGAGGGCGGGTCATTTCGCCGGTATGCTCAAAGATCAGATCCGTCTCCAGATTTTGCGACGGCTTCATGAAGTCCCGGAGGAGTTCCCGCAGCGGCGGCGATACGACTTCGCCCAATTTCACCGCGGCCGCGGCTGCCGGCGCCGGCCAGCGTACCGCCCGGGCCGTGCCCGCCACGAGGATGCCCTTCTGCCGCAAGGCTTCCTTGAGGGCGGCGGCAAACCATTCCGCCGGACACCAGACCGGCGTGTCCAGGATTTCGGGCGGGCCGCCGACGGGCAGCGTGCCAAAAACGTGGAGGACATTTTCGCCAGGAAAGCGCCGGATCTCGATCCGCCGCGCCCCGCCATTGGTGACGGTGGTGGTTTGGTTGTCGAGTTGGAGGCCGGTACAGGGATCAAGAATCGTTAAGGCACACATCGTTAACGCACGCGGCCCGCCCACGCTGGCGCCGGGCGCGACGCGGATTTGCGTCACATTGTCGTCCAGCGTCAGCGCGGAAATCTCCGCGCCTTCGGAATCGTCCAGGTCGTCCACGGTCCAACTGGAGCCGCTGGGCGGGCCGCGGAAAAAGGTCGCGTCGCCGACCAGATCGCCGGTCACCTGGCGGACGCCGGCATTGGTCAGCGCGGCGACCAACGGCGTGAACAAATCCCAGAAATTGGTGCCGGCATGGCGCGCGTTCCAACTGGGGTCGCCGCGCCCGGCAATCACCAGATCCCCGTGCACGACGCCCTGGGCATCGGGTGGGGCGGTGGCCAGAAGCGGCGTGACGATGCGGTAATCGGCGCCCAGGCAGTCGAGGGCGAGCGCGCCCGTGTACAGCTTGCTGTTGGAGGCCGGACTCATCAGCCGCCCGGCGTGATCTTCAAAAATGGTCCGGCCCGAATCCAGCGAAACGATTTTGACGCCCCACAGCGCCCCGCTGAAGCGCGGCTGGGCCAGCTGCGCCTCGATCAGGCCGGCCAGCGCGGCGACGTTGGTGCCGCCGCCCGTTTCCACGGCGCGGACAGAATCCGCCGCGAGCCAGACGCAGGCGGCCAGCACGCAGCGGTGCAATTGGACTTTCAGGTTCTTCATGATCAGGTTGGCGGTTGTACCAGATTACGCATGGATGACATTCAAACTGATTCTGGGAGCAGTCCGCCGTTTTGACCACCCCCCAAAACTGGCCCCCATCCGCAGGCGGCGGAGCCGTTGACACCTCGGCAGGCTTTGTTAGGTTCCCTTGGTCGGTTTGATTTAAATTGGTAAATTCAAAAACATCATGGCTATGATCATCGGCGTCCCGAAAGAAATCAAGGAGCAGGAATATCGCGTGGCGTTGCTGCCCAGCGGCGCCTATCAGCTCATGAAGCACGGTCACCAAGTGGTGGTGGAACGGGGCGCCGGCATCGGCGCGGGCTATCCGGACGCGGAATATGAAGCGGCGGGGGCGACGCTGGTGGATGCCCACGCGGCGGTGTTTGCGGCGGCCGATTTGATCATCAAGGTGAAAGAGCCGCTGCCGGAGGAACTGCCGCTGTTGCGGCCGGGGCAGATTCTCTTCACGTATCTGCATCTCGCCGCGAGCCTGCCGCTGACGGAGGCGCTGATGAAATCCGGCGCCACGTGCATCGCCTACGAGACCATTGAAGTGAACCGCCGGCTGCCGCTGTTGGAACCGATGAGCGAAATCGCCGGGCGCATGAGCGTGCTGGTGGGCGGCTATTTTCTGGCGAAGCATTTTGGCGGCAGCGGCACGCTGCTGGGCGGCGTGCCGGGCGTGCTCCCGGGCAAAGTCGTGGTGCTGGGCGGCGGCGCGGCCGGCGTCAACGCGGCGCGCATGGCCCAGGGCCTCGGCGCGGATGTGACGATACTGGAGGTGGATCTGGAGCGGATGCGCTTTCTGGACATCACGCTGCACACGGCCCACACGCTGTATTCGAGCGAGGCGCATCTGCTGGATTTGCTGCCGACGGTGGACTTGCTCATCGGGGCGGTGCTGGTGCCGGGTGCCAAGGCGCCGAAATTGATCTCGCGCGAGATGCTGCGCCGGATGCGGCCCGGCAGCGTGCTGGTGGACATCGCCATTGACCAAGGCGGCTGTGCGCAAACCTCGCGCGCCACGACCCATCACCAGCCGGTTTATGTCGAGGAGGGGGTGACGCATTATTGCGTGGCGAACATGCCCGGCGCCTATGCGCGCACCGCCACCCAGGCGCTGA
>Ga0316217_10005067_pt1 | contig 13857 bp, 12 predicted proteins | sample 1anoAmetaG_FD_203633 | JGI IMG/M metagenome (GOLD analysis project Ga0316217, IMG submission 203633) | Freshwater microbial communities from Trout Bog Lake, Wisconsin, USA - 1anoA | ecosystem: Environmental > Aquatic > Freshwater > Lake > Hypolimnion/Profundal zone | place: USA: Wisconsin...
ATTCACCATGCGTCAGCTCTTGGAAGCTGGCGCGCACTTCGGTCACCAGACCCACCGCTGGAACCCGAAGATGGACCGCTACATCTTTGGCAGCCGGTCGAACATCCACATCATCGATCTCTCCCAGACGATGCCGTTGCTGCATCAGGCCCTAATCAAGGTGCGCGAAGTGGCCGCCGCGGGCGGTCGCGTGCTGTTTGTCGGCACCAAGCGTCAGGCGGCCGATCCGGTGGCGATCGCCGCCAAGCGCTGCGCGCAGTATTATGTCAATCACCGCTGGCTCGGCGGCACCTTGACCAACTGGCGCACGATCTCGCTCTCCATCGCGCGCCTGCGTGAACTGGAAGGCCTCCTCGACGCCGAAGGCGGTCAGGGGCGCACCAAGAAGGAGCTGCTGCAACTGACCCGCGAGCGGGAAAAGCTGGAGCTGTCCTTGGGCGGGATCAAGGATATGGGCGGTATCCCCGACCTGATGTTCGTGATCGACACGAACAAGGAAGGGATCGCCATTCAAGAAGCGCGGAAACTCAACATTCCCGTCGTCGCCATCCTGGACACCAACTGCGATCCGGACGGCGTGGCGTTCCCGGTGCCGGGCAATGACGATGCGGCGCGCGCGTTGCAACTCTATTGCGATCTTGTCGCCGACTCGGTGCTTGACGGTCTTGCGGCCGGTCAGGCGTCGCTTGGCGTGGATCTTGGTGCGGCGATCGCTCCGGTAGAGCCGGTGCTGGCCAAGGCGATTGTCGAGCCGGTGGAAGCTGAACCGGTCGTCGATGCGGCGCTGGAAGCGGAAATGACCGCGGGGTCGGACGTCGCCGGCTGAGCTGAACAGCGCGCGGCTTAAACGTCGGCGCTGTCGCAAAAATCATATGGCCCTGCCTTATGGCGTGGGCGCATTCGAAGACTTTTGAATCGGAGGATTCCTCATGGCCGAGATTACGGCGGCGCTGGTGAAAGATCTGCGGGAGAAATCCGGCGTTGGCATGATGGACTGCAAGAAGGCCCTCATGGAGACGGACGGCGATATGGACGCCGCGCTGGACTGGCTGCGGGCGAAGGGCCTGTCCAAGGCGGCCAAGAAGGCCGATCGTGTGGCTGCAGAAGGCCTTGTGGCCGTCTCGCAGCGGCGCGACGGCAAGGGGCAGGTGGCGTCTCTGGTGGAGCTGAATGCGGAGACCGACTTTGTCGCCCGCAACGAGCTGTTCCAGAACGCCGCGCGCGGCGCGGCCGTGGCGGCTCTGGACGCCGACAATGATGTGGAAGCGGTCAAGGCCGCCAAGACGCCCGGCGGCGAGGGCGTTTCGGACGTCATCACCGGCCTGATCGCGACCATCGGCGAAAACATGGTCCTGCGCCGCTCGGCCAAGCTGTCGGTCACTGAAGGCGCGGTCGCGGCCTATGTGCACAACGCCATCGCGCCGGACCTTGGCCGTCTGGGCGTGATCGTGGCGCTGGAATCCTCGGCGGACCCCGTTGCGCTCAACGATCTTGGCCGCAAGATCGGCATGCACGTGGCGGCCACCGCGCCCCTCGCGCTGACCGTTGAGGAGGTCGATCCGGCGGCGGTGGAGCGGGAGCGCGCCATCTTCGCCGAACAGGCCGCAGAGTCCGGCAAGCCGGCCAATGTGGTCGAGAAGATGATCGAAGGCCGGATCCGCAAGTTCTACGAAGAAGTCGTGCTCCTCAAGCAGGCATTCGTGATGAACCCGGACCAGACGGTGGAGCAGATGGTGGCCGAGCAGGCCAAGGCCCTCGGCGCCCCCATCGCCATCAAGGGCTTCGTGCGCCTTGCGCTGGGCGAGGGCGTGGAAAAGAAGGTCGACGATTTCGCCAGCGAAGTCGCGGCCTTGTCCGGCCAAGGCTGACAATCGACGCGCCGCGACGGCGAAACTTAAGTTTTCGCCGTCGCGATCCGGCTTTGGCGTAGTATGCTCGACAGTAACGAATCCTGAAGCGTCGGACGTGCCAAATATGACTGAAGCATCCCAAGGCCCCGACGCGGACGGCGCGCCGGCGCCGCTTTACAGGCGGGTGCTGCTGAAGGTGTCCGGCGAAGTGCTGATGGGGGACAGCCCCTATGGCATCGACATGAAAACGGTCGATGCGGTGGCGCGCTCGGTCGCCGAGCTCTCGCAGTTGGGCGTTGAGCTCTGTCTGGTCATCGGCGGCGGCAATATTTTCCGCGGCCTGTCGACGGCGGCCAAGGGCATGGAACGCGCCAGCGCCGATTATATGGGCATGCTGGCCACGGTCATGAACGCTCTGGCCATGCAGAACGCCCTGGAACGGCAGGGCGTGGATACCCGCGTTCAGTCGGCCATTCCGATGCAGACCGTGTGCGAGCCCTATATCCGTCGGCGCGCCCAGCGGCACCTGGAAAAGGGCAGGGTGGTGATTTTCGCCGCCGGCACTGGAAATCCCTTCTTCACGACCGACACGGCCGCGGCCCTGCGGGCGGCGGAAATGGGCTGCGACGCCCTGTTGAAGGGCACCAGCGTCGACGGCGTCTATACCGCCGACCCCAAGCGGGACCCGAACGCCAAACGCTTTGACGCGCTCACCTATCTTGACGTCCTGGCCAAGGACCTGAAGGTGATGGACGCATCCGCCATCAGCCTGATGCGGGAAAACGCCATTCCGATTGTGGTGTTCTCCATCCGCACCCCCGGCTCGTTGCTGGATGTGATCGCCGGACGGGGCGTGCACACGGTGATAACAGAGTCGGTCGACGCTCAGGGCTGACGCGCGGTCGCGTTGGTAATCCAAAGCCAAGTCCGCCAATTCGACAGGGAAGACAAGCGATGAGCAACACCAAGCCTGATCTGGCCAAGTATCGCGACCGCATGGACAAGGCGGTGTCCGCCTTGAAAGAGGAATATGGCGGCCTGCGGACCGGACGGGCGAGCGCCTCTCTGCTGGATCCGGTCATGGTCGAGGCCTACGGCTCCAGCGTTCCGCTGAACACCGTCGCCGCCATCAATGTCCCCGAGCCCAGGATGATTACGGTCAGCGTCTGGGACAAGAGCATGGTGGGACCGGTCGACAAGGCGATCCGCAGCGCAGGCATCGGCCTCAATCCGGTCGTCGACGGCCAGACCCTCAGAGTGCCGATCCCCGCCCTGACGGAGGAGCGCCGCAAGGACCTCGCCAAGCTGGCCGGCAAATATGCCGAGCAGCAGCGGGTCGCTGTCCGCAACGTCCGTCGCGATGCGATGGAGGACCTGAAAAAGGCGGAGAAGGACGGCGATATCTCCAAGGACGATCTCAAGCGCTTCGAGGTCGAAATTCAGGGGTTCACGGACGGCGCCGTGAAGCGTATCGACGAGACCTTGAAAAACAAGGAACAAGAGATCATGCAGGTCTGATGACCGACCCGCGTTCGCCTCGGGGCGAAACTGGAGACCAAACATGTCGCGGACGCCGGCTGAAGGCCTGCCATCGTCAAGCCAGGGCGCGCGACATGTGGCCATCATCATGGACGGCAATGGCCGCTGGGCCAAACGCCGCGGAATGCCCAGAACGGTCGGCCATCGCGCTGGTGTGACAGCGCTGAAGCGCACGGTGGAGGCCGCGCCGACGTTCGGCGTGGAATGGCTGACCGTGTTCGGCTTTTCGACGGAGAACTGGAGCCGTCCCGCCTCCGAGGTCTCCGAACTCATGGGCCTGCTCAAGTCCTATGTGCAAAGCGATCTGGCCCGTCTGCAGCGCGAGGGGGTTCGCGTGCATATCATCGGCCGTCGGCAGGGCCTGGCTCAGGACATTCTGGACATCATCCAGCATGCCGAAGCCAGCACGCGTGAGAATGAACGCTTCCATCTGCAGGTCGCCTTCAACTATGGCGGCCGCGCGGACATCGCCGAGGCCGCGATGCGCTATGCGAAGGATGTCGCCGCCGGACATGCCTCGGCAGAATTGGCCGATGAAGCCGTGTTCGGCGCCTATCTGTCGACGGCCGCCTCGCCGCCTCCGGATCTCATCATCCGGACGTCCGGAGAGCGCAGACTATCGAATTTCCTCTTGTGGGAAGCCGCCTACGCCGAACTTATCTTCCAGGACGTCATGTGGCCCGACTATGGTCCCGACGCCCTGGCGGCCGCGATTGCGGAGTTCAAGTCGCGAGACCGCAGATTCGGCGGAGTGGATACGAATGACGTCATCGCTTCCCGCTAGGCGCTTTGACTGGCGGAATTTGCGGCTTCGCGTCCTCTCGGGCGTGGTTCTGGGACCCACGACCTTCGCCGTGGTCGCCTATGGACGCTGGCCGCTGCTGGTCCTGGTGGCGGTCGCCTTGGCGTTTTTGGCCCTGGAATGGGGCGTGATGTGCGCAAGGGCGGCGCCGGGCCGGATCGCGGTGCTCGTGGCGGTTGGCGTTCTGGCCTCCCTGTTTGTCGCCTATACCCAGTCCCTGGCTCTGGCGCTTCTGGTGCTGAGTTTGAGCGCCATCGCCGCCGCCGCCTTCGCGCGAGGGTTTAGGTGGTCCGACCGAAGCGCCGACATCGCCTTTGGGGTCCTCTATCTTGGGGTTCCGAGCATCACCCTGCTGTGGTTGCGGCATGACCCAGGCGGCCTGGGTTGGGCCGCGACCTTGCTCGTCGCCACCTGGTCGGCGGATGTTTGCGCGTTTGCCGCCGGCAACGTTTTGAAGGGCCCGAAACTGTGGCCCGGAATATCGCCGAACAAGACCTGGTCCGGGTTCGCTTTTGGACTGTTCGGCGCCACACTGGTCGCGCAAGCTTTGTCCTACACCGTGTTTGGCGAAGGTGGACCGGGGCGCGGCGCGGCATGGGCGGTCGGGGCCAGTGTGGGATTGGCGACCATGGCCGGTGATCTTTGGGAGTCTCTGTTGAAACGCAGGTTCGGGGTCAAGGATTCAGGAGACCTGATTCCGGGGCATGGCGGTCTGCTGGACCGGGTCGACGGGCTGATGTTCGCCATCCTCATCGCGGCGCTTTTGCGCTTTGCCTGGCCAGGTCTTGTCCTTCCGATCCTGCAGTCGCGAGCGGGACTGTGAGCGTGCGTCGGGTCAGCATATTGGGATCCACAGGATCGGTCGGCGTTTCGACCCTGGCGCTGCTCGAGGAAACCCAGAGCGCCGGTAGCACCGCCGTCGCCGTCGAGGCTCTGGTCGGGGGCCGCAATGTCGCGCTTTTGGCGGAACAGGCGTTGCGCTGGCGCCCGAAGATCACCGTGATCGCCGACGAAGACGGTTATGCGGAATTGACCGACAGACTGCGCCCGGCCGGCCTTGAAGCCGCCTGCGGAGACCGCGCGGTCATCGAAGCGGCGTCGCGGCCGGCGGATTGGGTGATGGCGGCGATCGTCGGCTTTGCCGGACTTGCGCCCACCCTGGCGGCGGCGCGCACGGGGGCTGTGCTGGCGCTGGCGAACAAGGAAAGCATCGTTTGCGCGGGTCCTTCGCTGCTGGCCTTGGCCAGGGCCTGCGGGGGCCATGTCATACCCGTCGATTCCGAACACTCGGCGATTTTCCAGGCCCTGAACGGCGGGGGTGTGGAGCGGGTGTCCCGGCTGATCCTGACGGCCTCCGGAGGGCCGTTCCGCAACTGGAGCCGCGCGCAAATGGCCGGCGTGACGCTGGAGCAGGCCCTGGCGCACCCGGTCTGGCGGATGGGGCCCAAGATTTCCCTCGACAGCGCCACCCTCGCCAACAAGGGCCTTGAACTGATCGAGGCCTCGTTTCTGTTTGGCACGCCCCAGTCCCAAATCGACGTGCTCGTCCATCCGCAATCGATCATCCACAGTCTGGTGGAGTATCAGGACGGCTCCACGCTCGCCCAGCTTGGTCAGCCCGACATGCGCACGCCGATCGCCTGCGCCTATGCCTGGCCGGACAGGTTGCCCTGGCGCGCGCCAAGGCTTGATCTTGCGCAAATTGGCCAGCTGACGTTTGAGCGGCCGGATACGGACCGGTTTCCGATGCTGAAGCATGCCCGGGAGAGCCTGGATCTCGGCGGTTTTGGACCGTGCGCCTTCAATGCGGCGAACGAGGTTGCGGTGGGCGCCTTCGTCAAGGGCCAGATCGGATTTCTCGGCATTGCATCCGTGGTGGAGGCCAGTCTGGACGCAATGAGTTCCGGCGCGTTTCTTGCCATGGCCTCGACAGGCGACGTGCTGGACGCCGCCAAACAGGTCGACTTTGAGACGCGCCGGATCGCAAAAGCGAAATTGTCGCTGACCGACGCCTTGATTTGACCACGCAAGGAAGGTTCTCTCGATCCATGACCGATATTCCGCACTTCGTCCTTGGATCCTTGTCCAATCTTGTCCTGTCGGTCGGCTCGTTCCTGGTCGTTCTGACGATCGTGGTGACCATCCACGAGCTGGGTCATTTCCTGATGGCCAAATGGTTCGGGGTCGCCATCGATCGTTTCTCCATCGGGTTCGGCAAGCCGATTTTCCGCCGGGTCGACCGAAGCGGCGTGGAATGGCGTATCGGGTCCCTGCCGCTGGGCGGGTATGTGCGTTTCGCCGGAGACGCGGACGCGAGCTCTTCCGTGCCCGACGCCGAGGATCTCGATGACCTTCGCCAGCAGGTGATCCGCCAGCAGGGCGCAGGCGCACTGCAACGGTATTTCCATTTCAAGCCCATCTATCAGCGGGCCCTCGTCGTGGCGGCGGGGCCGGCGGCGAACTTTGTCCTGTCGATTTTCCTGTTCACTCTCTTTGCCGTCGCCTTCGGCATCGTGGTGACGCCGCCGCGCATCGGCGGGGTGACCCCTGACTCCGCCGCCGCCGCCGCCGGGTTGCAGAGAGGCGATCTCGTCACGTCGATCGACGGACGGTCCATTCATGATTTCAAAGACTTGGTGGAGTTTGTTCACCTTCGCGCCGGTGACGCCCTGACGGTGGCTATTGTGCGCGACGGCGCGCCGCGGGTGCTGGTCGTGACGCCGCGCCGGGTCAATGTGACTGATCCCTTGACCCACAGATCCATGCAGATCGGACGGATCGGCGCGATTCCCATGGACAGCCCGACGCGCCTTCGGCTTTCGCCCTTGGACGGCGCCAGATGGGGTGCCGGGGAGACCTGGAACATCGTCTCCACCACTGTGACCTATCTGGGACGGATTGTGACGGGCAAGGAATCGGCGAATCAGCTGTCGAGCTTTCTGGGCATGGCGCAGACCGCCGGGTCGGTGGTGAAGGACGGCGCCGACAGTTCCAGCAATCTGCAAGGCAAAGCCATCGGGGTCGCCTTGAATTTGCTCAGTTTCACCGCTTTGGTGTCCACAGCGGTCGGGTTCATGAATCTGCTGCCGGTTCCGGTCCTCGACGGCGGCCATCTGGTGTTCTACGCGTATGAGGCGGTCGCCCAAAGGCCACTGGGCGCCAAGTTTCAGGCGGCGAGCTATCGGATCGGACTTGCCTTGTTGGTCGGATTAATGTTGTTCGCCACCTGGAATGATATTCAGCAGCGAAGCATCTTCAATCTCCTGGGCCTTTCGTCGTAAGGCTCGGCCCATTCAGTACGGATGACCAGCGCCTGATGCAGATCTCCTCGCCTCTCGCCCGCCGGGCCTCACGGCTTTCCGGCCTGGTCGTCCTGCTGAGCTCGACCATGCTCGTGGCTCCGGCCTTGGCTCAGACCGCTGGTCAGCGCGCCGGCGCGCTTCCTGGAAGTCGCGCCGACGGCGTCAATCCGGCCGACACGCCCAAGGTCACGCCGGGGGTGAAGCCTGCGCCCGCGCCCACGGCGGACGACATCAATCGCGCCACCGCCAAGGGCGGAACCACACCGGTTCCTCCGACCTCCGCCGCGCCGCCGTCAGCCGCGCCCGTCGCGCTTGTCCGCAAGATCACCATCAAGGGCAATGAGCGTATCGAGTCCGGGACCATCCAGTCCTACCTGCCCATCGCTGTGGGGGAGGGGGCGGACGCCTCCCGGATCGACCTGGCCCTGAAGACCCTCGCCCGAACCGATCTCTTCAGCGACGAGCGGATCGAGCTTAATCCCGAGACCGGAGAGCTGGTGGTCCGCGTCGTCGAAAACCCGATCATCAATCAGGTGGTGTTCGAGGGCAATTCGGCGCTGGCGACGGACAAGCTGAAGGACGAGGTGTCGATCCACCCGCGGGCCATCTTCACCAAGAGCCACGTCCTGCAGGACGTCCAGCGGATCGTCGAACTTTACCGCCGCTCCGGCCGGATCTCGGTCGTGGTGACGCCGAAAATCGTCGAGCTGCCCCAGCGCCGCGTCGATCTGGTGTTCGAGATCAGCGAAGGGCCCAAGACCGGCATCCTCAGCGTCAATTTCCTGGGCAACAAGGCGTTCAGCGCCAACCAGCTGCGCGACGTGGTGGTGACCAAGGAAACCCGCTGGTGGCACCTGTTCAGTTCGAATGACAATTTCGATCCGGACCGGATCGAGTACGACCGTGAACAGCTGCGCAAGCACTATTCCAATCGCGGCTATTACGATTTCCGCGTGGTGTCCTCGACGGCCGAACTTCAGCCGGACCAGAAGAACTTTTCGGTCACCTATGTGGTTGAAGAAGGCCCCAAGTACAAGTTTGGCCGCCTTCGGGTCGATACGGATCTCAAGAAGCTGAACAGCGATGTTCTGCGAGCGATCCTGCCGATCAAGGAAGGTTCGGTCTACGCCAACGAGAAGATCGAATCGGCGGTCGACAGTCTGACCTTCGCCGCCGGCGCCGCAGGCTTTGCCTTCGTCGACATTCGCCCGCGCTATCACGCCAATCCGGACAGCCGCACGGTTGATGTGACCTTCGACGTCAAGGAAGGTCCGCGCGTCTATGTCGAGCGCATCGACATCGTCGGCAACACCGTGACCCTTGACCACGTGATCCGCCGCGAGATCAGCCTTGCGGAAGGCGACGCCTATAACCGGGTGCTGGTCGACCGTTCGAAGACGGAGATCAAGCGGCTCGACTTCTTCAAGACAGTCGATATCGACCAGTTGCCAGGCAGCGCGCCGGACAAGACCATCTTACGTGTAAAGGTGCAGGAGCAGCCGACGGGCGAACTGTCCTTCGGCGCCGGTTACTCGTCCGTAGACCAGCTTTTGTTGGACGTGGGCGTCAGTCAGCATAACTTCCGTGGGCGTGGACAAGACTTGAGGCTAAGGGCTTCCGTCGGCTCACTCCGTCAGCAGATCGATCTGGCCTTTACCGAGCCACGTTTTCTTGATCGCGATCTGAGGGCTGGGATTGATCTCTATTCCTACAGGTATGATTATTCGACCCAGGCTGGATTTAATTCAGAATCTCTGGGCGCCACCTTTAATCTTGGCTTCCCGCTGAATGTGAATACCTATTTGTCGACCCGGTATTCGATCCACAGCGACCGCGTCGTGGTGTCGAACGGGGCTTGCTCCGGGGCGACCGTGTCGCGGACGATTTGCGATCAGACCGGCGAGCATCTGACGTCTTTGCTCGGCTACACCCTGACCCTGGACCGCAGAAACGACCCCCGTCGTGCGACGCGCGGGTACAATTTCAAGCAGGATTTTGCCGGTTTTGGCGGGGACGTGAAATACCTGCGCACCGAAGTCGAAGGCGGCTGGTACCACGGTTTCAACGCGGCGTTTGTTTGGAGCGTTACAGGATCAGCGGGGCTGGTGTCCGGATGGGGCGGCGACTCTATCCGCATCAACGACCGCTTCTTCAAGGGCGGGAACACGTTCCGCGGGTTCCAGGTCGCCGGCATCGGTCCGCGCGACACCCAGTATGACGAAGCCCTTGGCGGCAAGGCCTACATTATCGGCACCAACGAGCTCAGCGTCCCGAACGGCCTGCCGGAACAATACGGGATCCGCACGGCCCTGTTCATCGACGTCGGAACGCTGGGGCTGCTCGACAAGTCCGCCAAGGCGACCGGCACCTATGGCGCCACCAACCCGCGGATCGTTGACGATCTGGGGTTGCGGGCCTCAACAGGTCTTAGCGTCTTCTGGACGTCGCCGCTTGGGCCGATTCGTCTGGACTTTAGCCAAGTTTTGGCCAAAGAGACGTACGACAAGACCGAGAGCTTCCGTTTCTCAACCAGCACACAGTTCTGAGGCCATGACCCAAAGCAAAACCCTCCTGACGGCGATATCAGCGCTTGCCCTGATGTCGCCCGCCGTCGGCGCGCTCGCACAGACCGCCAAGTCCAAGCCGAAGTCGGCCGCCGCTGCGGCGTCGGCCCCCGCTGCGGCGCCCGCGTCGTTGCCGCCGCTGCAACTCGGCGCCGGGATCCCCGGCGTGTGCGTGTTCAGCGAGGAGGCGGCGGTCAGCCAGTCTTCCGCGGGCAAAACCATCAACGACCGCATGAAGCAGCTTGCCGCCCAGGTGCAGGCCGAGCTTGGTCCCGAGCAGACCAGCCTGGATGCGGACATCAAGGCCTTCAAGGCCCTGCCGCAGGACCAGCAGCAGGCGCAAGGCCCGGCTCTGCAACAGCGCGTGCAGGACTTCGAAGGCAAGCGCCAGCTTCGCCAGCGCGAGCTTGAGACCACCCTGCGCAAGGCCATCGGCCGCGTCGACGGCGAGCTTGAGCCGATCATCCGGGTGGTCGTATCGGGCAAGTCCTGCGGTTTGCTGCTGAAGGCCGACAGCGCCATCTATGCGGCGAACCCGACGATGGACATCACGTCTGCCGTGATCGAGAAGCTGAATACGAAATTGCCGGCGGTGACGTTTGATCGTGAACATCTTGACGCGCAAGCGGCCGCGGCTCAACGCTAAGTCTAAGACGGTCGAACCAGCGGACGTCGACTTCGGAGTGCGAAGTGCCTGACGTCCGCTTTTTCGATATTTTTGGACCCTTGTCGCTGGTCGAGATCGCGGATCTCGGCGGCGTGGATGCGGCGCCGGCCTTGGCGCGCGGGGTCGAGATTGCCGGGGCCGCGCCTCTGGGCAAGGCGGGGCGGCAGGACATCTCCTTCCTCTCCGACCGACGCTATCTTGACGATTTCAGGTCGACCGCCGCGGCGGCGGTGTTTGTGCATCCCTCAAATGCGGACTACGCGCCGAAGGACTGCGTCGTGCTGCTCTCGAAGGAGCCGCAGGCGGCCTATGCGCGTGTTGCGTCCCGGCTTTATCGGCCGCGGCGTCATCCGGTCGACGCGCCCCGGATCCATCCCACCGCTCAGATCGAAGATGGGGTCGTCATCGGCCACGGGGTCGTGATCGGCCCGGACGCGAAGATCGGATCAGGGACGGTCCTTGACGCCAATGCGGTGATCGGTCCTGGCGTGGCGATCGGACGGGACTGCCAGATCGGGGCGGGAGCTTCGATCGGTTTTGCCCTTATCGGCGATCGGGTCAGGATCTATGCCAATGCGGTCATCGGTCAGGAGGGGTTCGGCGTCGCCGGGTCCGGTCAGGGCGCTGTGGACATTCCCCAGCTTGGCCGCGTGATCCTTCAGGACGACGTGACCCTCGGCGCCTGCGTGTGCGTTGACCGCGGCGCCTGGGACGATACGGTGATCGGGGAACGCACCAAGATCGATAATCTTGTCCAGATCGCGCACAATGTGCGCATCGGTCGAAACTGCGTTCTGGCGGCGCAAACGGGTCTGTCAGGCAGCGTGGTCGTCGGCGACGGGGTGCGGTTTGGCGGACGGGCCGGTGTCGGCGATCACACGACCATCGGCGCGGGCGCGTCGATCGCCGCCGGCGGGGGCGTGCTTCGCGACGTGCCGGCCGGAGAGACCTGGGCCGGACAGCCGGCGCGGCCTCTGCGGACCTATCTTCGCGAGATCGCTTGGCTCACCCGTGAGACTCACCGGAAGGACAGAGCAAAGAACGGCCGCGAGGGCGGGGGAGAGTTATGACGGATATCGCCAATACGGACGTATCGACTGAAGCCTCGTCCATCGGTCCCAACATCGATATTGCCGAAATCATGGAGCGTCTGCCGCACCGGTATCCGTTCCTGCTGATCGATCGCTGTGAAGACTACCGACCGGGAGAGTCAATTATCGGCATCAAGTGCGTGTCGATGAACGAGCCCTATTTTCAGGGACATTTCCCGGACAATCCGGTGATGCCGGGCGTGTTGATCGTCGAGGCCATGGCCCAATCCGGGGCCGTGATGATGTCGAAGACCCTGAATGTCGACAAGCGCGGCAAGACGATCCTGTTCATGACGCTCGACAATGTGCGGTTCCGGCTTCCGGTTCGGCCTGGCGACATTCTGAAGATGCATGTTCGCACGCTGAAAGTGCGCGGCGATATCTACAAGTTCCGCGGGGAAGCCTCCGTGAACGGCAAGGCCGCGGCGGAAGCCGAATGGGCCGCCATATTGATCGAGAACCCGAAATGACCAAGATCCACCCTACCGCCGTGGTCGACCCGGCGGCGGAACTGGCCGCGACGGTCGAAATCGGGCCCTATTGCCTGGTCGGGCCGAACGTCACCTTGCATGACGGGGTCCAGCTTGTGTCGCACGCCACGGTGGCGGGGGTGACAGTCGTCGGGGCCGAGACGGTGATCGGCCCGTTCTCCTCCATCGGCGGCCCGCCGCAGCATCTGGCGCACAAGGGGGAGGAAACCCGTCTTGTGATCGGAGAGCGCAACTCCATCCGCGAACATGTGACGATGAACACCGGCACCGTGCTCGGCGGCGGCGTCACCACGGTGGGCTCTGACGGTCTCTATATGGTCGGATCGCACGTCGCCCATGACTGCGTGGTCGGCGATCAGGTGACCTTCGCCAATAACGCCACCTTGGCGGGCCACGTCACGGTGGGGGATTTCGTCTTCATGGGCGGGCTTTGCGCCATCCATCAGTTTTCCAGGATCGGGCGCTACGCCTTTGTTGGCGGCGGAGCGATCGTCACCCGCGACATCATTCCCTTCGGATCGGTCTGGGGAAACCATGCGCGGCTGGAAGGCCTGAACCTTGTCGGTCTGAAACGGCGGGGGTTCAGCCGCGAGGCCATCAACGACCTTCGCGCGGCCTGGCGCCTTCTGTTCGCCCCGGAAGGCGCGTTCCAGGAGCGTCTGGAGGACGTGGCGCGGGTGTTCGCCGGGTCCAAAGAGGTGTCGGAGATCGTCGACTTCATCCGCGCGGACAGCAACCGTCCCCTCTGCCAGCCAGGGCCGTGACCTCGAACCTGCCCAAGATCGGGATCATCGCCGGAGGCGGCGACCTGCCGCCCACCCTGGCGCAGCATTGCCGGGACATCGGTCGGGACTATCACGTCGTCAGGCTTCGGGGATTTGCCGACCAACCGATCTCCGCCTTTCCGGGGGACGTTGTCGGCATTGCCGAGGTAGGTCGCCTGATCGCGCTGTTGAGGGCCACCGGCTGCCGCAGGCTGTGCTTTGCGGGTTACGTTAAGCGACCTGATCTGTCCGCCTTGAAGCCCGACTTCAAGGGCCTGACCATCATCCCCGGCGCCGTCGCCGCGGCGCGGCATGGGGACGACGCCCTGATGAGGTACATGATGTCGGTGTTCGAGGCCGAAGGCTTCGGGATCGAGGGCGCCGAGGAAGTGCGGGGTGATCTGAAACTCGGGCTCGGCCCTCTGGGGGCGGTGCGTCCGACCGCAAGCCAGGAGCGGGATATCGAAAAGGCCGTGACCATCGCCAGAGCCATCGGCGCGCTGGATATCGGTCAGGGCGCCATCGTGGTTGAGGGTCTTGTTCTGGCCGTCGAGGCGCAGGAAGGGACAGACGCGATGCTGGAACGCTGCGCGGCCCTGCCGGGGGATGTTCGCGGAACCCCTGACGCCCGCAGAGGCGTGCTGGCCAAATGCGCCAAGCCGATACAGGAGCTTCGGATCGATCTGCCCACCATCGGCGTGGCGACGGTGGAGCGGGCCGCCGCCGCCGGGCTCGCGGGCATTGTCGGCGAGGCGGGGCGCATGCTGGTGATGGACAGGCCGCAGAC
>Ga0316217_10005069_pt1 | contig 13854 bp, 11 predicted proteins | sample 1anoAmetaG_FD_203633 | JGI IMG/M metagenome (GOLD analysis project Ga0316217, IMG submission 203633) | Freshwater microbial communities from Trout Bog Lake, Wisconsin, USA - 1anoA | ecosystem: Environmental > Aquatic > Freshwater > Lake > Hypolimnion/Profundal zone | place: USA: Wisconsin...
AGGTGATCATTGGGTAATGGCAAAATTCCGGCTGCCAACCGAGCCTGAGCGCCCCGGGATTTCCCGGTGGGAAGCTGAAGGTTGCCGGTTGCAGATGCGCATTTTTCTTGGGTTCAAATTCTCTTCGCCGCGCCCAGGCTGAAACGTCCCTGTGCCTGCGCATAGGCCAGCGCCAGCGCCAGCGCGTCCGCCGCGTCGGGCGCCGGCACTTCGGCCAGTTCGAGCATCCGCTGCACCATTTTGGCGACGGCGATTTTTTGCGCCGCGCCATAGCCGACGATGGCTTGTTTCACTTTGCGCGTGGCCATTTCAAATATTTCCACTCCATTTTCTCCCACCGCCGCCAGCGCCGCACCGCGCGCCTCGCCCATGATAATGGCCGTTTTCAAATTTTGCGCGAAAAACAGGCCTTCCACCACACAAACTTCTGGCTGATGCGCCCGCAATAGGTCGCGCAGGGTTTGTGAAATCATAGCCAGGCAGCGCGAGCGCTCCCAGTCTTTCGGACAGGTGATGGTGCCCTGGGCCACGGCCACCGGGCGCGGACCGCCCGTGCGAATGAGACCGTAGCCGGTGCCGCGCAAGGACGGATCAATGCCCAGAATCGTCTGTGGCATGCGCGGGGAACGGCGCGCAGTCAGCGTCAGCCCGGTGGCGCCTCGGTCCGGCTTGCCGTCCAAGCGCGCTTTCATCCGCTCGAATTGTTGCAGGGAAATTCCCACGTCCGAAGGTTGCCAGCGAAGGGGGAGTTGCAAAAGCAAAAACGCGGTGTCCGCTTTGCGGCGCGCGGCTTTACGAGCCATAGCCGTCCTGCTGTGGTGTTTGACACCAGAGGATGCATGGGACCAACGCGAAGAATGGGACTAATGAGATGGCAGGTGTGGCGGCAGGTAGTTTTTGGCGCTAGTTTTATTATTCCCGTTAAGTGTTTTTCACCGAAGCTCTGAACGAAGCGCGTCGGCCGCCTGGTCAGTGATTTTGATTCTGCTTGTTGGCGCCGCTGTTATTGCCGCCGTTCGCCGCGCCGGAGGGAACTGTGACGGGATTGCGAACTGGCGCCTGGCTTGGCGCAATGCTTGGTGGCGGCAACGGCGGGTTGCGATCATGCCCTTGGAACTCGCCAAAGTTTGGTTGCGCCTCCGAATGCGGCGGTTCCGCAGGGACCAAGAGACGCGGCGGCGGTTGCAGCGCGCCCCGCGGCGGCGCTCCCTCGTTGGCGATCGTGCCGCCGCCGCGGTTTTGCGGCCAGGGTTGATTCGGAGCGGTTTGCCGCGAATTATTCAAGGTTTCGGGACCGCGGCGGATCTGACCATTGCCAGCGGCAGCACCGCCGGTGTTGAAATCGTGGCCGGCATAATGGTTTGCTTCGGAATAATTATTCGCCGCCGCCGGGCGCAAGGTGCGTTGAAAGCCCTCCCCGCGCCAGCCCTGGCGGCCGGCGTTGGGCAGCGTGCTGACATGCGCCGGTTCAATGGCGTGATGCGTCGCGCTGGCGATGCGCTCCACGCCAAAACCGCGATTGACGATGGCATGGTTGTTGACGCTGTAATTATTGACCACCTTCGTCTGGCGGAAAACCTGCGCGACGCGCGGCGGAGCCAGTCGGAAGGAACGCGGATGCCGGTCGTTAAAGTGCTCTACCGAAACGAACACAAAGCATTCGGGCCCCAATCCAAAATCGAAATCCAGCCCCACCGGCGCGCCCCGGTAAAGGAATCCGCTGCCCGGGCTGAAGACGGCAAACGGCGGTAACGGCGCCCAGCCGCAGTATTCCTCGTCAGACCGCCAGATCACCCACGAGGGCGCCCACACCGTGTCCGGGCACCAGCACCAGCCGAACTGCGGGCTAAGGAACCAGCGTCCGTAATGGAAGGTCACCCCCCACGCATAATCCGAGTCCCAATACCAGCCATAATCCGTATAGATCCAATTGCCGCGGTCGCAGTAGGGACTCCAGCTTGCATCATAAATCACCGTGGTCGGCCGCCAGCATTGGCCATAGCCCTCGACGTTCACCCACGAGCCGTACGGGGCCAGGGTGTTATTGAACGAATCCAGGGTCATGTCCGGCGGTGGCGGCGCCACGTCCGGCGTGCTGGGAGTGCTGTTGTCCACCGCCGGGACGGGCGCGGGCGCGGGTGGCGGTGTTACGGTGGCGGCATACAAGGCTTTGTCGCGATCCAGCATCGTGTTGATGAGGTCGCTGGGCGCGCCCGCGTCTTTCAGGAACAGGATTTTATCCGTATCCAGATTGAACGCGCTTGGGGCATTGAGAATGTAGCTCTTGATGGTGGAGGCATCCACGCCGGCCTGCAGCAATTTAACCACTTCCGCCAGCGGGCTGCCCGGCACAATGTCGGCCGGCAGCGCGCTGCCGACCGGGGCGGGCGGGGCAGGCTGCGGCTGCGCCTGACTGACCGTGCCGATGGTCGCCGCGACCACCACGGCCACGGCAATCAAGATTTTGGAATAAGCACAAAAGAGGGGCTTCATAAGATCAGTATCATGGTTTGTTCAAGCCAACAATCAATAGACCCGGAAGTTGCGCCGGACGTTCAGTCGCTCATCGCAGGTGGTTGAGGATTAGCATATTATGCTGGCTGGGTGCCAGCAAAAACGGATGCCCCTTTTTTAGGCAGCCCCTTTTTTAGGTCTTGCCTCAAGCGAGAGTTGTTCTAGGATTTTCCCATTCCATGAAGACCGATGGGAATAATGGGAATAATGGGAGTGATGGAGCATATTTGCCCCCTGACTCCCATTCTTACCCTTCTTCCCATGCCCCGCGCCCGATCATCCCCCCGCGAGGAGATTACCAGACGCTCCACTCGTTCCACAAAGCCGAGGTGGTTTATGACCTCACCTTCCGCTTCGCGCACAAGTATCTCGCCAGGAACGACCGCACCGTGGACCAAATGATCCAGTCGGCGCGCTCCGGCAAAAAGAACCTGCTGGAGGGCAGCAAAGCGGGCACCACCTCCAAGGAAACCGAGCTCAAGCTCACCGGCGTGGCCCGCGCCAGCTTGGAGGAACTGCTCGACGATTACCGGGATTATCTGCGCGTGCGCGAACACAAGGAGTGGGACAAGGATTCCCCGGAAGCCCTTTACGTTCGGCGCTTGGGGCGCAAAGTTCCGCAGACCTATGAGCTTTACCGTGAGTTCATGGATACTCGCCCGCCGGAAATCATCGCCAACATCGCCCTCTGCCTGATTCACCAGGCGAATTATTTGATTGACCAGCAACTCCGCCGCTTGGAAAAGGAATTCATCGAACACGGCGGCTTGCGCGAGCGCATGACCCAAGCACGATTGGCTCAACGGAGGCAAGCGCAGTGGCGACAACCATAGAGCACAGATGGGAGGAATGGGAAGTATGCGAGTGATGGGCATACCTATTCCCTGACTCCTCTTCTTCCCATGGCCCCTTCCATGGCCCTCGCCCGATCATCTCCCCCGGCTACTGCGTCCGGCCAAACTTCTTCTCCAGCTCGCGGTAATTCATCTCGATCAGCGTCGGCCGGCCATGCGGGCAGGTGTAGGGCATGGCGCAGCGGCGCAGGTCCGCGACCAGGTTTTCCAGTTCCGGCCCGCCCAGCGGGTCGTTGGCTTTCACGGCGTGGCGGCAGACGGTTTTGGCCACGGTGTGTTCGCCGAGGCGGGCGAGGTTTACTTCGCGGCCGGCGGCGCGGAGTTCGTCCACGAGATCCAGCACGAACCGGCGCGCGTCGGGCGCTTTCACGAAGGGCGGCAGCGCATCGAGCAGAAACGTGCGCTCGCCGAATTCGTTCAGCCCCACACCCAGCCGCGTGAGCGCGGGCAGTTGCTCGCGCAAAAACTGGGCGTCGCGCGGCGGCAGTTCCACCGTTTCCGGCAGCAGCAATTTCTGCGCGGGCGCGGCGGTGTTGGATTCGATGCGGCTCATCATTTGTTCGAACAAAATCCGCTCGTGCGCCGCGTGCTGGTCCAGCAGGACGAGCCCCCGGTCGGATTCCAGCACCACGTACAGTTTGCCGATGACGCCCACCAGGCGCAGCGGTATGTCCAGCAGCGGGACGGCGGTGCCAGGCGGCGGCGGACGCAACCCCGCGCCGCGTTCCGGCAGGGCGGGGGGCACGGTGGAGGGAGGAGGGAGGAGGGAAGATGGAGGATGGAGAGCGGCGGAGGGTGCTTTGGCCTCCGCCGTGGCCGGCGGCTGCTCCGGTTTGCTGCCGGCTTCGCTGCGCGTAAAGCCCATGGGCAAGGGCCTCTGCGGCGGCGGCAGCCTGGACGATTCGGTGGCAGGCTTTAAATGCTCCGGGAATTGCGGCAGGGCGGGCGCAGACATTTCCAGCGCAGCCGGGGAGGGAACTTCCGCGGGGATTATTTCCGGCTGTTCAAACCGGGGACGTTGCCCCCCGGCCGGATTAGTCCTGGCCGGTTCGGAATGGAAGGCGAGCAGGGCTTCCCGCACGGCTTGCGCGGTGAATTTGCGGATTTCAAATTCGCGATGAAATTTCACCTCGCGCTTGGCGGGATGGATGTTCACGTCCACCGCCGCCGGATTCAGCTCGAGAAACAGGCAGCAGACGGGATACCGGCCTTTCATCAGCGAGGTGTGGTAGCCCTCGATCAGCGCGTAGTTGAGGCCGCGATTTTCCACCGGCCGGCGGTTGACATAGGTGAACTGGCCGTCGCGCGTGGCCCGCGAGACGCCAGGCGCGCCAATCAAACCCCAAATGCGGAGCGCGGAATTCGTTGCGCTGACCGCCGGTTTTTCCGGCCGGGCGTTTTCAAAAATATCGGACTCGTCGGGCACGGCTTCCGGTTCCTCCAGCGAAGCGGCAAAGCTGACGGGCAGCAATTTCTCGTCGCCCAGCAGCGCGCGGAAGCGTTCCCGCAGGGCCTCGATGCGGCTGGAAATCGCCGCGCCGGAGGTTTGGGGCGCCACTTGCCAGACCGGGCGGGTGTCCTTGACGAAGGTGAAGGCCACTTCCGGGCAGGCCAGCGCCGCCAGGGTGAGATAGTGCTGGATGTGCGCCGCCTCGGTTTCCTCCGCGCGCAAGAACTTCCGGCGCGCGGGCAGGTTGTAGAAAAGCTGGCGCACCTCGACGCTCGTGCCGGTGGCGCTGCCGGCGGCTTTCACCTCGGCAATCGTGCCGCCATTCACCAGGATTTGCGTGCCTTCGATGGTTTGCGCCTCCGCCTGCAGGCGATCCGGGCCGCTGGCATCACCGGCCGGTGCGCGTTCACGCGTGGTCAGCGTGAAGCGGCTGACGCTGGCGATGCTGGGCAACGCCTCGCCGCGAAACCCCATCGTGGCAATGGAGGCCAGATCTTCGGCGCGCTGGATTTTGCTCGTGGCGTGGCGTTCCAGCGAGAGCAGCGCGTCGTCGCGGCTCATGCCGGTGCCGTCGTCGGTCACCCGAATGAGGCTGCGGCCGCCGGCCCCGATTTCCACAACGATCTTGCGGGCCCCGGCGTCGAGGGCGTTTTCGACCAGTTCTTTCACGACGCTGGCCGGCCGCTCCACCACCTCGCCGGCGGCGATTTGGTTGGCAACCTGCTCGGACAGGAGTTTGATGCGATTCATTTTAACAGCGGCAGGGTGAAGGAAAAAACCGCCCCGCGTCCGGGTTCGCTGCGCACGCCGATTTTTCCGCCGTGATCCTCGACAATTTGCTTGCAAATAGACAAGCCGAGACCGGTGCCGTGGACTTTGCCGTGCGTGGCAAACGGCTGAAAGAGCCGGTCGAGCACTTCGGGCGCAATCCCCGGGCCGGTGTCCTCGATTTCGGTGACCACCTCCCCGGCGTTGGACTGGAACCGCAGATAGATGGCGCCGCCGTTGAGCATCACATCGGTGGCGTTGCTTAGAAGATTAAAAAAAACGCGGCTCAGGCGGCGCGGGTCATACCGCACCAAAACCGGCGGCGGGACATCTACCAGCTCAATCTTCGCGGCCTTCAATCCGGCTTCGGCCTGCAAATCGCCGAGAAGCTCCAGCACGAACGCCTGGTAATCGCCGGTCTTGAGGCCGGCCTGCCGGCGCTGGCCCTGGGTGAAAATCAGGATGTCGCCCACCAAGTCGGCGATGCGCTCGACTTGTTTGCGGATGCGCGCCTGGGCTTTGGCGCGCTGCTCGGGGCTGGCGCCGGGCAGGTCAGCCATCTCCGACGACAGGCTGATGATGCTCAACGGATTCTTGAGGTCATGCACGATGGCCTGCGCAAACCGGCCAATGACCGCCAGGCTTTCGGCCTGGACCATTTCCTGGATATGATGCCGGTTAAACTCGCGCAAACGGTGGCTGATTTGCTGGAGCAGGGCGAAGGCCAGTCCGGGCGACCGCTCGATGAACGTCAGCATTTCGCCGCGGGGCAGGAAAAAAACCTCCGTTGCCGCCACCGCCGTGGCGGTGGCGGAGCGCGGACGATGTTCGATCACTGCCATCTCCCCAAAAATTTCGCCCGGGCCGAGCTGCGAAAAAACCCGCCGCCCGCCCGGGCCGGCGGAGATCTCGACCATGCCAGCCTTGACGAAATAGACGCCGTCGCCGGGCGCGCCTTCCTGGAAAATCTCCTGGCCGGCGGCGAATTGGCGTTCTTGGGAGATAAAGCGCAACGTCTGCAGCTCATTGCGGTCCAGCAGGCGGAATAGCGGGATGTTTTCCAGGGTCATCACCACTTCACTTTAAGGCAAAACCCGCCCGCGTAAAGGCGAGAATAATTCATTTCAGCCACCGATGGAGCCGGATAAATCCCGAAATCCGGAGTCGAATTACACTGCGCCCGTAGCGCAGGCTTTCCAGCCTGCCCGTCCTCCGTAGTACTGCGGAGGGTGGACGGGTTCTGGCGACTTTCCAGTCGCCAGTTCCCGCACGGGAACACGGGACTGGAAAAGTCCCGTGAACCCGCAGACAGGAATGTCTGCGCTACCGCAGCTTGCATCCGCCGCGCCACAGGCAACTTCGGGGTTCGGGTAAAAACCTGGTGGCAGGGTGGTTCCCGCCGGTTTTACGACCGGGCCGGCCGGCGCCCGCATCAGGTAATTTTCGCTAAAAAACACCGAAAGATTGACAGGCTGTCACCGAACTGTCACATTGCTTCTTTCGGGTAGCAGCACGTTTCTTCAGCGGGGTTCCCCACCCCCACCTCCTTGGCGTCTGCTGCCCGGATTTTTTTATCCGCCGTGACCCCCCCTTTTTCTACAGTGATGCACTTCAGTGAAGCTCTAGCCACAGATGATCTCAGATGCGAGGCTGCGTCAGGCGGGGAAACCCGATGCCCCAATCAACGACTGATCCTACGTCTGCTGGAACAGTATTGCTATATTGTTTGCTATCTTGTTTTTTATCTGTGTCCATCTGTGTCCATCGGTGGTTGAATTGATTCGGTCGCTTTACTGACAAAACCAAGCCGCAAAATTTCCAAAGCAAACCTTGACGTCCGCGTCCGGATTGCTTATTTTCACGCTCCCCTTCACGGGGGTGTAGCTCAACTGGTTAGAGCGCTGCCCTGTCACGGCAGAGGTTACGGGTTCGAGCCCCGCCACTCCCGCCATTTTTCCCAGCGTAGGTCCGCCATTCAGGCGAGTGGATTGACGACTTCCAAGGGGACCGTAAGCGCCTCGCGTGCTGCGGTTGACGCCTCGTCAACCGCGCGCCATCGCGCGTGGACGCCACAGGCGATGGTGCCTTGGCCTTCGTCTGGCGGGGCGCCAAACGACACCTGCGGGGCGCATGTGCTCCCCGCGAAAAATTTCGGGGTGATCTCTACTCGGAGGAGCGGGCTGGGGTGAGGCCGGGCGTTCAATCCATTTTGGGATCGAGGGCGGCGGTGATTTCCGCTTGCGTGACGGAATTGTCAGTGCTGGGCATGAGCGGCAGCCAGCGTCTAGGATTATCGCGCATTTTCCAGTCGTTGTCTTTCAAATTCGATGGCACTGGCTTTGCGGGCAGAGTCGCGGGCTTATTTTTTGACGCTCACGGAGCGGGCGACCCACCCGACACGATGACCGCTGGCCGGCCTCGCAAAATTCAGGCCGCTTGGACCCGGTGTGGCAAATTGCCTCGCCTTTGGGCGTCCGGTCACAAAGTGGTGGACAGTCTTTAAATGGGCACACTGCCAGAAACTCGTGCGCCTTAAGCCGGCTGCAAGCCGGCGCTCCGATTGCGCGGTTCATGGCTGCAATGCATGTCCGCTTGCGGAGGTTGGAAGCTTCCCGTGAATCCGCGTAGCGCAGGCGTCCCGCCTGCGGGTTCGGGCACCGTTCCGGTGCCCGTTTCCCGAACTGGCGGCGAGACGTGGCCAGAACCCGCAGCCGAGACGGCTGCGCTACCGTCGAGCCGAGTCCTTCGGTGATTCCTGGCTCGCTCGGAGATTGACACCGCCGCGCCAGTGGTGCCATCCTGCGGCCATGAAAATCCATTTTGGCTTGGCAACATTTTGCAGTTTGCTCGCGCTGACACCGGCAAGCTACGCGTCCACCGGTTCTCCCTTCTACGGCGATCCGCCCAATGAAACCCACCCTTGGGCCGTGCATGACTGGAACCGTCCGCAGCCGCCGCGCGTCGAGCCGCTGCCTTACGACGCCGCCAAAGCCCAGCCACCCGCCGGGGCCGTGGTGCTGTTTGACGGCACGGCTGAGTCGCTTTCCAGCAAGTGGGAAGCGGACAAGAACGGCCACGAGCCGACCAAGTGGGTCATGAGAGACGGCGCGATGGAATGCACGCCCGGCTCCGGCTACATCCGCACCAAAGAGCAATTCGGCGATTGCCAGCTCCACGTCGAGTGGGCCTCGCCGGTCAAGGTGCAGGGCGAGAGCCAGGGCCGCGGCAACAGCGGCGTCTTCCTGATGGGGTTGGTGGAAATTCAGGTGCTGGACAACTATAACAATCCCACCTACGCCGACGGCTTTGCCTGCTCGGTTTATGGGGTTCAACCGCCGCTGGCCAACGCCCTGCGTCCCCCCGGCGAATTTCAATCCGAGGACATCACCTTCCACCGTCCGATTTACCAGGATGGCAAGTGTGTGCAGCCCGGCTGGGTGACGGTGTATTGCAACGGCGTGCTGGTGCAGGACCGCACCCAGCTTGAAGGCCCCACCGGGCACATGGTGCGCTCCAAACCCGGCCCGATGCCGGAGACCGGCCCGCTCAAATTGCAGGACCACGGGAACCCGGTGCGCTTCCGTAATATCTGGTATCTGCCCTTGCCCTCGGCAGCTCCCGCAGGCGGCTACAACGGGCCGATGACCGCCGAAGCGGCCGCCGCCAAGCGCAAGGAAATCGCGGCCGACCTCCGGGCGGACGCGGCCAAATTGGCCAATCCCGACCAACCAATGGCCGACTTTTATCGCCTTGCCGAGTCGCTCTATTACGAGAAAGACCAGGCGATTCTCACGAAAGTGGAACAGACCGCCGGCCAATACGTGGCCAGCCTCAAGGCGCTTCCGACCGAGCAACTCGCCGCCAGGAAAAATGAAGCCAAGCATCTCCGCGATGTCCTCAAATACCTCGCGCGCTGGAAAGTGACAGAGGCCGATTTCACCGCGCAGGCGGACCTCGATAAAATCATCCAGTCCCAGAATTGGGACAAAAAGAATTAACGGGTCACAATTCTTGGCCCCTTTCATTAATCAATCTTGAGATCTTTAACAAATTGAGCGGCATCAGAAAATCTGCGTAAAGCAAGTTGAGCGTACATGCTTGTTCTGGTTCCGTTCACCCGCAACCACCAGATGCCGGCTTAATCATCACCAAGCAGGGCATCAATATTCCGTGCGCCGTGGTAGATATGCAGCACTTCGATTCCTGTGGCAGTGGGGCGGTAAAAAATCACGTAATTGTTGAAGCCGGACACCAGCCATGAACGGACGCTCTGCAAGCGCAAATTATGAAATTTGCGCGCCCGGCCAAGCGCAGGATTTGCGGCTAGGATTTTGAAGGTTTCGTATGTGGCTTCGACAACCCGCGTAGCCGCGTCAGGATTATCACGGGCAATGTACTCCCAAATTGCCCATAATTCATCCTCAATGCAGGGTGCCAGGATGAATTCAGCCACGCGCTTCCTTTATTCGTTTGCGAAGGCGGCGGAACACGGTCTCACCGTTCACGCCCCGGCCCGCTGCTAGCGAGTCAACGGCTTCCACCAACTGGGCTTCCAGTTCTGCACGGGTGGCTGGCACTTGCAACGTCCGCAATTCGCGTTCTTCCTTGAGCCGCCGCAAACCAGCTCGGACTACTTCACTGGCGGTCTGATACAAGCCGCTGTCCACTTCTTTGGTCACAAATTTCTCCAGCTCCGGGGTCAGTGAAACATTCATAAACAAGGCAAATTTTCTTTCGCAGCATCCTACCGCAAATAACACAAATTGGCAAATTCTGTTATCACCAATTCTGTTATCACCTATGTTAGCACGCAAGTCAGTGATGATGGGTCAGCCAGGCGATGACCCCGACGGCGGCCAGGCCGGCCAGCACCGCGAAGAAGATTTTCACCCAGCTCTTGGGATATTTGCCCGCGATGCGTCCGGTGTAGCCGTTGATGACGACCTGGTAGTTCCGCGTGCCGTAATCGTAGGTCAACAGCCAGATCGGCGTGAGGATGTGCTTGAAGGTCTGGCCGGAATAGTCGTCCTCGACCTGCAAATTGCGATGCGTGTCGCCGGGCACCTGCGCGGCACACAGGGCATACATCTTCCGGTCCATCTGGTCGCGCGAGGTTTTGGCGGCGGCGACCAGATCAATTTGATAGCGCTCCACCACCCAGCCGGAAAGAAAACCCGCGTTATAAGGCACCAGTTCTTTGGTGGTGGGGAACGGCTCGATCTGGCGCAGCATTTCCGGCTGCACGCCGCGCGAGGCGGGCACGAGTTCGTCGTCAAAGAAATGGTCGAGCGCGCCGGCGCTGGGCACCCAGCGGATTTTCTGCACCTGCCGGCTTTGCTGTTTGCCGTCCGCGTCGGTGTAATATTCCGTCTCGTAGTAATAATAGCCGCTCTCGGCGGTCCACTCGGCATGAACCTGGGCGTCGAACGTCCAATAGGGAATGTAAAGTCCCTTGACCGTGTCGGTGAGGGCGCCGTGCTTGAGCTTGTTCGGCGCGAACCAGCGGCTGCCATACCATTGCCGGATGGATTCGCGCACCTGCGTCTCGCTGATCTTCATCGGCAGCAAACTTTCCGGGCGGAACGCCTCCTTGATTTCCTCGTAGGGCACGAGCGCGGTGGAGCCGCAGAAATCGCAGCGCTGGCCGACGCGCGCGGCGTCAAAGACGGAAATGGCCTGGCAACTCTGGCAGCGGACGGAAGTCTTGGCCGCCTGCCAGCCACGCGCGGAATCGGGAATGCCGCGCAGCGCCGCCACGAGGTCGTGCTCGACGATTTGCTCCACGCCGGCGGCGGTGAGTTCCGCCTGCGCCGGCGACGTGGTGCCGCAGAACGGGCAGACGAGCAGCTTTTTGGCGGGATTCCATTGCGCCTCGCCGCCACACGACGGGCAGGAGAATTTTTTTTGGGCAGTGGCTTCAGGCATAAAATTGCGTCAGGGGAGTAATCCGAACAGGGCAGAGGAATGTGGGGCAAAGGAATGAAAAAGGCGGTTTCCAATTCCCCTGCCATTCATTCCCTTGCCCATCTTTCCCTGCCGTTTACTTTGTGAGCGTTGTGAATTCAATTTGCGCATGATTCAGATTTATCCATTGGATTGCTTTGAGTTCGGTCAATGCCAGCAAGCGGCGCAGATGGGATTCAATATGGGCCTGCCCTTCTGTGAAGCCAGTTACTCGAAATGCCGCACTTGGCGAGTGAAGAAACATGCGTTGCGCGCCTAGAGCCAGATCGCCTCGACGCAGACTGACGCGGTGCGCAAGGTTGCTTTCGCCGCCGAGCAGAGAAAGCAGTGCTTCCTGATACAAGCCTGCGCTCAGAAATGCGCCCCAGTCCTGGAGCAACGCAAGCATCGTTCCCCGCAATACGGCGCAGGCTGGCGTTAAATCGGTCCAATGATCAGTGACAGCGTTGAAGCGACGGCGGTCCGCTTGAGTCAGACCCGTGGCAACAATTTTCCCCTGGACCTTTGGCGCGCGGAAGTTGAGCAACTTGCCGCGTTGGATGCCGAGTACGAACAGATAGTTGAACAACTGCGCCTCGTGTTCGCCGACCAACGCGGTGTCGGTTTTCAATTCGCAAACGGCATTATCGGCAATCAGATCGAGATAGTATTTTTTCGAGAAGTCGCGATGCGTGACGGTGACGGGCACCTGGGTTTGCACACATTGGAAACCATCGGCCAACAGCCGCGCTTGCAGGTCGGCTTCGTAAACGCATTCGTCGCAAAGGCGCCCCAGTTCATTCTGGCTCGCGTAGGCATGACCCATCACGCGGTAGTCGAGCTGTTCAAACTCGTCCGCGTTCAAATTCGCGATTTTGACTGGACAATGGATGGACATGGAATCAACGAGTTGTCAGGGGAATAATTTTTTGCATTATTCCTCTGACCATCATTCCCCTGACAGATCCGGGCTCTAAAGTTCTCATGGCGGCATCGGTCACTTCAAAAATTCGTCGAGCGCGGCCTTGGGCACGCGCCAGGTCGAGCCGATTTTTTTGCCTTTGAGATCGCCTTTTTCCAGCGTGGCCAGCACGTCGGCTTCGCTGACGCCAAGAATTCTGGCCACGTCAGCGGAGCCAAGCAGCTCCGGCATCGCTCCGGCGGCAGCCGCTGCGGGAGGCGCCGGTGGCACGCCCCCTGCGGCCGGAGGCGTGGCTTGGGGTTGATTCATCGCCGCCATCATTTGCTGCCCCATGGCCAGACCCGCGCCGAGACCCGCGGCGGTTCCGGCCATGCCGCCGGCCGCCCCGCCTTCCTTGGTGAGCGACTCGGCCATTTGGAATTTCACGTAGTCATTAAGATTGCCGATGGCGGCCATGCTGCTGCGCTTGTCAATGGCCGCCTCGACTTCCGGCGGCACGGAGACGTTTTCCACCACGAAGCTGGAAATCTCGAGGCCATACTTGGCGGTGACCTGCGGATTGATGACCGGCAGGAGCGCCGCGCCGAGTTCGTTGTAGCGGGCCGCGAGGTCGAGCACCGGCACCTTGGCCGACGCCAGCGCCTCCGTGAACACGCTGACGATGCGCGAGCGCATGGTGTCGGAAAATTGCTCAAGCCGGAAGTGATTGTCCGTGCCCGCGACTTCCTTGAGAAACACCTTCACGTCGGTGATCTTGAAATCAAAGATGCCGAAAGCCCGCGTGCGGACGATGCCGAAATCGGCGTCGCGCAGCATGATCGGGTTGGCCGTGCCCCATTTGTTGCCGGTGAACAGGCGCGTATTGACGTAATAGAGGTCCGCTTTGAACGGCGAGTGCAGTCCGTATTTCCAGCCTTTGAGCGTGGACAGGATCGGGATGTTGTCGGTGGTGAGCGTGTATTTGCCGGGGCCGAAGGTGTCGCCAAACTGGCCGAGGTACACGAACTGCGCGGTCTGGGATTCGCGGACGATCAACTGCGCGCCGTTTTTGATTTCCCGGTCCTGATCCGGGTAGCGGAAGGTGAGGGTGTCGCGGGAGTCATCCTGCCACTCGATGATTTCGAGGAACTGGGTTTTGAGATAATCAATGAAGCCCATAATTTTTGTTTTTGGTTGAAATTTAAATGCGTTTTTTCGGTTCGCCATATCTTTGCCTGAAACCTGAAAACTGGGAAGTAGAATTTTTGACGAAATTTATAACCCTGGTTTTCCCTGCCCCAGTGTTGGGCGCATGACGATTTCCGGGAAAACCCTGAGAAATTGTTTTTTTTGTTGCCAAACTATATACATAGGTATATAGTATTTTCATGAACGAACTCAATCCCCCTCAAATTCTCCAACAA
>Ga0316217_10005071_pt1 | contig 13852 bp, 22 predicted proteins | sample 1anoAmetaG_FD_203633 | JGI IMG/M metagenome (GOLD analysis project Ga0316217, IMG submission 203633) | Freshwater microbial communities from Trout Bog Lake, Wisconsin, USA - 1anoA | ecosystem: Environmental > Aquatic > Freshwater > Lake > Hypolimnion/Profundal zone | place: USA: Wisconsin...
GGGTGGTCTTAGAGGCTATTCGTCGGTCGGGTCACACTTATTACATAGTTCCAAAGTACTACAACGTACTTTATTATATTTATTTATTTATTAATATTATCCTTTCATATTTTTTTTATTCTTTCCTATCTTCCAATATCTAATCCATTTTTTTGTTGATCTTCTTCATCTATATCCTATTGTTTTCAACTTTTTCATGATTTATAGTTACTAATCTCTTTTTGTGTTTGTGTTTCGCCTGTGTTTCAGTTTCTCTTCTTTTGTGCCATATATAGTTAATGATGTAGGTTTACTAAGTAGGAAAGCTGATCGGAACTGGGTATTGGATGGCTTATGCAGCTCTTCGGGAGACGTTTTCTTGTGCAAGCACCGCGCGGAGAAAAGCTACAGCTATGCTTTGAAGAAGATAAAGACGATAGAAATCGATTAGAAGTAAAGAGAGAACATCTAGAACGAGCTCAAAATTCTGCAGAAGCTGAGGCACATCAACATTGTGTCCTACAAAGACTCGTTCACTGATGAGAAAGGCAACCTCTGCATAGTAATGGTCTACTGTGAACTCGGAGATATGCATACCAAGATCAAGCAGATGAAGGAAAAGGGCAAGAACTTCACAGAGCCTCAGATCTTGGACTGGCTCACGCAAATCGCCCTCGCCATCTACTACCTCCACAATCAAAAAATTCTTCACCGCGATTTGAAAACCCAAAACCTGTTCCTCAAGAAGGATGAACGTCTGAAATAGGACCGCATAAAGCTAGGCGACTTCGGAATCGCCAAAGTACTGGATACGACCCAGGACCTGGCCCGCACTTGCATCGGCACGCCCTACTATATGGCTCCCGAAATATTCAAATACCACCCATACTCTTACAAAAGGTAAGTCTGTGCTTTTTCAGCGATATTTGGTCCCTGGGAGTGATCCTGTACGAAATCTGCAACTTGCGGTTGCCCTTCGAAGCGCAGCACTACAATGCGCTGGCCATGAAGATCCTGAAGGCGAGCTACCCCTCCATCATGCCCACCTACTCCAAGCAGCTGCGCGACCTTATCGCCTCAATGCTGGCCAAAAAGCCGCAAGACCGGCCCACCATCATTGACGTGCTCAACAAACCTTTCATCAAGCCCCGCCTTGAAAAGTACGTGCACGACCTGCTTTCCAGAAACTCCACCAACACTGACATGGAAGACATCTACCTGGACACTCTCAGGGACCAGGCACTCGCCCTGGGCGTGCTGGCCGAGGAGGAAAACATCAAGAAGTATCCTAGCTCGAAGGACCTCGACAAAAAGCTACCTACTCACAAGTCCTTCCTCAACAAGAGGTCCGAGGACGAAGACAATGAACTGATAGCCCAGTACCATAGCAAGAGGAAAAGCACCTTCGAAAAGGAAGCCCACTCTAACGAAAAAAACTTCAAGAGGCAAGAGGAAAGCACTGTTTCCTCAAAGGGCCTCAACCTGGGCTACGACTTCAGCGACGAGAAGGAGGCCTTCGTGGACCACAAGAAGTACACAATGATGGAGAAAATCGAGGGGAAGAAAGCGGGTGATTCAAGCAAGGAGAAAAGGTTCAGGATTTTCGAAGACTACAGCATGGAGGAAGAGAACGCCTATACTCAGATTGAGGCCATTTCGGAGGAGATAATAAAAGAGGAGGAGTCTGAGTCTGAGGAGCAGACCGTAAACGCCGAAGAGGAGGAAGAAGTGCCTGAAAGCTACAACAACAGCTACTACAAACTACTCCACAAAATCAAAATGCTCAAGCATAGGTGCGAGACTGCCCTGGGCAGCAACAGGTACCTGCGAGCCTACAACGCAGTCAACAACGGTGCCAACAAGACGGCCCTCCTGGAAATACTGCAGCCCACCCTCATCGGCTACTGGCACCTCATCGACCAGATCATGTTCAACTAGACCATCCTAAAAACCCTGCCCAAAAACTGATCATTACAAGTATGGTGATCACTACATAGCCAATCTTTTTACTCCCACCAATAACAACTATCTACTCACCATCCTTGAGCTACCCAATCATTCGAATAAATCAAACGTAGCAGCTCTTGTTGTTTTACTGGAAAAATACACTCATCTTCTTTCTGTTGTTCCAGCTGCTCCCTTCCGACTAGCTCTTGCTCTTCAGCTTCTCCCCCTATCCCTTTCCCTATCCCCCTTTTCCCTATCGCCCTTTCCCCTATTCCCTGTCCTTCCCCTATTCCCTGCCATTGCCTTTGACCCTCCCCTGCTCCTGCTCTTTCTCTGAGAAAGAGGTATGCGTTCTTTCAAAGATCTTGCACTCTGAGTTAGGAAAGGGTACTTTTGTTGGACACCAGTAGATGAAAGCTCTGCTCTGTTTTGGCTTTGCAACTACTGCTCACGTAGTTGTTGTTGTTGTTGGTGATGTAGTTGTTGTTGTTGGTGACGTAGTTGGTGCTGGTGAGTTGGTTGCTGGCTACGAATCGGTTGGCGTTGGTGTAGGCCTACTTAAAGTAGGTCCTATTTTGGGTTTGATTGCGTATGGTGAGGTCGAGACTCTGCCTGTCGGACCTCTTGAGGGGCTATTCAAGTGACTTTTTGGGAGAGGGGACAAAGATGGTCTGCGAGGATTTGGCATACAAGGTGGGCTGGTTCAAGTTGCCCCTTTAGATGCTCTTGAGTTCCTGCTTCACGATCGCCATGAACCTCTTCCAGCTCACTACGCCAGCCAACTACTGAATAGCCGAGGGGGTACTTCCCTGAACACGCCCGTGATGCTCTTGGCACACTTCTTGTGCGCACTCCCCAGGAGCACGCTCGCCACGTTTTCTTAGAATGTCTGGGTTGCTATGCTCACTGAGAGTGTGTGCCCCCCTAGCACTTTGAACCAATTGATCTAGTTCCCGAACCTTTTCTTCATCTGCATCACAAAGCAGCGGAGGCAGGCGTCGGGCGGGTGGGCGTTGAGGGCGACGAAGGGAGAGAGGAGCTAGGAGTGGCCGAGAGTGGGCTTGGTGTGCACGCTGATCAGGCTATTTTCAAAGCTAGTTACTAGAGAGGGAAGGGGCCGTCGAGGGTGGAGTGCAGGCGGATGTGCTGCAGGGGCACTGCGACGGGCTCCACCTTGTGCGGGTGGCTGAACAGCTTGCTCATCTTCTTGAACTCGTCGGGCGAGTAGAACTTGGCGTTGTGCCTGGCCAGCAGGCTGATCAGTTCGTTGAAAGTGATGTCTTCCCTGCCGTGGTCCAGTAACATGCTCCTCACCAGCTGTCCGCACACCTCCGCCTCTCTCTTCTTATTCTACGATTTCCTTATCTTCATATTGTTATAATTTATTAGTCAACCACCCTGTGCCCACTCTCACCCATAGCCTGTGCCCATGGCAACTCACTCCATCCAGACATATCCTCTGCACTCTATCACTTTGAGCATACACTCCAGCAACCCGGTAAGATGCTGTTTCAGATGCAATATTGGCCAAATGAAGGGACGATAGTTATAATATCAAGGTAGAGCTATTTATTAGTGAGTTAGGTGTTAGTCAGAGTAAGTTATGAGAAGGGATGAGATGAATGGCTGTTGGAAGTGGCGTAATAGAAGTATCACTCTGATGGACCAGGGCTCATCTCTTGAAGGCGATCTCGACGAAGCTCAGCAGTTATTCGAACACGTAGTGCTGCTTCTCATTCGCTTTCTAAGTGTGGCACCCCATCTCCACCTGCAGGCTCTCGTTCTCCCCCATCAAGAACACTAACTTCACACTCAGTCCCGTCTCCCTGTGGTACGCCTCCACCTCGAACCTCTAAATACTCTCACACTTACGCCTCCCTCCAGCTACACGCCCTCCTAGAAGTACCCCTTCAAGCTCGAACTCTTGGGCAGCATCTTCTTGTTGTACCTGAAGCTGAGGGACTCCTTGGGGGGATGGAGCGGCGAGGGCGGCCGCGGTCGGTAGAAGTCGTAGAACTTGGGAATGAGGAAAGGGAGGAAGAGGTGGTTGAAGTAGGAAGAGCCGGCTTTCCTGGATAGGGTGAGGGTTACTAGTAGGAGAGTTCGAGGATGGCCCTTTCCTTGAGGAAGGGCGACTCCCGGTTGGTGACCACCAGGTTCAGTTTTTCCTGTTCCTGCGGCTGGATGCAAAAGATGTATCTAACTAAACATATCTCTACTTGTTCTCTATGGCGTAGTCCAGAGTGCTGGAGTAGGAGTCTCCCGCGCTGCTCTCAATCTTGATGTTCTCGATCTGCTTCTCGGAGGTGTTGGTGAAGTGGAGCAGGAAGCGCAACTTGTTCTCGCCCACTACCTCACTGATCACCCCGATCTCCAGCTCGTTCTCCTTGAACAGGATGTCCTTCTTCTTCAGCCCGCACCTGCACAGCCGGATGAAGAGCTCCTTGTTGTTCGGCTTCAGCTCGCAGAACAGATCTTCGTACTGCCTGAACTTGAGCTCCCCTGTGCTGCTGCCCTTGGGAGACACCACCTGCTTGGCGGCAGAAGATACCACCTGCCTTGTGCCCAAGGGCGACTGCAGCCGCGGCTAGGGGTACTGAAAGCCAGTCCTGGTCTTGCTTGCAGCGTCAATCCTGTGCTCCAGGGGGTATTCACTTTTGGTGGTGACCTCCTTGAGTTTGTTCTGGAAGCGTTTGAGCTCTTCCTTGAGGTGCAGGTTCTCGATCTCCTTGAGGTCTATGGTCTTTTTGAGTTCCAGGTTGTTCTGCTTGAGGAAGGTGTTTTCCTCTGCGAGGGTCTCTGCGGACTTCCTGGCGGCGTTGAGCTTCTGGTCGTGCTTGCCCCTCTAGTTGATGAGCTCTGACTTGTAGAGGGCTGCCTCGTCTTGGTAGTTCTGGCTCATCTTCTCCCACTTCTTCTGCTCCCCCCTCAGCTTCTCCACCACCCCCTCCTTCTCCTTTAGTTTTGCCTCCAGCGCACTCAGCTCCTTCTCGCTGTTCTTGCTCACGCTTTTGATGTGCTGCAGCTTTTCGTTCTCGATCTACAGTTTTTTGACGCGGGTGAGGAGCTGGTTCCTCTCGGCCTCGATGTCCTTCTCGCGGGTGGTGTTGGAGCCTAGGTTGGCCAGTTCCTGCTCGAGGGCTGCGAGCTTGTGGGTGAGTCTCTGGTTTTCGGCCTCTAGTTCCCTCTGGAAAGGACTCTTGTCTTGCTGGGTCTTGCGCACTTCGGCCTTAATGGCCTGCAGCCTCGCCTCATAGCTATCTATGATCTGGTTCTTTTCTTTCTCGAAGTTCGACTTCTGGATGGCCAGCTCGTTGGCTTTCTGCTACACCTACAACCCCAAAGAGTTGATCTTGTTCTTGAACTAAAACTACTGCAGTTTGCTGATGTCCTGCGGCAGTCTCTGGGCAGCCACTTTGCTGTCTTAGGGGGGACGGGAGAAGGGCTTCATGGGGGAGGGCCTGGCCTCGTAGCTGGTGTTGATGTGCTCCTCCTGCATGCCTTCCTGAATGACTACCTGCTCAGTGAGGCACCTCTGCAGGAACTCGTCGTAGTCGATGAGGCCGTTGGTGAGGAGGGAGAAGTTGATGATGTAGCCCTCTAGCCACTTCTTTTCTTCGGTCTTGAGCTTGGCCGAAACCGTGTTCACCTCGTACATCTCCTGGATGGTCTTGTGCAGGTCCTTGAGCAGGGCCATCTTCCTGCTGCTGCCCTGCTTCAGCTACCCCAGCATCTTCAGCATCTGGCTCACGCTCTTCACGCCTAGGGCCTCGCCAGTGTATTCCTCGCTGGCGCTGTTGTCCTTGAGCAGCTTGCTCTCGTTTTTGGGCTTCTTGGGCTTGTCCCAGCCGGACTTGCTGCGGGCGTCCTCGACCTCGCTGAGCTGGGAGGGCTGGAGGGAGGAGTGGGACTCGGAGTAGGCGGACTCGTAGGAGTCGGTGAAGAACTCCATCTTGTACATGTTCTTGAACCTGCTTATGCTGTGGGGTACTTCTCAGTGTCGGACTGCTTGTAGTAGTGGAAGGTGGCGGGGAAGGTGACGCCCCTGTCGAGCAGGGTCTGGTAGGCCTTGGCGTAGATGGTGGGCTTGCCGGTGGAATCCAGGGGCATCCACTGCGCCCAGTGCAGGATGGACTACAGCGATAGGATGAAGTAGGTTGAGCCGTAGGTGTCCACCTGCTTCTTCTCCTCGGGCGAGCACTTGGAGTAGCCTGCGTGGGGGATGGGGTACTGGGGTGGTTGTGAAAGTAGCTCTAGCCCCTGTCCGGGTCTGCGCTGCCCAGCTAATGCGAACAAATCTTGGTCAGCTGCGGCACTAGCTTCTCGACCTTCTTGATGATGTCCTCCTGGCCGAGCACCATGATGTCCCTGACGAACTGCGTGAAGGGGGTGTTACCCTGAGGGAGAGGACCTTGGAGATGATCCTTTCGTTGGGGTCTGCGAGGATGAGTTCTGTTTCGCGGATGACCATGTCGAGGGTGCTCTCCTCGCCCTTCTCGATCTCGTGCTTGAAGCTGGTGCTCTTCTTGTAGTTTTAGAAGGATTCCACTGCCTTCCTGAACTACCATTCCATTCGCTTATTATTATCATGCACGCACCACCAAACAACAACCACAACCATAAACATGACAAGACTAATCTGAGAACGAAATCAGTATGACTGGCCAGCTGGAGGAGAAAACAGCAAGGCTCATAACAGAGCCACAAAAATATTTAAGACAAAGCCATCCAGATTAAGACCAATATTTAAGACAAAGCAAACTAAGATATATTAAAGAACTAAACAAAGATATCCAATACAGAACCAAACAAAAAGAGCCTACTCCTGGTAGCTCTATCTTCTTGTGTGGGTATGTTTGGTGCTGTAGTTTATAATTGGTTTATAATCGATGAAGTACGCAGACTACCATCTGTCCAAGGACAGGGAAGAGCATATCGACGAAATCCACGAACTGGCTGTCAAGATGAAGCACGCAGGGCAGGAGATGGGGCAGTAGCTGACGCGGCAGCAGGCCATAGTGGGCCAGCTGGACAACGAGATGCAGCTGACGGAGGGCACCCTGCGTGGGCTGAACAGCGAAGTGGGCGAGCTGCTGTAGACCCAGGGTACGATGTGGTTAAGTTAGACGTGAGTCAGGTGTGCGCCTGCATGATGCTCTGTTGCCTCATGATTGTACTAATTGTGCTTATCATGATCTTTTGAATCTGATATGAGTACCACACTCACTGCACTCCAGCCATACATCACCATAACATCAACCATAACATAAGATCAATCATAACATAACCATCTCAAACCATAACTGCCATCAGGCATAAACATAACCCCACAAGCATCATAAAACCACAGTTATCTTAACTGCAGAACTATCTAACAATCACAATTAGCCACAGCTTCAGACAAGCCATCTCCTACAGTAACTTTAATTAAGTCGACTTGGTTCGTAAGCCTAATAAGTCATGGTAAGTGATAGGTTAGTAATAGCAATGAGTATGATAGTAATGAGCATGATAAAGGGTGGGATTCACCAGTTCTACAGTTGCTGCTGCGATTACTGCTCCTCGATTTCGCCCTTGTCCTGCAGCTGCTTCAGACGGGCCTCTATCTCAGTCAGGTTGACGGTTTCGGTGTGCTCCCCTAGGATGATGTCAATGACCTCCTGCTTCATGTTATCGTCCACGAACTGCTGATACAGACGCATACAGCTTTTGAGCGTATGGTCGAACAGCCCTTTTATGTCTCTCTTCCCAGTCCTAGTGATGTTCGTGTGTGTTGACCCCGTCCCCGTGTAGTGCTTCGATATCATGTCCCCATTGTCCGCCCAGGCGTTCTTGAGTTGGATCACAAAGATGGAAGTGTTGTCGATGCTTTCAGCTGCGGCCAGGATGGAAGGGCAGCCCACTGCAGCCTTGACATCAATGCCTGCATGCTACAAGATGTGGGTGAGCATCTGGTAGGCTATTTTGGACTGGATGAGGTTGGTCCTGTCTAGGTTGTCCAGGCAGTTGACCCTCACCACTCCCCTCTGCACCATCGCCACGCTCTTAGTGGGTATGTCTTCGCGGTAGAAGGAGAAGCACTTGTTGATGCCCTCCAGCTTTTGCGTGACAAGGTAGTTGCACCTCTCGAACTTCTGCCCCTTGGAGGCGCAATGGACATCAAAGTACTCGTAGCGGATGTCCCTGATGTTGCTCTCCTTGACCAGTTTTTCGTAGCAGTAGACCAGCTGGTCCTCCCCACTCTTGTCAAGACAAAGCAGGTTGACGCACAGCATGCGGCTGTAGTGCCTCAGAGCTTTGTCGATATGCTGCTTGAACGCCTGCTGGTTCTTGTCCCAGTTGCTGTCCAGCTACACCTACTGCGTTATCCCCGTCTGCTTCCAGAACGCAGGCACCGACCCTCGGATCTGCACGTGGCTGAAGCACTGGTTCTTCAGCAGCAGAATCTGCTCAGTCTCACAGAAGTTGGCCACGTTGCCCTTGCTGTCGATTCCCCGCGAGTTGAACCGCGTGCCCCCCTTCGCCCAACTCCTCCGTGTGATGAGGATGTACTCAAGTGGGATTTCTGTATTAGGGAGTGCTTACCGTTGATAGTGACCTTAAAGCTCCTGACGCTGCCTTGGATGATTCCCAAAAACCACCTTCTATCCTCTAGCTTCTCGAAGTTCTGCCCAATGTTCAGGTTCCACAGAAACTTCTTCTTGGATGGGAAGCCAGCCGCATGCGCACTCCTCGAAAGACTCAAATCATACCGAAACGCGAAATAGTACCCCTAAACAAGCAGATAGCTCCGCAGGTAGTTTATGTAAGAACTGATCTTTTATTGTTCGGCCGTCTACTGCAGAAGACCTGCATCTTGGCTCTCAAAGTTGAGCAGCCCGACTCTTTGGATTTAGTAGATGGGTATGTTTTGAATCTGACAAACGAATTTACAGCGTTAGATGTAGAGCAGAAAATGGTGCTTAAGGATAGGCAGGACTCCTATCAACCCCGAACAACTGATCTTCATTTCATAGTTTGGGGGCAGGTGCTCCTAGAGCTACAATTGGGTTATGTTGTGGCTTTTGCGTTCAATTTTTATTTGGGAAGTGATGCCAGTGGTCTTAGTTAATGAGGTGATCCAAAAGAACTGAGGGTAGACATAGATGGTATATGCCTCCAGGTTTTCACCGGTGGGCTACTATGGAACTAAGGGAAGTCCAATCATCATAATCTAAAATAAAACGAAATGAAAAAAAAGGAGATTGAAAGAATTGAGTATGGAAAGAATTAAGAACGGATATGAGTAATTAAGAATCAACTTGTTATGTCTGACTGGACTCCCAACTTCGAGTAGCGGAACAGGTAATTGAAGCCTGGCCCGTAGTAAGTCTCTGCCAGCTGGTGCTCAGCACGGTAAGTCACATATTTCTCGTAGTACTGACTCTCTACATCATACTTCTCCCTGTAAACGAACTCATACCTCAGCATAGAGTACCTGTGCCTGTTCTTGATCCTCCACAGCACAAACTTAGCCAGGTTGCCGCTCAGCATGCTGTTCTTGATCTCCACCAGTTTGGAGAGGGTGACCAGCTGGCTGAGGTCCAAGCTGGGCAGGTAGAAGCTATGGTACGCCAGTCCCTATCTCTGCATGGCCTGGAATAGAGGTCTGGTCATGAACTCCATGTAGTACCCTGGCCTGTCCAGCACCACCATCCCCTTCCCTTTCTGCAGGAACCGCAAGTGCTGAATGAGTTCGCACCTAGCCGTCCCCTCCGAGAGGGCAGGCTGGGCTTACAGGGTAGTAAACACGCGGTTGAATTTGGCCTCAGTCCGAATGCCTTCCCTCACCACGAACTCAGCCTTACCTTTGATTATATCAGGAATGTCGATGTTGCCACTCCCCAGCTCGACCAAAGCCTGGTTCCAACTGTCCGGGCATTTGCCCAGCACATAGAACAGTCGTGACAGTATTTTGGGCGCAAACAGTTTGGAGAGTCCGGACTTCATCAGCGAGTGGTTCAGGTACCCAGGTATCTCGATGAAGGGTACCGTCCCGATTTAGAACTGACCCATGGCCAGCAGATCCTCAACGTCGGCCGCACTGGGCAGCTAGATGACGACTGGAAAGTGCGTTCTGATCCCATTGGCCCCCGCAGTGCGGCACACGATGTGGTCGATGAAGTCGTTCAGGGGTTGACTCTGCCAGATAGACAGAGCGTCCAGGTTCATCAAGCACAGTCCCACATCCACTCTGTTGCCCGACTTGATCCAGTTGGTCTCAGTTGCCCCAGCCTCACCTCCATTGAAAAACCTACTCACTGCCTGCCTGTTGAGAGACCCAAACCCGCACAGGAAGTTGAGCAGGTCAAACAGCATATCAGTGCTTTCGATGCCCGAAGTGAACCAGCTGCTTTGGTAGGCCTCCCCCCGGTGCTCATACTCTATCCTGCGGCCCACTGACAGGAACAGTCGGATGGCAGCTTCAGTGCTGCAAACCTTCAGCCCCTGGCTCACAACATCAACCACCTGGCTGTAATACTACGAAGCAAAGAACTAATGCGGCTCCATGGTCTTGATGCGCTAGTTGAGCTCTTCCAGTTTTTGAAGTGACTATTGGGTGAGGTGCAGGAGGTCAGTGCCGTTGATGATGCAGTAGATGACATCTTTGAGATAGACGAATAAGTGCTCTTGCGCATTCTGGGCGAGTAGCACCTCCTTGACTACCTCTGCGTCCAGCAGCTTCCGCCCCAGATTGTTGTTGAGTTTGATGATCTCGGCGATGATGTGCTCCTGGATGCTCTCGACCACTGCTTCGAAGTTGAGCAGCCCGTTGTCCTTGAAATTGAAGCTCAGCAGGATGCAGTGCTAGTTGTCGAAGTTTTGGCTGCGGCTCAGGAACTAGTGGTACTCTGGAGACATGTACCTGTGCACCTCGGGCTCCCACTTCCCCCCCTTGCTTTACATCTTGAGTTTGCGGAAATGCTCCACTCCCTCCTCCAGGAAGTGGCTCTTGCCTGCCCGATCTGCCCCAATCACGAAGGTGATGTTGTCCCCAGTGACCCGTCCCCCCACGGCCGCAGAGTTGAGGAACCAGACCAAGAACCTTTTGAGCTCGGGGTACTCATGCATTTTGAGGGTGACAATCTGTTTGGGGGTGTGTTTGGGGCTGAAGACGAGGGAGGACTAGATAGCTGAAAAGGACTCTCCTCTGAGGAGCGAAGCGAAGCGATATTTAGCAATGAGGTAGGCTCGTTTCACTGTCTGAAATATGGTCATATTTAATTTATATCTAGGGCAATGGCCCAATGACTGTCTGCGGCCAGTAGCCATTGCTCCTGTGGCCTTGCTGCCTGGCACCCTCCTCTGCATTTTGTTGCGTTTGAGATATTACTGCTGCGAGTGCTTATTATTGCTATTACTGCTATTGCTATTACTGCTATTGCTTATTATTGCTATTATCGCATGAGAGTGGTTATTCTGGTTTGCCTGGCATATCTGCTGGCCGCATAGAACATCAGGACCCATCGGATTGGACTGCACTCTACTAAAGTCAGGTCTGCACCTGCTCAGTTCGAGAACGCCACTGTGCTCCACACCCCCTCGCGCTATGAACTGGCCACCAAGAATAAAACCATCTATCTGCTGAATGTCGCTGATGTCTTCCAGGCCACCGACTACACCTGTGGACCTGCCTCGCTCACCGCAGTAGTCAACTACTACGGCGTGGACAGACGGGAGGCCGAACTCGCCCTCATGGCCAAAACCAACGAGGATGTAGGAACTGACCCCTACGAAATGCTAAACACCGCCCTCGCCCTCGGCTTCAACGCCCAGATGAAGGAGAACATGCCCCTTAGGTAGCTCCAGGACTGGATCGCCCAAGGAGTCCCCGTCATCGTGCTCATCCAAGCCTGGAAAGACGACGACGACCCCACTCCCTACCCCTCGGACTATGAGGATGGACACTATGTGGTGGCCACTGGCTACGACGGAGAGAACATCTACTTCGAAGACCCCTGGATTATCGGCAGCATAGGCTACATTGCCAAGTCCGAGCTGCCTGGCAGGTGGCACGGAGAAACCATCTACCCGACCCCCCGCCACATCTACGGCTGCGGGATCATCCTCCAGAAAGACATCATTCCCATTCCAACCGTGGTTCAGCTCTAATGATGCCCGCCAGCCCTCTTGGCATGATTTCGCCAGCCCTTATAGCCTATACAGCGCATAACTTGTTATAAATACCAATACCAATACCAATCAAGTAAGAGCTTACCGCTCTTAATCTTGTTATAAATAATTCCCACTTGATATAACCAATTCCCATTTGTTATAAACTTAATTGGCAGCAAGCATGAGAAAAGTTAGTAATCTAGTGCGTCTGGTGGGCAAAAAGTAGCTCCTGGTTTTCACTGCAGCCAACATCCCACTCATCACCAACTCCATCGTTTGCAAACGCTAGGAAATCGAAAAGCCTTCCTTTGCTGCAACCTACGTACACTAGGAAATGAAGGTCTACCGCAACCAATACCAAAGGCAAGCCAAGGATTGGAAAGGACAGGTGAAACAAAGCGGAGGCAGTGCCGCTGAAATCGCAGCTACCATCACCAAATACTCCACGTATCTGGCTGACCAGGCATCCTATCTGATCGCCTAGTAGGCCAACCACGTGCTGCTGCGGCTGTCCCAGAAAGAAGTCCAGGATCACCGCCAACAGTTGGAGATCATGCTGAAGGTGGTAGAACACATCAACCTCAGCGAAATCAGCGAGCACTATACTCAGAGGGCCATCACCGAGCTGGCCAGCCACCTCAAACACCTCATCTGCTAATGCCCATGACAACCACACATCATATCATCCATCAGATGCCAGTATGCATAGTTGCAGTTGCGATTACTTACCCTCAGGTTGGTATCAATGTGGCAGGATTGCTCGATTAGAACTGATAGATCAATGCTGCAGATGAGTTAATCAATATCCACACTAGCAAGAAAGGCGAAATGAGATAGTCTGCTAAGCACCACTTAATAGGCTGGATACTGAGCTCAATAAACCGCATATTACACTTGTCATCACGCATACTACATTTTTTTCGCATTCGTTGCTTTGCCCAGCCCAACTTGCCCTATCTCTACCCTCACTCCCTTCTTCTCCACTGTTTTGTTCTCCACTGCTATTTTCTATATTGTCTTGTTCTCAGTAGTTTTGCTGCTCTGGGGCGCAAGTTTGTCGCCTCCGAGCTATCTCCACATCTGCTGAAAGGCAGGGTCGCTTTCCTCGTCCTTCTGGTCGGGCCAGTCAAGGGAGTACTTCTTCTGAGCCTCATTCAGCACATCCCGCCAGTCCTTCTTCTCCAGCTGCTCCTGGATCTCCCTCACGTATTTGTTTGACTCGTCTAGCACGTCAATAGTCTACATCGCGAGCGTAGTACCTCTGCGTTTATCTGCTGCATTTCGACCTCGTCCAGCTTTTGGCTGACTAGCTTGAGACGCACATCGCCCGAGTCTATGATGGCCAGCAGGTCCTTCTTGGCTTTGAGCAGAGGGATGAGCTACTTCTTGTTGCCAGTCTGCTTGAAGGCTGGCACCTTCTCTGCTATCCTCTGCTCGATGTGCCCCAAGTCCCTGGTCTTGGCAGTAATGAATGTCTTGATGGTGTCCCTGGCCTTCTTGAGCTTGAACTTGACCTCATCCACCTTCTGTATGGGTGGTTTGTTTGGAACCGGCTACTTGGGTTATTGGAAAGTGGGCTCTCCGAAGCACAGCCCTCCCATTTTAGTGTGAACCAGTAATTATAATAAGATTCGAGGAAGATTGTGATTGTGAAGGTGGCATCTCACTCAAACGATAGTAGTGCTACCTCATCGTGTGCTATGTTCGCCTAATAAGTGGTTTCCTAATGACATATTCAAAAATAGTGACGGCCATAATTAACTAACCCCTT
>Ga0316217_10005072_pt1 | contig 13850 bp, 7 predicted proteins | sample 1anoAmetaG_FD_203633 | JGI IMG/M metagenome (GOLD analysis project Ga0316217, IMG submission 203633) | Freshwater microbial communities from Trout Bog Lake, Wisconsin, USA - 1anoA | ecosystem: Environmental > Aquatic > Freshwater > Lake > Hypolimnion/Profundal zone | place: USA: Wisconsin...
AACTCGACCCAAGCCGACCCAAGCCCCGCCGCCCCAAGAAATTTGGTAAGCCGGCTGCTACGCAGCGGCCCTAAAATGGGTCGGTGTAATTGTCGCTGATGGGGAAGTGGCCTTGACATCGGGCAGTTCCAGGGCCCGGTGGTTGCCGCAGATGTCATGGAGGCCTGGGGCCGAACCTTTTACCGGCTGGAAGTCACCGTCATGCGCGATACATCCGGTGAAGAGGACGCACCGTTCTCCATTCCCGTCTATGTCGCCGAGGGCACCTTGCCCCAGGGCTATCGTCCCCGGAGCGGCGACGAGGTGAGAGGTACCCTCTGGCTGCAGGGCTGCCCTGAGGGTTTACCCTATCCCATCATCAGTGAATGCTGACTTCGCCCAAGGGCATAGGAATGACCATGTATAGTTTCGAGCATCATGACACCCCTGTTCAAATCCATGCGGCAAGCCTGGACCCTTTGGCCAAAGTCCAGATCGAAGCGATTGCTCACCATCCAGCCGTACACGGCCTGATTTCCATCATGCCGGACGCTCATGCCGGGGCAGGCTGCGTCATCGGCTTTACCGGGAAGTTTCACGATGCGGTGATCCCGAACATCGTAGGCGTGGATATCGGCTGCGGGGTGGCCTCCATCCCCTTGGGCAAAGTGGAACGGATTGATTTCGCGGCCTTGGATGCGCATATTCGCGAGCGAATCCCCCTGGGTATGGTCCAGCGGGAGGATGATTCGTATTTCGACCAGGTCCCCGTCCCAGATGGCCTGCGAAAAACCGCCCGCCAGCTCTGCGAGCACCTTGAGGATGCCTTCTACTATGGGAACCGTATCGGGAAGCATCTTCCTCCACGGCTCCAGCTCGGCAGCCTAGGCAGTGGCAACCACTTCATCGAGATTGGGCGCAGCGAAAAGGATGGTCAGTTTCACCTCATCATCCATTCCGGCAGTCGTAACCTGGGCAAGCGGATCGCAGAGCACTACCAGGAGCTTGCCGTCCAGGTCACCCGGCAGATGGGTGTGAAGGTGCCTAAAGGGCTCGAATACCTGCCCTTGGCAGCAGGGGGAGAGGATTACCTCCGGTTCGCCAAGCTGGCCCAAGCCTATGCCCGCCATAACCGCCGATTCATGCTTGCCATAATTCTGGAGTTCTTCGGGCTTTGTTTGGAGGAGGAGCACATCACCGAGAGCGTCCATAACTACATCGCTGAGAGCGACCAGGTGATCCGCAAAGGGGCCATCAGCGCCCACGAGGGGGAGAGGGTCATCATCCCTCTCAACATGGCTACGGGGACGATACTAGGCGTCGGCAAGGGCATCAGTGGTTACAACCGAAGCGCCCCCCATGGAGCCGGACGTCGACATGGACGCAAGGAAATGTTCCGAATGCTTGACCGGGGCGAAAAGACGATGGAGGACTTCAGCGCAAGCATGGAGGGGATCTTCACGACCAGTCTTTGCCGGGATACCTTCGATGAGAGCCCTTTTGCCTACAAGGACCCCATGGAAATTGAGCCATTTCTATTGAAAACCGTCGATATCCTTGACCGATTGAGGCCCGTATACAACCTGAAGTCTGCTGGGGAATGACCTAATGATTTTCGTCCGGTTTTCTTATTCGCTGGAGAGTGCTCAGTTCTCCCTCGCCCCTGGGTCGGAAAACCTTCTCCCTTGCGATACCATCCATTTCTCAACCTAGTTGCGTCATGGCTGCAAGACCCGCCTATAATAATCCGTTTATATCTTGGAGTCAATCCTCATGAGCCAAGACCCCAAAATGTCATTTTCTCCTCAAATTACCGAGAAACTTAAATACTACGTCTATCGGCTAATCGACCCTAGGAACGGAGAGACATTCTATGTTGGCAAAGGGCTAGGCAACCGGGTCTTCCAGCATTGTGCTGATGAATTAGCTAGCGAAGCCGATGAGCTCAAGGACAAGTTAAAGCGAATTAGAGAGATCAAGCTGGCCCAATTCGATGTTGAGCATGTCATCCATCGGCATGGCATGGACAGTGATACAGCCTTTGAGGTGGAAGGGGCCTTGATCGACGCATACCCTGGCCTCACCAATCAAGCCGATGGAAATGGCAACCAGGATCGCGGCGTCATGCACTCAAGGCAGATCATCGCCCAATACACTGCCGCCGAGGCCCAGTTCCAACACAGGGCTCTGCTCATTAATGTCAACCTAACAGCCACAACCCTAGGCCTTTACGACGCCACCCGTCATGCATGGAAGATCGATCCTGTGAAAGCCCGTAAGGCGGAAGTCATCCTTGCAACCCGCTTTGGACTCATCGTAGGAGCGTTCATTGCCGACCAATGGCTAGAAGCGACCAAAGAGAATTTCCCCGGCTTCCCTGAGCGCCCTGGACGCTGGGGATTTTGTGGGCGAGAGGCACCCCGGCATTTTTCAGAACTTTACGTAGGAAAGAGAGTTCCGGAAGAGATGCGGAAGAAGGGGAGCGCAAACCCAATTCGCTATACCCCGCTGCTGGAATCCCCAATAGCCATTGATGGTTCCCCCTCCATAGAATCCGAAATTGAAAAACTCGAGAACAGGTTTCATGCCCTGATCCAATCGCGGCTGGAGGCGTTTAATCTGCCCATCCCAAACGATTTACCCCATCTTGAAGGGCTCAAAGCCACAAAGAAGAAACCGGCAGCGTTCGATGTGGACGGGATGTATGGTGGCTTCTACTTCTACCTCCAGCATCCCAAGGGCCAAGTAAGTCTCGTAGTTGAGAGCTGGTCCCGCGTCTGCGGCGGCTCGGGGCAAAGGCACATTATCACCCCCATATGCACCGAGCTTGTTGAGGAAGGTTTCGTCTAGAAACGCGGTGCCCGGTATTGCTGGTTCCGGTGAATTTAATCGGTGATCCTTATTTTTCATCAGGGAAAACAAGATGAAATCTGGCCAGAAACGCCGCAGCCCATCCCCAATCCCTGATGGGATCTGGCTCGATGACACGTATTACCCCATGCGGCCAAGTGGGTTTGCTTTCGATAGCGCCATGCATATCGCCTTCAACATCCGGGCCCTGACAAAGGAACACCCCGGGTGTCGCTGGTTCCATATAGGCGGGGAATGGTTTCCAAACAACCACCGCCAGGGCATCTTTGACAGTACGCCGGTCCATGATCCGTTTTTCGGCCCCGGAAATAACCCATTCGAGCAGGCTTTCCTGAGCCTCGCCAAGGACTGGCACCAGATTGCCTTAGAGGCTGGGAAGGACGGCATCATTCCCTCCGAGGCTGACCTTCCATCCCTTGGTTGCCTGTTGCTCGCCAAGGAACGGAGGTCATCCCTGGGGGTCGCATGCAAAAGCGCAATCCAGAATAACTTTGACCTGGGAAAGGACAGCCCGTTCCGAATGCATGATGGCCTCGTGTGGGAGCTTTGTGCAGCCGGATTTCGCAAGGAGCCGACAACGGACGCCGGTGTTACGTTCCTGACCTCCACCCTCGGACATTCGAATTCAGCACTACGGATATGGGCGATGCGCATGGGGTGGATCGTCCGCGAGTGGCTCTCGCAAACCACAACAGTTCCCATCCTGCTAAAGAATGTGGCGGACACGCTGGGCGGCGTAGAAATGGCAGCGGGCCTTGCTGCCGCCTTTTTCGCAGACTCAGAAGCATTCTTTGATAAGGCCGAAACCTTCGAGCCTCCCTCGACCTTCGTGGACCAGTATTCGGAGCGGCTCGCCCAGGCCAGGATCGTCAGCGTGGACTCTCTTCAAGTTCCATTCATTCGGGAAGAGAACACGATTAGCAAACTGATAGGCGATCGTTACGCAGGTTGAGGTTCAGTCATGTATGAGGCTTCTACCAGCAACCACAGCCAACCTCCCCAGGGGAGGCTCATAGCAACACTGCCATAAGCTGCTGCACGTAGGTGTCTGGGTCATCCTTGGCGGAAAGGATGTGGTGGGTCCTGTATTCCTCAGCGTCGGCCTTTTGGTCCGGGGACCCAGGGCTGGGCCATTTGAGCTGGTGGCGGTGTGTCTGAGAGATCAGGAAGGACTCCAGGCGAATATCTGGGCGCTTCAAATCCGTCTCCAGGACTTTGATCCGTTGGGCAAGCTTGACCTTGGGGTTCTGGAAGTTGTCTGTGAAATTCCGAAGGCCCTTCGGATCAAGGAAAGTGATGGTCTGCTTGCCCTCACGGAGGAGCCAAAGGATGAAGTCAGGTCGGAAGCCGCTCTCTGCGAAGAAGCTGATGGCCTTGTCGGAATTGTGGTTCCTGAGGAGATACAGTTCGGTGTCTGCCAGTAATCCCTTGGTCTCGTCCTTGCAGAACTTCACGAGGTCATCCACGAATCGCTTCTCCCCCTCATTCAAGTGCGTGGGGACCACTTTGATGAGGGCGTCTTGGCTAGCGGAGCCATGTGCCAAGTGGACCAGTGGCTGGTAGAGATGTGGGTCTGCCTTGAAAATTTCCAGCGGGTGAATGGCCAGGGCTTCAAATTTGCCCTGCTTGAACTTCTCACTCAAGCTGCGTAGGTTTTGAATGAGGGCCTTCTCTGATTTCTTAACCAGGAACTGGTAGTCCTTTAGCACTAGGTCGTCCTGTGGGGTCAGCTTCTGGTATTCGAGATAGGGTGCTTCAAACTCCCGCTTGTTGTATAGGAAGAATCGCTCCAAATAGCCCTTGAGCAGGTGGGTACAGATGTCCTGCCATAGAGGGAGCCGATCAAACCGGAACTCCAGGAAATCGGGGGGAATCCAGAGGTCATACCACCACGATTGGGCCATAACTGCCTTCAGTTCGACAGGAGAGAACACCACGTTGTAGTAGGCCTTCTCCCGTTTGAGGCGCTCGACATCGAACCAGATGGCATCCCAATCCAGGAAGGCCAGGTGGTCTAGCTTCAGGAACCCCTGGTTGAGCACAGCTTGCACAGTCTGCGTGAGCTTCGCCGACGACTGCTTCTGGAGCCGGGGATACCAATCCGCTACCACCTTGGTGGTCAGTTGACCCTCCAGGCTTGCCAGCTTGAAACGCTTCTCCTTTTTGAAGTCCGGCATGTCCTTCCGGGGACGGATGACATTCAGCTCCAGCTTGCCCTGCTCGAACTCCGGCAGCTTGATGGTGGGCAGCACAATAAGCTCACGCCGCTCGGTATCTCCGACGCCTTCCTCTTCCAGGTATTCCTGGAACTCCTTCATGTAGTCGCTCTTGATCCCGAAGATGTTCAAGGTCTCCAGTAGACCGATGTGCTCGGGGTGGGCACCGGGAGCATCATCTCCAACCATGTCGAAGGCATCCAGGGCACGGCTTCGCTTGAGCTTGAAGCGGTAGCCCTTGAGGCGGACCCCACGACCGAAGAGCTGGATGATCTCACTGCCTTCCTTCTTGCCTACGTTCATGAGGCCCATGGCGGATACCCGCCAGGAACTCCAGCCCTCGGTGAACTTCTTGGCCCCAGCCAGAATGCGGATGGGGCTGTCCTTCTCCCTAATCTGGGCGAACAGAGAGTCAGAGAAGGCAAGATCATCCACAACGTAATGGTCTTCATCCCCTTGCTTGTCGGCGCAGAGATCACAAAGCTTTTTGGCATCGCCCACATTGACAAGCCCGAACCAGGGGTTTTCACCCACCCTCAGTCCAATCTCGCCTTCTGCCCCTTGAAGTCGGACGATGTGGAGTTGGCCTCCACCAGGGGCATTGAAGACCAGCTTCAAAAGGTCATTGAAGAGTTCCTTCCCCTGGCCTGGCTTCCAATTGGCTTCTAAATATGGGAAGAACTTGGCAAATACATCCTCCCCTCCGGCAACCAGATTGGCCTTCCGCTTGAGCAGCAGCTCCAGGCGCCGGATTGTTTCAGTCCGATTGTTTATGAAGTCCGAAAGGAACTTCAGGATCATCACCAAATCAGTGTCTTCCTGGGACTGGCGTTGGCCTGTTACGGAGCCACCCACGAAGACCATGAGGGGGGATTCAAGCAGGTAGGGCACCAACGAAGTGCCTCCATCGGCAAACCGCCGACACTGCTGATAGAAGCCCAGCATGGCTGCCGTGAGATACAGGGGCTGAGTCTCTGCCTCCTGCTGGTCGGCGAGGTTGAGGATGTTAAAATCCTTCCCATAGCCGTCGTTGTAGAAGAATTTGTACGAGTAGTCGAACAGGATGGACTTGGCGTAGGTCTGGGTCAGGGCTTTCTGCTTGGGGCCACTGGCAGCCCGGATGGCTTGGCCGAAGGTGGCTGAATACTCAAAGGAGAATCCGTTCGCACAGAGCCTGGATCGCTTATCCATCCAGTCGTCGCCCCCAGCTCCTCGGTGGCCCTCGTCAACCAACACGAGGTTGTTGCCCTCGAAGGTGTCCACAGCCACCGTTTTATCGCCGGAGGTCTCCCGGAGCTTGTGGATGTCGATGATGTCAACCCAGCGGCCCATCATCTGGAGCAGGCCCCCACCTCCAGGCGAGTAAAGCTCGGCCTCAATGCCCGACAGGTCGAACTCCTCCTTGTGCTGGCGGGACAGGCCCTCGTTCGGAGTGAGCAGAATGATGCGGTTCAGCTCCAGGCTCTTGCCTGCCTTGTGCATGTGATGCCAATACTGGCGAATGTGGCAGTGCATCAGGAGGGTCTTCCCGCTGCCCGTGGCCATCCAAAAGGCAAGCATATTCAGATCACTGGCCCCGAATGGCGTGATTTCAGGTCCGTCAAGCTCGCCGACGATCTTGGCTCGGTAGTCGTTCAAGGACTCCAGCAGCTTCGCCTGGTCCTGGAAGAACTGGTCTAAGTAGACTTCGGTTGCGAGAAGGGCGAGATACTGGAAGTAGATCGGATAGAGGGTGGCCCCTTGAAGGTTCCTCAGCCGCGTGATGTGTTTCCAGTGGCCGACAATCTGGGAGTCATAGTCTCGGAGCATTCCTTCCGATACCTGTCGGCCCTTCGGTAACCGGGCGATGAGCTGGTGGACGAAATGGGAACTCCCGTCCTCAGCCCAGCCCTCGAACTCAGGGGCATTCAGGATTTCGGATAGCTGGCCGAACTTCTCGACACCCAGTTGGTCAAAAGCCCAACGGGCCAAAATGAGCTTGTCTTCAAAATGCGTAGGCATCGGTTCACCGCCTACTGAGCCAAGGATTCAAAGGACTTGGTCTCGAACATTTGCCGCTGGAAGACCTCTTCAATGAGTTGAATCTTGTTGTGGGGGTCCGAGAGGGTGTGGGACCCATTGACGTATATAGTGTCGAATTCGGTATCGGCGGGATTGACCGTGATCTTCTCCAAGAACCCTTCCAGTGCCTTGTTGTCGGCGGTGACATCCTCGCCCAAGGTGCGCCAGATGACAAGGACGCGCCCGCCTGACCTTTGCTCGCCAGTAACCGTAAGGAAGCCCTTCAGGTGGTCCACATGTTTTACCTTCAAGCCCAACAGCCAGTTGAAGGTCTCCACCAGATCCACCTTAGTGGGCACAGTCTCTCCGGCACTGCGGGTGGCTATCTGAAGCTTGTAATTGAAGGGGTCGCGGAACAGGGTGACATCCAACATGCTTGGGCTTCCAGCAGTCTCAACCTCCAGGAAGTATCCCAGGGCGTATTCGTCTCGCTGAGCCTGGGATGCCTGCTGAAGGACGGCCTTTTGGGCATCGGACTGGCGCATGTGCAGGTTGTTGAGGGTGTCCTCGTAACTCTCCAGCCGTAGGATCTTGAAGGCATGTGAGACGCCAGACTTTCGGTCGGCAGGCTTCCCTTCTTTCCAGTTGGTGGAGTATGCAATTTTTTTCAATCTTGGGACAATAACCGTCTCAAAGTGCATCCCCATCTCAGCGGTTATATATTTCCGTTTACCTTGGTCCTCTAGGTTCATCGCGATAACCGCATGAGCTGTGCTGCCTGAACCTCCGAATACGTCGACAACAACATCATTTTTTCGTGTTGTTTGGTTAACGAATTTTTTAACGAACGATGAACTCTTCGGCGAAAGAAACACCCCTGACTCGCCAAATAATGAAGCTACTTCTGCTTCACCATCGTTGTATGCGTAAAAGACACTAGTCCCAATATTAGTCTCCACTTCGTGTAGGAAGCCCTTAGTTTGAGGAACCTTGTTTTCGTCATCACCCCAAGAAATTCGCGAATCCTGGTCGAGTTCGACAAAACTCCTCCTAGAAGGACTTTCTGGGTCAGGGTTCAAGGGGAACTTCCACCCACTTCTTGGGTGGGGGCACGGTTTCTTCGTCGATGGGTGCAATGGCCTGTAATACCGGTAATTAAAGTGATTTTTGTCCTTCGTACTTTTTGCCTGTTTTGCCGCTGGAGCAGCAGGACTGATTTCACGCCAAACCCAAATGGAAGCGCCCTTGGCCTTGGCTTCTGCCTCTATAACCAAACCACCATTTTTATCTCGATATTCGGCTTTGCAGTAGTTATAGATGCCCTTCCATGGATCTTGTTTCTCGCTCTCTTCATTCCATTCTCGACCAGCGGCCTCGAGCTCCTCTTTGTATTCAGCAATATGTTCAAAGTAAATCGCCTTAATTGCCTTCTCTATGTCTAACAACGGTGGGTATTCAGGGTTGATTGTTTCGATGAGCTGCATGACCTCTGCAAAGCCGGGTTTGGATTCCCGGAACATACCCTTGTCACTCTCAACTGAGCGCCGGTCCTTTGAGTAAACTTCCACGTATTCGTGGTTTGTCGAGTAGTTGGGGAGTTGGCTGTTGGCGGTGTTCTGTGTCCAAATCAGCTCTTCGATGTGGTTATCCTCACCAAAAGCCAAGTCAAGAGATGCTTCAAGAAGGGTTCGTTCACCCTTGTCGATGCTCACGAAAATGGCACCATCAGGCTTCATCGTTTCCCGGAGCAAGGCGACCCGATCCAGCATCAGGGAGCCCCAGGAAGAGTGCTTATAGCTGTTCTTGTAGAGGATGGCGCTGCTGTTGGTGTTATAGGGGGGGTCGATGTAGACGCACTTCACCTGCTCCTGATAACGCTCCTGCATGAGTTTCAGGGCCTGGAAGTTCTCGGAATGGAAGCACACACCATCTAGTGCCTCATCCAGATTGTCCACTGAGGCAAGCAGTTTGAGGGTGAAGGCCGGTTCAAAGTGTCGAGTATCCAGCACCAGAAAGGGCTGAGCCTTGAGGAAGGCCAAGGTGCCGGGCTTCGCCTTGGTGATGGTCTCTGGAGTTTCCGACAAAGTGTAGAGCTGCTCCCACTCTTCCCTTTGAGCCGTATTGGCGCAGACCTCCGGATACAGCTCTTCGGGGACGCGGTCCAGGGTCATGCAATAGCGTGTCTCAACCACAAACTTCTTCTTCAACCACAGCTTCTTTTGGAACTCCTCCAACTGAGTCAACATGCGGATCACCGGCATCGCACAACGACGGATGGCCCTGAGCTTGGAGAGGTATTCCTCAGCCTTGGGGGCCGTATCCTCTTCGATGTCATCCAGATGCATGACCTCGTTCTTTAGGTAGAAGTCCAGTTCCCGCCGGAGGAACCCACCCAGGTCCTTGTGGATGAAGTAATCGAACTGATGCCGGGCAGTGTAACCCCTGAGGTGCTTTTGTAAGATGTTCCTGGTGTCCTTTTTATCCTTGCCTTGATAGTTGGGGTCCGCTGAGAACAGGATGGACCTCCACGGCTCGGAGAGGTTGTCGGCCAGGGTCTTCACCGTCTCGACGTTGAGCTTGTCCTGAAGGTTCCGTTCGCTCTTGTGCTCCCGATATCGGAAGCGGATCTGAAGTTCATCTGGGGAGATCAACTCGAATAGTGACGTCTCATCCAGAGAGAAGGCCCGGGTGGTCTTAGTATCCGCCAGCCTGTTGTCCTTCTCAGTGTCGCCTTCCACCAGGATGAAATGCACGGTCCGGGTCTCCCCAGGGTCACCCTTGAAGAGCCCCTCGGGGTTGGAATAGAGATGAAAGGTGTAATCCCTTAGCAGGTCGGAGGACTTGATGTAGAACTGGTCCATGTTGGCCCAGACCAGCTTTACCTCCTCTCCGTTGTAGGGAATCATGTATTTCTCACGACCATGGACCGTGGAACGCTGAAGGCCGAGGAAGTCACCTTCCTGGTAGTAGCGGGAGAAAAAGGTCAGGAGATGTGAATAGACCTCATCAGCGAGGGCGTCGAGGTCCCCTCCTTCCTTCAGCTTTTCCTTGAGTTCCATTACGGTCGGATTCTGATCGGGGTCCTGCTTCAGGAGCTTGACGGCCTTGATAGTGTCTTCCAGATCCTGTTTGAGCTGAGCTTGGCTATCAGTGGCATGACTGGCCAGGGCCTCGTTGACGGCCTTGGCCAGGTGCTTGTCCAGGAACTCACTGATCTCGGCATGGCGCTGCCGCAGGACACGGTAGATGCCGAAGTCCAGGTCCGCCTTATCCAGTTCAAACAGCTCGGCGAGCTTCGCTTTCAGCTTCTCGAAGCTGGGGGAGGCAGGGGTGGTGAGGGTATCAGTCATGGTTGGCTCACAGGGTTAGGTCAGAAAATGCTGGGGGGGGTGGGGCTGCCATCAAGGTCGTAGCGTCCATCGGATGCTGAACAACCATTCCAGGGACTCGGATTGCTTCAGCTTCCCCTTGATGGCATTCACGAGCTTGTCGCGCTCGGCCAGGATGCGGTCTTCCACCTCGAAAATCTCCTGGCGGAGCTTCCGCTGGCGGCGTTCCAGGGTAGCAATTTCATCCTGGATTCGGGCTTGCTCAGTGAGGTCGTTGGTCTTGGCTGCCTCATTGCGGAGTTCCCGGATGCGCTTCTTGATGTCCTTTAGGGCCTTCTCCGAGCTTGTAATCTGGTCGTCGGCCCAGGAATCCAGCTTCTTCCGCTCCATATCAAAGGCTTCGGCATTCCGCCCGGTGATGATCTTGAGGATCTCTTCGTGCTTGCCAGTGAGCTGGTCTTTCAACGCTGGTGGCACTTCGGCAGCGATCTTTGAATTGCTCGTCTTGGCAGGAAGCGAGAAGAGGCGTTTGGCCTGCTCATCATCAATGGGGGTTCCTTGGTCGGTGAGAGCAGCGAAGACCAGGTGATCTTCACCTTGATCTAGGGATTCAACACTGAGACGAACCAATGCCAAATGGCCGCTTTGCCCACGAAGAGACTCTAAGATGCTGACTTTACCGTCGTGGGCTTCGAGGTCAAAGACCACTTCGGCTGGTGGGAGATTGCGGGACTTGGCCCTCGCCAGAAGGATCTCAGCCAGGGGATGATTGAGCCGGTAGGTGTGAGCCTCCCCGGTTCGGCGGGGAAGTTCGTATAGCCCAAGAGGGTAGTCCCCTGGAAAGGGCTTGTGGGTGAGCTTGAAGGAGGCGTCACTGAGGAACTGGGCGTGATCTCTCAGCTCATGTTGGGTCAGCTTCATGAGGACCTGCTCGAAGTGATTGAGGAATGCCCTGGAATCCAGGTCTCGGACCTTCAGCTTCTCTCTGACCTCGTCATCGAAATGCTCCAGGAGCTGGCGCCGGGTCTTGGTCATCGCTTCGTCGATCTCGGCACCAAGTTCAACCTGGAGTTGGTCGAAGGCCGCCTGGATCTCATCCGTCTTTCGACACTTCTGGTAGATGGTCGAGATCCGCTTCTCGAAGTCCACACCGGACTCAATGGAGCCCAGGACCTCATCGCTGGCCCCGAAGACCCCCTCGAAGAGCTGGAATTTCTCCGCCAGTAGCTGGTAGACCCTTTGGTCAGCAGCGTTCTTGCGGTTGATGAAGTTCACCACGACCACATCGTGCTTCTGCCCATAACGATGGCAGCGACCAATGCGCTGCTCGATGCGCTGCGGGTTCCAGGGAAGGTCATAGTTCACGACCAGGGAACAGAACTGAAGATTGATACCCTCTGCCCCGGCCTCTGTGGCGATCATGATCCGGCCTTCTTCCCGGAAGTAGTCCACCAGGGCCGAACGCATGTCGGCACTCTTGGACCCGGAAATTCGGTCAGAGCCCTTGTGGCGTTCCTGCCAGGCCGCGTGGATCTGCTTGGAACGGTCGTCGGTGTTGGAGCCATTGAACAGGACGATGCCCTCGGCATAGGGGCTGTCGGCCAGGAGCCGAAGCAGATAGCTCTGAGTGCGCCTGGATTCAGTGAAGATGATGGCCTTCTGGGGTGCCCCCAAGGAGACCGTCTTCTTGAAGGCCACATCTAGGGCCTGAAGTAGGGCCTTTCCTTTGGAATTGTGTTCAATTCCGGTGGCCAGTCGAGCGAAGGTGTCAAGCTCGACAATCTCTCGTTCCAGGGCGGCCCGGTTTTCAGCAGTCAGAGGTTCATCGGGGGCGTCTTCAGACCATTCTTCCAATGTTTCATCCAGGGCCTCGAAATCCTGGTCGAGGTCTTCTGCCAAGGGTTCTTGCACACCCTTCCCTTCGAGCTGGGCCTTGAGGCGGTTGGAGATATTGGTCAGAGCACCGGCAATGGCGAAGGTGGAGGAGGCCAGGAGCTTCCGGAGAACCAGAGTCATCAGGGACCGCTGGCTGGCCGGAAGAGCCATGAGGTTCTCTCGCCGGAGGTATTCGGACACAAGGTCGTAAAGTTCGTCTTCCGCCTGCCCTGGAGTGAATTCCTCCACCAGCGGATGGCGCTTGGTGAAGGGTATGTATGCGGTAACCTGCCGTCGTAGGGTGCGATGGCACATCGGCTTCAGGCGTTCCTTTAGGGTTTGGAACACCTGCTCCTGATTGAGGGAGGTGAATTGCTCCCGAAAGCTCTTCAGATCACCGAAGGCATGATCATCAATGAAGCTACACAGGCCGAACAACTCCAGAAGCGAGTTCTGGAGAGGAGTAGCTGTCAGTAAAAGCTTGGGGCGGTCCTTCAGAGCCAACTTCAGGGTGTTGGCAATGATGTTGGAGGGCTTGTATACGTTGCGAAGGCGGTGGGCCTCATCAATTACAACCAGGTCCCAGGAAATAGTGGCGATGTCGCTAGCCTTGTTCCTGGCGAATTGGTAGGAGCAAATAACAATGGCATCCGACACGTCCAAGGGCTGCATCCGGCCCATGCGGATGGCAGCGTTGTAGGACTTGGCTTCCATGAGAGTGCAAGGCAGAAAAAACTTCTCGTTGAGTTCCTGATACCACTGCTTCCGGAGATTCGAGGGCGTGATGATGAGGATCCGCCGCTTGCGTTCTGCCCACCGCTGGGAGATGACCAACCCGGCCTCAATGGTTTTCCCGAGGCCGACCTCATCTGCAAGAAGCGCCCCTTTGGACAACGGGAAGTGAAAGGCGAAAAGGGCTGCATCCACCTGGTGGGGGTTCAGGTCAACCTGGGCTCCGGCCACGGCCGCAGCGAGCTTCTCGACGCTATCCGACGCGCACCGCTTGGTGAGTTCATGGGCGTAGAATTTGGCGTGGTAGTCCGTAAATATCATTGACAGTCAGCATAGGGGGGGTGGAGGGGAGGTAGGATAACCGGCCAATCCGAGGATGAAAGAGTCTTACAGGCCCCCAGACAGATGGTGGAGATCGAAATTTCTGGCTGGCATTCCCGCTGGACGGATCACTCCACCATACCTTAAGCCGCCCTAGAGGGGTGCCGCAGGCAGAGGAACTCCCATAGACCCGTACCGAAAAAGTCATCAGCCAACTACGTCTTGGCCTGCTTGGGCCTCGGCCAGGCAGGAGTTGGAAGGCCTTGGCATCATCAGTGGTCGCGGCCCACAGCCACATGCGGTCCTGGCCACACTTGCCGAACCTTGTTTCGTCCGCATGCACTATCGGGGCCTGCTTCACCTCAGCGTGGGTGGCCTGGGCTGCTTCCGCCACGACCGCTGCCCGATGTCAAGGCCACTTCCCCATCAGCGACAATTACACCGACCCATTTTAGGGCCGCTGCGTAGCAGCCGGCTTACCAAATTTCTTGGGGCGGCGGGGCTTGGGTCGGCTTGGGTCGAGTTC
>Ga0316217_10005073_pt1 | contig 13849 bp, 10 predicted proteins | sample 1anoAmetaG_FD_203633 | JGI IMG/M metagenome (GOLD analysis project Ga0316217, IMG submission 203633) | Freshwater microbial communities from Trout Bog Lake, Wisconsin, USA - 1anoA | ecosystem: Environmental > Aquatic > Freshwater > Lake > Hypolimnion/Profundal zone | place: USA: Wisconsin...
ACAAGGGCGGACAGGAGACGTGATTTCATCCGGAAATTTTAGGTTTCAATTTATCCCGGTCAAGCTCGCCGATGGACAATTTTCTGCTATTTTCCGGTCATGACGACGCTGCTCATCGCCACGCGCAACGCCCACAAGGTCGGGGAAATCCAGACCATCCTCGGCGCGCAATTTCAGTTTCTCACGCTCAACGATTTTCCCGCCGCGCCGGCAGTCGTCGAAAATGCCGACACGTTTGCCGGCAACGCGACCAAGAAGGCGGTGGAACTGGCCAGCTGGGTGGCGCAGGACGAAAGCGGAAAGCGGAAAGTGGAAAGCGGAAACTTTTTCGTGCTCGCCGACGATTCGGGTCTGGAAGTGGACGCGCTGAACGGCGCGCCGGGCGTGCATTCCGCGCGGTTCGCCGCGCTGGACAAAACTGAAAACTCCCACGACGCCGACAACAACGCGAAGCTGCTGCGCCTGCTCAAGGACGTGCCGCTGGAAAAGCGCACCGCGCGGTTCCGCTGCGTCATTGCGCTCGTGCCGGTGCCGGCCGGAAAAATCGAAAGCGCGTCGCCGGTCTGTTTCGCGGACGAATTTGCAGCGCGGATCTTTGACGGCGCGTGCGAGGGGCGGATTCAATTTTCCGCGAGCGGCCGCGGCGGCTTCGGCTACGATCCGCTGTTTGTGCCGGACGGCTTCACGCAATCCTTCGCCGAGTTGGGCGAAGACGTGAAAAACCAATTAAGCCACCGCGCCAAGGCGCTGGCGAAGCTGAAAAATTATTTCAGCAGGCTCCCGAGCTGAAGTTTCTTCCGCAGCCTGCCGTTGTCGGCGCACATCCGCAATTTACCGCCGGGCGCGGGCACGCAGTAAAATTCCCCGCCGGCATTTTCCACGAGCAGGCTGCCCGCCGCCACGTCCCACAGATTGATGGTGCGCTCGATGTAGGCGTCCAGCCGGCCGCTGGCGACATAGACGAGTTCCAGCGCGGCGGAGCCCAGGATGCGGATTTTTTTGGCGCGGCGCGAAATGCGGATCAGGTGCGGCAGGCTTTTCTCCAGATTGTCCTGGCTCTTGGAAAAGCCCATCGCGATGACGCAGTCCTCAATCTTGGTCCGATTGCTGACGCGGACGATTTTCCCGTTCAGCCGCGTCGGCGCGCCTTTGATCGTCGTCCAGATTTCATCGGTGAACGGGTCGTAGATCACGCCGACCACGGATTTTTTCCGATGCTCCAGCGCGATGGAGACGGCGGCGTGCGGCATCCCGAAAAAATAATTCACCGTGCCGTCAATCGGGTCGATCACCCAGCGGTATTCGGCGTTCACGTCGCCGGTGCTGCCTTCCTCGCCCAGGACGGGGATTTGCGGGAATGCTTTCGCCAGAGTTTTTTCGATGAGCGCCTGGCAGCGCACGTCGAGTTCCAGCTTGATGTCGTGGGCCTCGGCGCAGTTGACGTGCTTGGGCCGGTGCCAGTTGGCGTGCATGACTCGGCCGGCGGCGCGCGCAGCGGTGACGGCGGTGGCGAGAGCGGATTTAAGCGGGATGGTTTTCATTAAATTGGGGGGAATGACTTGGTTGTGGTTTATCAAAATTGGTTTGCGCGCCTGCCATTTATAACAGCAGCGCCGCCAGGCTGAAATAAAACAGCAGCGTAAAAATGTCCGTGCACGCGAGCGTCACCGGGCCGGCGGCGATCTTCGGGTCGAGCCGCAGCGCGTGCAAGGCCGCCGGCACGGTTAATCCAAAAAAACACGCCGCGCCCAGCGCCAGCAGGATGCTTGAGCCGATGGCAAAGCCCGCCCGCCCGGCTCCCTGCCACAGCCACACAATCAAACCGACCACCGTGCCGCAGGCGGCGCCCAGCAGCAGGGCCGTGCCCGCTTCGCGCCGGAACGCCCGGACATACCAGCCAAAGCTCGGACGGGTCACGCGCAACGCCTGAATGGTCACCGTCATGGACTGCACGCTCACGCTCTCGGCCAGCCCCAAAACCAGCGTGAAGAAAAAGGTCAGCACAATGTATTTTTCGAGCGTGAGCTTGTAGGCGCTGGCCAGCAGCGCGCACAACGTGCCGCTGCCGATGGTTGCCAGCAGCCACGGAAAGCGGAAGCGAAACGCCCGCAGCGGCGACGCATCGCGCACCTGCGAGACGCGGAAACCGATGGCCTCGAACAGCGCGCCGGTCTGTTCGCGCTCGGCGATGTCGAACGCCTCTTCCGTCAGCAAACCCACGTCCACCACGCCGACAATTTTTCGCGCTTCATCCACCACCGGGAACGCCAGAAATTTGTGCAGCACGAACGCCTCGCAGGCCTCCAGCACCGTCGCCGTGTGCGGAATGGCCACCACGCGCCGGATCATCAGCTCCGACAAATTTCGTTCCAGCGGCGCGGTCAAAAGCTGGCGCGTCGGCAGAACCCCGGCGAGCCGGCCGGCGGCGTCCACGACGTAGAAATAAACGATCTTCCCGCCGACGCCCCGCTGCCGGATGGCGTCCAGCGCCTGCTGGACGGTGAAATCCTCGCGGAGGAGCGCCGCGTCCTTGCGGGCGACCGCCAAAACCGGCTGCTGCAAATGCGCTTGTTGATCTGTCAGCTCCACGGGCGGAAAATAAACCACGAAGGCCGCAAAAGACACGCAAGAATTATTTGGCAATCGGAGGGACGAACTCTGCGAGTCCCCACTTGAATTGGGACTCGTGTAACTCGTCCCTCCGAAAAATCAGCCCAGCGCCGCCAGCGCGTTTCGCACCTGCGCCAGCTTGCCCTGCCAGTCGGCCAGCCGCTGCTTGTGCTCGTCGAGGACTTTTGCCGGCACTTTCTGCGCGAAGTTGGGGTTCGCCAGCTTCTCCTCCACCTTCACGATTTCGGACTGGATTTTCTCCGCCTCTTTCGTGAGCCGGATTTTTTCGGCGGCCAGATCAATCAAACCTTCCAGCGGCAGGAAAATCTCCCCCAGCGCGTTGGCCGCGCTCGGCGTGCCCCGGGCCGGCGTCCAGTTTGGCGCGACGACTTCCACGGCCTCGGCGTTGAGCAGGATTTTCAGCACCTCGATCTCGGCGGTGGCGAGGTTGCCGGCGGGTTTGAGGATGAATTTCAGTTTCTTCGCCGGGTCGAGCTTCATCTCGCGGCGCAGGTTGCGGCCCAGGCCTACGAGCTCGTATTTGGCGGCGGCAACTTTGTCCGCGGTTTCGTCGAGGCCGAAATAGTCCTTTTCCTCCGCGCTGAACGGCTTGGGCCACGCCGCGAACATGATGGTCTGGCCACCGAGATTTTCCGGCAGTTCCTGGCTGTAACCCATGCCGTGCCAGAGTTCCTCCGTGATGAACGGCAGGAACGGATGAAACAGCCGGATCGTGTTGCCGAGCACAAAATCAATGACCGCCAGCTTGTTCGCCTTGAGCGCGGCGTCGCTGCCAAAGAACGCGGCCTTGCTCGCCTCCACATACCAGTCGCAATATTCGCCCCAGAAAAAGCGGTAAAGCGCCTGCACGGCGGTGGCGAAGTTGTAGGTGGCCAGCGCCTCGCTGACTTCGCGAATCGCCTGATCCAAGCGGACGAGAATCCACTTATCATCCGAAGCAAGTAATGCGGGATTGATTTCCCCTTCAGTTGGGCTGTCGGCACTGCCGACCATCTGGCGGAACCGGCAGGCGTTCCAAAGCTTGTTGCAGAAATTGCGGCCCAGTTCAACGTCCTTCTCGTCGAACAGCACGTCCTGACCGAGCGGCGCGCTGCGCATCGTGCCGAAGCGCAAAGCGTCCGCGCCGTATTGCGCGATGAGCACGAGCGGATCGGGCGAATTGCCGAGCGTCTTGGACATCTTGCGGCCCTGCTTGTCGCGGATGATGCCGGTGAAGTAAACATTCTGGAACGGCAAATCCCCCATGTATTCGTAGCCGGCCATAATCATGCGTGCGACCCAGAAGAAAATGATGTCCGGCCCGGTGACGAGGTCGGTGGTCGGATAAAATTTCTTCAACGTGTCGGTCGACTCCGGCCAGCCCATCGTGGCAAACGGCCACAGCCACGAGCTGAACCAAGTGTCGAGCACGTCAGAATCCTGCGTCCAACTTTCACCGGTCGGCGCTTCAAGTCCGCAATAAACCTCTGCGCCGCGATACCACACCGGAATCCGATGGCCCCACCAAAGCTGGCGGCTGATGCACCAGTCCTGAATGTTCGTCAGCCAGTGGTCGTAAACCTTCGCCCAGCGGTCGGGATGAAATTTCATCCGGCCCTCGGCCACGCACGCCTTTGATTCCGGCACGGCGGGATATTTCAAAAACCATTGCTCACTCAAACGCGGTTCAATCGGCACGTCCGCGCGCTGACTGAAACCGACGTTGTTCTCGTAAGGCTTTTCTTCGACCATCACGCCTTGCTCCGTGAGGATTTCCACGGCCACCTTGCGCGCCTTAAACCGGTCCAGCCCCGCCAGCGGCCCGCCCGCCTGGGCGTTCATGGAGCCGTCGGCGTTGATGACTTCGATGAGCGGCAACTGGTGGCGCGCACCGATGTCGAAGTCCGCCTTGTCGTGTGCGGGCGTGACCTTGAGCACGCCGGTGCCGAATTCAAAATCCACATGCTCGTCGCCGATAATCGGGATGAGCTTCTGCTCGCGCGGCAATTCCGCCGGCAGCGGACGCACGATGTGCTTGCCGATGAAATGCGCGTAACGCGGGTCTTTCGGATTCACGGCCACGGCGGTGTCGCCGGGAATCGTCTCGGGGCGCGTGGTGGCGATGGTGAGCCAGGTGTCCGGCGCTTCCGCGACCTGCACCTTGAAGTGATACATGAAACCCTTCTGCGGTTTCATTTCCACTTCTTCGTCGGAAAGCGCGGTCTGCGACACGGGACACCAGTTCACCATGCGTTTGCCGCGGTAAATCAGGCCTTTCTTGTAAAGTTCGACGAACACCTTTTGCACACAACGCGAATACTCCGGGTCCATCGTGAAGCGCTCGCGCGTCCAATCGCAGGAGCAGCCGAGTTTCTTGAGCTGGTTGATGATGATGCCGCCGTGCTTTTCCTTCCACGCCCAGACGCGCTTGAGAAATTCCTCGCGGCCGAGGTCGTATTTGGTTTTGCGCTCCTCTTTCTTCAGCGCCTTTTCCACCTGCACCTGCGTGGCGATGCCGGCGTGGTCGGTGCCGGGCAGCCAGAGAACTTCCTTGCCGTCCATGCGCGCCTTGCGGGACAGAATGTCCTGGATGGTGTTGTTGAGGACGTGGCCCATGTGGAGCATGCCGGTGACGTTCGGCGGCGGTATGACGATGGAATACGCAGGCTTGGCGGACTTCGGGTCGGGGGTGAAGCAACCCTGCTTCAGCCAGAAGTCATACCATTTGTCCTCGACGGACTGCGGTTCGTAGGCTTTGGGAATTTCAGACATAGACACGAATTTCACTAATTAACACGTCTTAACTCCTCACAAGACGACCCGTTTGTAGTTCAGCGTATCTTCGCCGAAATTCACGAGCAATCCGAGTTTTAACTTTGAAGCCGCCAGATAATTCAACGTTTGCTTGACGTGTGAGTCAGTTAAACATTCGATGGCTTTCGCTTCCAAAATAATTATGTCCAGCACCACAAAGTCGGCAAAATATTTGTGCGGCAGAACCGTGCCTTTGTAGGCCAGCTTGAATTCCTGCTCGCGCTTGAACGGAATTCCTTGCCGTTGGAATTCAATTTCCAAGGCATCTTTGTAAATCACTTCATCGTGACCTTTGCCGAGTTCACGATGCACTTCCAGGCAACAGCCAACTACTTTGAAGGCTTCATTTTTGAAAATCAGTTCGCCCATGAATTCGTGAAAATTAGTGAAATTCGTGTCTCACTTCTTCAGCAGCGCGTATTCCATCGAGTCAACCAGCGCTTCAAGCGAGGCTTCGATGATGTTTTCGCTCACGCCAACGGTGCCCCATTCGCGCTTGCCATCGGTGGATTCGATGAGCACGCGCGTCTTTGCCGCCGTGCCGGCGATGCCGTCGAGGATGCGCACCTTGTAATCCGTGAGCGTGATTTTTTTCAACTGCGGGAAAAACTTCGCGAGCGCCAGCCGCAGCGCGGCGTCGAGCGCGTTCACCGGGCCGTCGCCCTCGGCCACGGTCTGCGCGCGCTTCTTGCCGACGCTAACCTTGATCGTCGCCTCGCAAACCGACTCCTGGCCGTCGCGCCGCATGGACACGTGATACGCATCCACCGTGAACGGCAGTTCCCGATGCTTCAGCGCCTTGCTGATGAGCAGCGCCAGCGAACCCTCGGCGGCCTCGTATTCGTAGCCTTTGTTTTCCAGCTCCTTGACGCGATTGAGAATCGGCTTCAACTCCGGCGTGTCGTTGGTGAGCTTGAAGCCCAGTTCCTGCGCCTTGATGACGATGTTGCTCCGGCCGGCAAGGTCGCTGATGAGAATGTTGCGCTCGTTGCCGACGAGCGCCGGGTCCACGTGCTCATAGCTGGACGCGATCTTCTGCACGGCGTTGACGTGCGCACCGCCTTTGTGGGCGAAGGCCGACGAACCAACCCACGGCTGGCGCGGATTGTGACGCAAGTTCGCGACCTCGTCCACAAACGCGGAAAGTTCTTTCAGCTTCGCCAGCGACGGCGCGGGCACGCAGTTTTTTTTCAGCTTGAGCGCGACGCAAGGAATGACGCTGGTCAGGTTGCAGTTGCCCGTGCGTTCGCCGTAGCCGTTGATCGTGCCCTGCACATGCACCGCGCCGCTTTCGAGCGCGGCCAGCGCATTCGCCACGCCGAGGCCGATGTCATCGTGCGTGTGGATGCCGATTTTGCAATTCAATTTGCCGGCGGCAATCTTCGTGATGGCGGCGATTTCGCCCGGCAGGCAGCCGCCGTTGGTGTCGCATAGCACCACAAAATCCGCGCCCGATTTTTCCGCCGCCTGCCACGTGGCAAGGGCGTAATCCGCGTCGAGCTTGCAGCCGTCAAACGCGTGCTCGGCGTCGTAGATGACAAATTTGCCGTGGTCTTTCAGAAATTTCACCGTGTCGCCGATCATCGCCAGATTTTCCTCCGGCGTGCAGCGCAGGACTTCCTTCACGTGCAGCATCGAAGTCTTGCCGTAAATCGTGACGACAGGCGTGCCGGCCTCGATGAGCAGGCGCACTTGATCGTCCTGTTCGACGGGCACGCCTTTTTTGCGCGTGGAACCGAAGGCCGCGAGCCGCGCGTGCTTGAATTTTTTCTTTTTCGCCTGCGCAAAGAACTCGATGTCCTTGGGATTGCTCCCCGGCCAGCCGCCTTCAATGTAATGCACCCCAAAAGTATCGAGCTTCTCGGCGATGCGGAGCTTGTCCGCCACCGAGAAATTGATGCCTTCACCCTGACTGCCGTCACGCAGGGTCGTGTCATAGATTTCGACTTGGGGTTTCATAAATGACCGTAAAAACGGAGTGATACTATCCCTGAATTTGGCGGCAGTGGCAAACCGGAAAACATTCCGGGGCGGCACCCCGCGCTTTTTGGCAAAACAATTTCTGCCGCCCGTCATTTTACCCACTGGCGCGAAACCCAGGATGCGCTAGATTCCAAGCATGGAAGAATTCGCCGACATTGAATGCCCGTTCTGCGGTCAAACGTGTGAAGTGGTCATTGACACCTCGCTCGCGCGGCAATCCTTCACGACCGATTGCGAGGTCTGCTGCCGCCCGTTTGAAATCTGCGCAAAATGTGCGAACGGCAAAATCGTGAGCGTGGAGGCCCGGACGGAATAAATTTATTTTCCGAAAAAGCCTTTGACCACCGCCACCACGCGCTGGATCTGCGTGTCCGTCAATTCCGGGAACATTGGCAGGCTCAAGACTTCGCGCGACGCTTTTTCCGCCACCGGAAAATTACCCGGCTTGTAACCGAGATTCGCATAGACCTTTTGCAAATGCAGCGGCATCGGATAATGCACCGCGTTGCCGATGCCGTTCGCATCGAGATGCTTCTTCAATGCGTCCCGGCGCGGCGAGCGCACGGTGTAGAGATGCCACGCGCTTTCGTTGCCCGGCGTGACCGTCGGCAGTTGCAGCGGCGTGTCCGCCAGCAACTCCGCGTAGCGCGCCGCCACGCGCTGGCGTTCGCGCGTCCAGCGCGCCAGATGCTTGAGCTTCACGCCCAGCACCGCGCCCTGGATGCCTTCGAGCCGGTAATTGTAGCCGACCTCGTCGTGGTGATAGCGCACCGTCGAGCCGTGTTCGCGCAGCGATTTCGCGCGGGCGGCCAGCGCCGCGTCGTTCGTCACCAGCGCGCCGCCTTCGCCGCACGCGCCGAGATTTTTCGCCGGATAAAAGCTGAAACCGGAAACCACGCCGAATGTGCCGATGCTCTTGCCCTGGTATTTCGCGCCGTGCGCCTGCGCCGCATCCTCGACGAACGGCAGATTGTGTTTCCGGCAGACCGCCGCCACCGCGTCCACGTCGAACGGCTGGCCGTAAAGATGCACCGGCAAAACGGCCTTGGTTTTCGGCGTGATGGCTTTTTCGATCAGCTTCGGGTTGAGATTGAACGTCGCCTCGTCAATGTCCACATACACCGGCTTCGCGCCGCAATAGGAGATCGCCCAGCTCGTGGCGATGAACGTGTAGGGCGTGGTGATGACCTCGTCGCCGGGGCCGACGTTGAGCAGGCGCATGGCGACGTGCAGCGCGGAAGTGCCGCTGTTGAAGCCGAGCGCGTGCGGCGCGCCGCAAAACGCGGCGAAATCCTTTTCAAACTGCACCACATCCGGGCCGAGGCAGAAGGAGCAGTTGTCGAGCGTGCGGGCGATGGCGGCGTCAAGTTCCGCGCGCAACGGTTTGAGCTGGGCGCGCAGGTCGAGATAGGGAACCGGTTCAGACATCCGGTGAATTTATCCATCCGCGCCGGTTTTGGAAATATCAAACGTCAATTCCGCTTGAATGTCGCGCCGGCGGCGGTAGCTTTCGCCGGTATGCGCTGGACAATTTTCCTTCTCCCCGCCGCGCTCGCGTTGCTGGCGGGCTGCACTTCCGTGAAAACAAACAACAGCGCCGCCGCCGGTCCGCTGCGTGGATTTCAGTCGCGCGCCGCAAAATATCATGCCGTCGTCACGTTGCCGGCGTTTGAGACGGCGCCGGAACAGGTCGCGGCGACGGCGGCAAAAACCATCGCCGACGGCAACGCCGCGCTCGACCGCATCGGCCGGGTGACGCCGGCGGCGGCGACGTTTGCCAACACGTTTGTCGCGCTGGACGATTTCGGTTTTCAGACCGGACGGGCGAGCGAGCGGCTGGGTTTGATCGAGCAGACCAGCACCAACGCCGCCGTGCGCGAGGCCGCGACCGCCGCCATCAAGAAACTTTCCGAATGGTCGGTCGGCGTGGATTACCGCGAGGACGTTTATCGCGCGCTGAAAAGTTTTGCCGCCACCCGGCCGCCGCTGGCCAGCGAGGACAAAAAATTGTTCGACGAGACGCTGCGCGATTATCGCCGCGCCGGCCTGGAGCTGCCGGCGGCGCAGCGCGACGAGGTGGAAAAGCTCCGCAAGGAACTCACCGCGCTGGAAACCGACTTCGAGAACAACGTCACCAAGGCGGAGAAATCCGTGAAGTTCACCCGCGCCGAACTCGCCGGCGTGCCGGAGGATTTTCTAACGCAGACCAAGACCGGCGACGACGAATACACCGTCAAGGCCAACATCACCTGGCATTACCTCACGGTGATTGACAACGCCAGCCGTGAAGCCACGCGCCAGAAAATCATGCTGGCCGAGTGCAATCTCGCCCGCGAGGCCAACGTGCCGCTGATCGAGAAAATTCTCGCCCGGCGCGACGCGCTCGCCAAAAAGCTAGGCTACCAGAATTACGCCGATTACCAGATTGAACCGAAGATGGCGAAGAACGCCGCCACCGCCACGAAGTTCCTCGAAGACTTGAAAACCGGCCTGCAGCCGAAGTTCGCCGCCGAGCTGGAGCAGTTCCGGCAGTTGAAAATCAAGCAGACCGGCGATACCAACGCGCAGATTTTCATCTGGGATTGGCGCTATTTTTCCAACGAGCTGAAGAAGCAGAAATACAACGTGGACGCCGAGCAGTTGCGCGTTTATTTCCCGATGGACCGCGTGCTCGACGGCTTGTTCGCCATTTACCAGCGCATTTTCGGATTGAAGTTTGAAAAAATCGAGCCGCCATACAAATGGGTCGGCGACCTCCAGCTTTACGCGGTCAGCGACGCGCAGACCGGCGAGCCGATGGGAATGTTCTACCTCGACCTGTTTCCGCGCGAGGGCAAATACAACCACTTCGCCATGTTCCCGATCATCGAAGGCAAACGGCTGGCCGACGGCACCTACCAGCGGCCCGTGATGTCCATGATCTGCAATTTCCCCGCGCCGACGAAGGATCATCCGTCGCTGATGTCGCATGACGACGTGGAGACGATTTTTCACGAGTTCGGCCACGCGATGCACGGCGTGCTGACGCGGGCGAAATACGCGCGGTTCTCCGGCACCAGCGTCCCGCAGGATTTTGTCGAGGCGCCGTCGCAGATGCTGGAAAACTGGCCGTGGGACAAGGCGATCCTCGACACCTTCGCCGCCGACTACCGCGATCCGTCAAAAAAAATCCCGGCGGAAATCCTCGCCCAATTGAAGGCGGCACGGCTCGCCACCGAAGGCGCGCGCTATCGCCGGCAGCTTTCCTTTGCGCTCATGGACCTGGCGCTGCACACGCAAATCACCGCGACGAACGCCGACGACGCGCTCGCCCTCTCGAACCAGAAGCTCGGCGAAGTGTTTCTGCCGGTGATGCCGGACACGGCGTTCCTCGCGTATTTCGGGCACATCATCGGCTACGGCGGCGGTTATTACGGCTATGCGTGGGCCGACGCGATTGCGGCGGACATGGACACGGTGTTTGAAAAATCGCCCGGCGGCCACCTCGACATCGCCACCGGCATGAAACTGCGGAAGGAAATCTACGAGGTCGGCGACGCGCGCGACGTGAACGAATCCATCGAAAAATTCCTGGGCCGCCCGCGCTCCCTCGCGCCGTTCCTGAAACGGATTGGCGTGGAATAACCCGCCCCAGCCTCGACACCCGCGCCGGCGGCGCTTAAACTGCCCCGCATGACGCGCACGGAAAAACTTCTGGCCGAACTCATCGCGCTGCCGAGCGTGAACCCCGCGTTCCTGCCGCCGCGCCATCCGCTCGCCGGCGAGCGGCGCGTCGCCGATTTTCTGGCGGCCACGGCCGCCCGCGCCGGCTTGGAAGTGGAGTTTCAAAATGTATTTCCCGGCCGCCGCAACCTCATCGCCCGCCTGTTGCCACACGGTAAAATCAAGCAAACGATCCTGCTGGCGCCGCATCTGGACACGGTCGGCGCTGACGGGACAAAGTTCATTCCGCAGCGCAAAAACGGCCGGCTTTACGGGCGCGGCGCGTGCGACACGAAAGGCTCCGTCGCCGCCATGCTCGCCGCGTTGTGCGAACTGGCGCAGGCCAGATCGCGGCCGCGGGAAACGGAAATTGTTCTTGCCGGTTTGATTGATGAGGAACACGCGCAGGCCGGTTCGCGGGCGCTGGCGGCCGGCGGTTTCCAGGCGGATCTCGCCATCGTGGGCGAGCCAACAAAGCTGCAAGTCGTCACGGCGCACAAGGGCAGCCTGTGGCTGCGGCTCGAAACGCGCGGTCGCGCGGCGCACGGCGCGACGCCGCAGCTCGGCAAAAACGCCGTGCTCGAAATGGCGCGCGTGGTGAACTTGCTGGAAACGGATTACGAGGCGCGGTTGCGGCGGCGGAAACACCGGCTGCTCGGCGCGGGCACGGTAAACGTCGGCACGATTGCCGGCGGCACGCAGCCCAACATCGTGCCGGACCGGTGTGCGATTGAAATTGACCGGCGCACGCTGCCGGGCGAGACGGAAGCCGGGGTGCGCCGCGAAATCGCCGCGCTGCTGCGGGCCAAAAAACTGTCCGCGACCATTTCCAGTTCCAAGGCCGCGCCGGCGTTGCCGCTGGAGACGGACGCCAAGCGGCCGCTGGTGCGGCAGTTTCTCCGCCACGCCGGGCAGCAGCGGCTGGTCGGGGTGAATTATTTTTGCGACGCGGCGGTGCTGGCGGCGGGCGGGATTCCCAGCGTGGTGTTCGGCCCCGGCGACATCGCGCAGGCGCACACGGCGGACGAATGGATTTCGCTGGCGGAACTGGAGCGCGGGAAGGATTTGCTCCTCGCTTTTCTGAAATCACTTTCCTGAACCGCCGCGATTTTTTATTGTCCACCCCGCATGGCCGAATCCCCAAACCTTCCGACCGTTGACCACAAGCCGCACGCGGCGTTTTTCCGCCAGAGCGGCTGGCTGATGCTCGCCAACATCGGCGCGGGCGCGCTGACGTGGGGCGTGCATTTTCTGGCGAAGTCCATCCCCAAATCGGAATACGCGGCATTTGGCACGTTGCTGATGGTGGTGGCGTGCCTGCCGGCGATGCCGCTGCAGATGGTCTTCGCGCAGCAATCGGCGCAGGCGCTGGCCACGGGACGGGAACGGCAGTTGTCGGGCATGATCCGGCTGGCGTGGCTGTGGACGTTCATCGTCTGGGCGCTGGGCGCGCTGGCGGTGTTTTGCTTTCAGGATAAAATCATTGCCGGCTGGCATCTGCCCAATGGGCTGGGGTTGTGGGCAACGGTGCTGGCGGTGCTGGCGTCGCTGTGGCTGCCGCTGTTCATCGGCGTGCTGCAAGGGCGGCAGGATTTTTTCTGGATGGGCTGGGCGCAGATTTTTGCGGGCGCGGGGAGGTTTGTGGTGGCGGCGGCGTTGGTGTTTGCCTTGACCGCCGGCGCGGCGGGCATGATGGCCGGCGCATTTTTGGGCGTCGGCTTCGGCGCGGCCATCGCCATCTGGCGTTCGCGGGATTTATGGCTGGCATCGCCGGAGAAATTTGACTGGCGGGGTTTTCTGCGGCAGGTGCTGCCGCTGACGTTCGGCTTTGGCGCGTGCCAGTTCATGTTCACCTCGGACACGATGTTCGCAAAGGCTTATTTCACCGATGAGGAAATGGCGCCGTATGTGGCGGCGGGCACCTTGTCGCGGGCGTTGCTCTGGCTGGTGCTGCCGCTGGCGGCGGTGATGTTTCCGAAAATCGTCCACGCGAGCGCGAAGGCGGAAAAGAGCAATTTGTTCAACCTCGTCGTGCTCGGCACGGCGGCGTTGGCGGTTTGCGGCGGCTTGGGGTTGTGGCTCGTCGGGCCGGTGATGGTGAAGCTGGTTTACACCTCCAACTATGTCGCGGCGACGACGGCGCTGCTGCCGTGGTATGCGGCGGCGATGGTGCCGCTGGCGCTGGCCAACGTGATGGTGAACGACCTGCTGGCGCGCGGGCGGTTCGGCGTGGTGCCGTGGATGGTGGCGCTGGCGGCGGGCTACGGCTTCACCTTGCCCCGGATGCTGGACCATTTTCACAGCCGCGAGGTGGTGCTGCAAACGCTCGGCGGATTCAACCTGCTGCTGTTCGGCATCTGCGCGTGGTTTGTGTGGGGCGTGAAGCGCCGGTCAGCGTCCAAAGCCTGAAACCGAAGGAGCCGGTCAGCCTTCCGAGGGCGTTGAACCTTTGGACTGTGACCGCGACAGCGGCTGGGGCTGGCGCAATTTCTTGTAGACCCAGCCTTCCAACGGGCGCAACGGCTTCAGCCATTTGTAAAACGGCGAGTAAATCAGCCAGACGCGGACCACGGACAGGAACATCGCCAGCGAGGCGCGGAACAACGACGCGGTGACTTTTGAGCCCACCTTGTCGGCCCATTCAATCGGCACTTCCTTGATTCTGAAACCGGCGCGCTTCAGGCAGACCAGCAGGTTCACGTCAAAGGCCAGGTCGGCGATGCACAGGGTCGGGTGGATT
>Ga0316217_10005075_pt1 | contig 13848 bp, 13 predicted proteins | sample 1anoAmetaG_FD_203633 | JGI IMG/M metagenome (GOLD analysis project Ga0316217, IMG submission 203633) | Freshwater microbial communities from Trout Bog Lake, Wisconsin, USA - 1anoA | ecosystem: Environmental > Aquatic > Freshwater > Lake > Hypolimnion/Profundal zone | place: USA: Wisconsin...
TGAAAATGTAGCGACAGGTGTTCTTTTGACTGAGTTGTCTGTGATATTCCAGCCATAGTAAAAGAACTGACTGCATCCAAGGCATGCGGCATTTGGTAGGTCTTCCTGCTCTATGTTTTAGAAAAAGCTGTTCTTTCTATGAGGCGAACCGTAAGATTCAAAGCTTCCGAACTTAGAACCGATAGAATGCTGGATCTTTCTGATAATGTCGGAAAGATCAGCCTTGTAGAATTTCAATTTGCCTATGGTGTCAACTTATTATAAATCCTTTAGAATTATCTCGCCCTAGTTATGCTAGTTATGGCTTGGATTCGCAAGTCTTTGCTGATTATTCTCAGTGCCATTTCTTGGTTGACTATCTTCAGTGATGTGTGTTGGGTAATTATTCTCAGCGGGGCGTTTTATGAACTTTGACAATTGTTAAATAAAAGTCTAATCTTAACCTATTTTGAAACTAATCCTTTTATATTACCTAAATTTTTACAAAAACATCGCATCTTCATCTTCAGGTCCCATTCTATGCTTCCTGATGTAATCCTTGAAAAAACTGTAAAGACTGCCCACAGTGGGCAGCTAAAGTCTGCGTGCGATTGTGTTGATAGCGACTACCAGCTGAGGAAACAGGACATTTGCTATTTATTCTTTCTTGAAGGTTTTGTACTGGAACAAGTAAACAATCTTGGACAAAAGTTTTCTGCATCTGAGTTAGTACATGTCCAAGTTACTATTGATCTGCATGAGTGAGTACTACACTGCTTTGAAAATGATGGTAGTTTGCCTGAAGAAGCTGCCAGATCCAACCAGATGATAGATCTTCAGCAGCTCACAGTAGGGATTATACTAGCCAACGTTTTTGATGCCTGAGCAGCTTTCGAGAAATAGCTGGAACTAAAAGATAGATCGAAACTTTATTGCGTTTATTTGGTGGCTGCCATTCATCTCGATGAGCTCGATATGATAATTATGTCTTGAGAGCTACCCATTAATGTTCAGGATATTTCTCCAGCTGTTTCCCTGGTTGTTTAACACTCCAACTATAACATTTTAGTATGAAGTAGAGGGTTGACTGCTCTGTTATAGGTACAACTAAAGATCGAGATTGGTCTAAGCTAGCCATTCGGCAAAAGCTCCAAGGAAGCTGTTACTTAAATTAAGATTAAGTCTAGATGATTAACCCTTTATTTTGAGTTGATAAAATTGCTGGTACGCGGAGTTATCTATGGAATGTCTTGAATTTTTTATGCATTGTAATCTGTTGGCTATATTGGTACTCAGAAACCTTTCATTGTCTGAATCTTGTGATTGTTTAGGAGCTTTTTTCGACGTTTATGGATATAAGCTTGACGGCTGACCTTGGCCTTCAACGATGGCTACTTTCTCCTCTTTTGGTAATTAGTAAAACAAATATTTTTGGAATTTTCGTTGGGACAAGCCATATTTGCCGATCTGTAGCTGTCTGGAGTAATAATCTTAGTGTATTTATTGCTCCTAAGATTGACAAAGTGGAAAGACTCCCAAAAATGAGCACTAGTTTTAGTCTTTTTTTGCGCGAATTTTATCCGCAACTAATTTCTAGTTGGCTCCAATATTAGAGAAACCTTCACCCATCTAAAATGCCATAATAAAAAGTAATACGTCGAGAGTCATTAGTTTGCCAATAATACATTTAATTGGTCTAGGCAGCTGTGAATATTATTGAATCTTTCGATTGCCGCCTCTATCGAAGTTGGTTTATAAGTGCTTTTCAAAAATATAGAAAGGGTTAAGTATTTTTTCTATGCTTTTGCTTACTAATTTGATCTATTTGAGAGGGCAATTTGGATTAAATGGATAGTTATGGAGTGAATCGTTTCCTTTTTTTTAAGACTTTATTATTTACTATTGCTTGGTCATGAATCTTGAATAAAAAAATCGGCAAAGCTTATGTCTTCCCACCTATTTATCTAGTTCATCGATCCCCATATTTTTGCTGATGTTTTGCAGATTCATTTAATCTTCAGCTTGTCTTATCTCATGTGTCTGATCATCTTTCATCATCAATACCCATTTTTTGAAATTAATTTCAACACTTTTGGAGTCACATCCAGCATATCTCATCGATGTTTATATGTAGCCCAACACCCAAATGACATCATTTTTGGGTTATCGTCATTTTTTTTTGCAGGATGCTCGCAACTGCATGGCTGACGATTGCAGCGAGTATGGTTCCAAGGAAAAAGGATCGATTTTAGTGAATATATATGTTTTATAAAGATGAAGGTTGGCAAAAAAACAGAGGATTTGAACTTACTTTGATTTATCTGAAAAATACTTTTTTTTGCAGTATCGAACTCAAAATAAAAAGGCTTTTGTTTGATTAAAATTAGCAGAGTGAATAAGGATAAATTTGGGATATGGGATATTGATTTAAGACATTTCGATTCTCGCCATATAACTACAGCCCTCGATTCAATTGATCTCTTTGACATAGTTTAGATAAGTCTTTAAAATTAAGTAACAATCCCTAAGGCAAATGCTTATTAAGTATGTGTTACCTTGGTTTATAATCAACAACCATACAATCATTAGACATCCTTGGTTTGGCTCACACGTAACGCCACTAAAAGATATTGGAAAGCGATAAAAATCTATCTCAGAGAGGGTTGTTTGACACCCAAGCTGCATGAAAATAAGTGCATTTTTCCATAGCTTAATAAATATTTCTCCAAACTCATAATTTAAGCAAAAAGAGTCGCCCTTCAGCTCAAATCATAACTTGTATATCTGAAATACAGTTTATACAGATGTGTGGCTATTTCAAAGATTCTGTATTTTGCTTCAGATGAATTTTAGGGCACCTATGAATTATCATTTCCCCTCTTGACTTTATCTTGAATGCCATTTGTAATAATTTGAATGTCTTCGTTTAAAAGTCCCGAGCTAATCGTCACTGGAAAGATAGTCAAAGTTATTGATACTTCCAACAACTAGGTAACTCACCTCACATTCAGCAATGTTCATTCTATATCAAGGCTAAAGTTTTTGAAGGGGAGGATTGGAAATTGCTGTCCGGTAAGAACAAATTTGAAAGTTTCGAATCCTAAGCAATCAACGGATAGGCTGCCTTTTAGCAACCTTTTAACTTAGAGTACACAACAATGGGTATGCGGGGTTGGCCTCGGATGTTGATCGAAGTATGGAGAGTCGACGAATACGGCAGACACAGCATCTACGGATATGGGACAGTAGCGCTTCCGATGGCTTCAGGGACGCACTCTCTATAAGTACCTTGCTGGCGACCTATGGGCACATGGTATGACCGCTTCATTGGAGCCCATTCAGAACTGCAGTACCCTGACATCGTGGCAAGTTCGTTGAGCAAATATGGACTGCGTACGATGTCTGGTTGCCTTCTGACTATCGATTTGGATATAATTGGGAGGAATTTCCAGCTGCATGGAGTGCTGCGCTGATAAGATACTCATTTATTTTAGCGATTAGCATAAGAATGGTCACAATTAGGGTCAATATGAGATAGCTATAGCTGTTTGGGCTTCAGGCAAATCATAACTGATCTCCGAAAAGATCTTGGTTTCTCAACATCATAAATTCAAACTACAAACATCACTTGAGCACAAGTATATTGGAGTAGGCTCTCTTTGGCTAGAGTTGGTACTATTTGAACCAATCTAATGGCGACAAAGCATTTTCGAGCCGTTACTTAAGATAGAGATAAAGAGGCTAACTTTTTATGTCCTCTAAGAACATATTTTGAGTGTTCTCTTCGATGCTTTCCTTCAGCTTGGACTCAATCGGCAGAATCGATTCAATTTGAGGAAGCGTGGTAACGATGAAGAAATGATGGTCCTGCACAAGTTCTGCGGGCCCGTATTGTGTTGTTAGGAATTTCCTGTATTCCCTTTTTATTTAGATCTATTCATATTCTTCCTATTCGCTTTATTGAGGTTGGCTATTTTATAGCACTTTTTTTTCAATCTGTTACCTTTGTTACTAAGAACTTTTCAACTATTCGAATGTTTGCCCTTTTTCCTACTCTAAGCTTACTTAGCTATAAGCTTATCGTATGTCAAAGAGCCGAGATCTGCATTGAATCAAAGTGGTAATCAAATACCTATCTTAATGCTAGTCCTTGTAACCTAGAGCGATGTCTATACTTCCTAGACTTTTGGGTATCCAAGTTAGGTTTTGGAAGACTTCAAGTCTTTTCTCGGAAAAAATCCAATTTTTATTATTCTTTTAGAGATGGTAGATGTAAGGAAGTATCTTCTAAATAGCTCTTACTTAAAAAAGTTGTCCAGCTTTGAAATTCTATCGACCTATTTCAGAGTCGGCTATTATCCACTCCACAAAGTAAGGCTAAAAGTACTTTTAAACAGCTTGCAAATGGTGATAGCCTTCACATTTGTTGACTATTTACCTCAACCTAGTCAAAGTTTCCTCAACTTCCAAAAATTTTTGAACATAGTTCAGTTTTAGATTGGATAGATGCTTTTTGATGTCATAATTTTCTCCATGTTTTTTGATGAGCCCTTAGCTAATGTGTCTAATCATGGTACAACTTTCATCCTAAAATTTGTTGATATTGCTGAGATACTTCTATCTTGTTTCTTCATATTTTTTAATTTAGCTGTACTCAGGGCAGGGCTGGTATGCCTTAATTTTCATATAGATTTCTCGGATATGCAGTTCCGGGGTTAGGTCAAAGGGAGATAGCAACTTTGTGACATTCTATGAATCAGCAAGCAATCTGCTGCGGATAGCTTTGGCACACTCTCCCCTGGGGCCAAGTTCGCTTTTTAAAAACTGAATATAGAAGTCAAAAAACTCTGACCAGTCTTAATTGGATTGGTTTTTATAGACCCCTACTTTAGGCGATCTCTATAAAATTTCAAGCATGGCTTGCTCGTTTTGATTGAGTTCATGCACCATTTCTAGTACCTACTGTTATGAGTAATCTATGGGCCAAGTTAGGGACAATTCAATATTTTTTCCTATCATAGTATAAAATATATAAATATTTCGTTGCTTGCACTCATAATGCCGAACTTTCTGCTCCCTGCAAATAAAGAGATCTAGATAGCGTAGTAAGAAACTTGCCCCATTTCAGAATACTTAGTTTCTTTTGTCATAAGCTAGCCCTTCACCCTCTAATTTAAACTATCCAATCGCTTTCGGCTTTGTCCTTGTTGGTAAATGCGAATTCGATTGTTCCAAGGTTGGTCTTTTTGGCTATTGTTTTTTGATTAGCAGTTATTTTTTGATAAGGCTAATCATTTAAATAATAAGAAGAGTAAAAATCTTACTGGCTACAGGTTGCCCTGTAGTTAAATGATTTGCGGCACATAGCTGGATTGTCATAGCCAGGACACATATAATAGTGAACTATATATGCTTTATACTTTCCATGACTTTAACACTTTTCTGAGCTACTAACTTGCTGAGGTTTGGTTCTCTGTGCTTATAAATCATCCCAAACAACATATCCTGCGAATAAAATCAAAGAGTCAGGTTATAGCTCAGTAAAGGGCAGCAAATATTTACAATAACAATAATCACAGATCCTGAGACAAACTATCTAAAAGCAATCAGCTCACCCAAGTGACTCTTCGAATGTATCTCATTTAAGCCGCTTGCAGCTACTCTGTCAAAATTGATATCTAGTTCACTAGCGATTCCAAAGCAATAAACAATTATAAATGAAATTGGGGATAACATTCGCCTGCCCTCAATTGGACTCCTCCAGATCGATGTGGTCTTCAAACTCCTGGATGTCTAGAAAACTGTTGACTGAAAGGAACCCATCATCATCCCCTTTCGCAATGTTCAAACTGCCCTCATTGATTTCGCTTCTGATTGCGAAGCTCATCTCTGAAACTGCTTAGTTGATGCTTTCGTTGTCTCCCTGGTTGTTTGCCTATCTCTGCCGGTTCATCCTACCGTAGATGTAGTCCATGATTCTTCTTACTTTTGGGTAGTGCTCACTTTGCTGCAGGTTGTGGCTGGCTCTATCGATGGGAGATTTGAGCTGATTCTCGGCTTCTTGCTATCCGTTGCGAATTTGCAAAATCTACTCAGCGCCATTGGTGAGATTGGCGTTGCTTCTGCGGCTCAAAAGCATGAGGAGGAATTCCTCCATGCGAGTTTCCTTGACACGCAGGCCGTACTCATACTTAAGGGTGAGGGTCTGATGCTCCTCAGTGAGCCTTTGGTTTTCCCTCATCAAAGTTTTGAGCATCTCCTCTAGATTTTTCTGATTGTTCTTGAGTTCATTGAGTTGCTTTTGTTCTGTCTTTTCTCGGCCCACCCCATTGTAAACGGCCACAGCTTACTCCTTCTCCTCTTTGATGTCTTTGATGCGACGGCTGATGTTGCGCAGTTGGTGCTTGCCTCCCATTTTGAAGTGCTCATTCATGTAAACATTTTCACCATCTTCATGTCGTATTTTGTGGAATCCGTACATGTTCAGCTGCCGCACGAAGGAGGAGAAGTTCTTATGCTTGAAATATTTGGGCAGCACTTCTTCTGTGAATTTGGTCACGCTTTTGATGTTAAAGGAATCGCCAGTGGCAGTCCAGCTGAAAACGGCTTAGATCGATGAATCCTGAGTTAGCAGATAATACTTCGACCATTTCAAACAATTTGGTGATAAAGACAGGCCGCTGGTGGGTCCGCCCCTTTCGGCTTCTATTGCGACTCATTCCTAAATACTTATTAATTTAAATCAACACACCTCCACTTCTCCAGACCATCGCCTTGGCCCAAGCTGGGCTCAGGCTGATACTAAAAAGAAGCCAAATATAAAAATACAAGTGGGAATCTTGTTTTTTCGGGTTGTAACTCTGCCTGATGATCGAATATAAATTATGCTACAACTTGGAAATTAGGGGTTGGGTCATTTGGGGGAAGTATTTGTATTGATAATCTTGTATAATACCACTGGATATGTGCGTTTGGGGTAGGTTCCAATCAAGTTACTTTTTTATATCTTTTTTCTACACTTAGGATCAGGAATCCATCCTTCGAATTTGTAGCAATTAGCTACTAAATCTGTGAAAAAAAATTGCAGTACAGATTGTTTCTAAGCTACTAGATGCAAATTAGCTCAATAGAGATATAGTAAGCAACTAAAAAATAGATTTCTGTAGCTTAGATGCATTTTTGCAGAAGCTTCATCACTTGAAATCACGGGTTCAAAGATGTCCCACCTTAGTTGGATGACACTCTCATGGTTACATTCATTTTTCGAGCTATGCTCTATAAAGTTAAGGGTTTTTATTGTGAATCTAGTGGTGAACGAATTTTTATTTACACAAAGATATTACGAAAATAAAATTTTTACAACAACCTTATGATTAATAACGGCAGCTGACGAATTTCAGGCGAATTGAGATTAATGCATTAAAAGCAGAAAGCTGGAAGATCTTAAAAAATGCCAATTTTCAACTATTTCTTTCATAATTAACCTAAAAACGATTCCAAAATATACAAAAAATGATCCGAGCTCTACAGTAGCACAAGCCATCTACCTCACTCTATCCAAATCATTGCACCCAAAACCCCAAATAATTTATATGAACTAATGCTCTTCTTTGCAAGTAAGTAATTATAAAGTCATGCTAAACCCATCTATCGTCGATCTGAGTAGCTACCAGTAGATAACTCCCAGCTTCTCCTATAGTGTGTTCTAGCTGCTCGGCGGAGGAGTCTACGGGCGAGTCTACAAAGGCTTTGACCACAGGTATAAAAAGAGCATCGCAGTTAAGCATATAAACCTCAAGACTTTGAGAGCCATTAAAGGGATTTACGAACGGTAGATTCAGATTTTGTAGCAACTCAAGCATAAAAATATCATCGAGTTCTACGGCTCTTATGGAGGGTTAGAAAACGCTGATGGCCTTTTTCTTTTTTTCGAGCTTTGCGAAAAAGGCACACTCTCTGACTACATCGCCAAGAAGAAGATAACATAAGCCTAGGCGTTGTAGATATTTAAGCAGCTCGTTTAGGGTATGACCTACGTCAATTCCAAAGGTACGACTCCCCTTATCAAGAAATCTTTCACAGAGATATCAAACCTGACAATTTGTTGCTCAATTCGAAGAATGAAGTAAAAATCGCGGATTTTGGGACTGCCAAAGAAGTGGACCAAAACCAGGTGAACACCTACCGTAGATGTACTCCAGTCTACGCCGCACCAGAGGTCTATCTGTTCTAAGTGTTTGCACAATTAGGGTAGAAGTATACATAAAAGTGCGATGTGTTCAGTGCGGGATACATTCTTTACTAGTTACTGACGGGTGAGCAGCTAACAAGGGGTATCAATACTGAGGCATAGCTGACTACATTTCTAAAAAAGTGCAAGACAAGTGGGATGAAGCTCGACCACCCTGCTTTAAGCTAGCGTTGGATCTCTTTGCTGAAAAGAATGATGGCGTTTGAGTCTAGCGAACGTCCTACCTTTGCCTAGATCAGAAACATTCTTAACAGTTTTGTGAGTGTTTCAGATGAGATCCCAAAAGATCGTGATTTCGATGAGTAACAGAAAAAACGTTCGCAAGAGATAGTTTAGCTGACTCAGAGAACTCTTGAAGAGCAGTAGAGAAAAAATAACTATTTCATAAACATCCTCAAGATATTCCAAAGCAAATAAAACGTGACTTCCTGGGTTTTCCCCAAAATATCCAAACTTCTGCTCATATTCTACTCTTTGCTCTGCTACGTGAAGCAAGCAGAAGATGGGCTAAACTACTTACATGACCCCTAAAAGATCTACATCAACGGATATGAATTAAAGGTGCTTTTCGGCAAAATGATAGGAAACGACAAAGGCGAGATACTCAATTTTATTGAAGCTAAAGCAAACAAGCTCAACAAAGCTGTTGAGCAGATTCGTTCTTTGTTACAGAGGCAAATCATACCATAGGTTTAGTCTATCCTGCGCTTGGATGAAAGCAGCACTGAAAAAAAGCTGTTAATGTAGCTCAGAGTAGAAAACGAACTAAAAAACTACAGAGAAAGAGAGTACTCTCTGACTAAAAGCTACATTAGATCTATAAAGCAATGTCTCAATAATTCTTACCAAACTGACGCTGATCTCTAGATTCTGAGCTAGGATGACCTCAGAACTTATCTAGCTGTCAATTCAGTGGCACTTATAGACGAATTAGTAGGCCCTGTCCCCCATGAAAGCAACCATTGGCCTCTAAATTTCGCTTAAATTGAGAATCTCTCAAAACGAGAGCTAATCCAAGAGATCATAAACTTAAGAATAAACAGAATGTGATAGTTTATTCTATATTTATTACCTGCAATATCAAGATTTGGATCCCAGAAGCAATCAAGAGGCTAAATGATTGCAGCTGTGGCAATAGATGGGTATTTAATTCCAGCATTTTTATGTGAAAATGCTATTCCAAATATTAATTGAATGATGATTTTTATGATTTGATTTAAATTTAAATGATTAAAAACAAGACCTCAAACTTCGAAGATCTGAAAGTTTAACGTTTCAACTGCTACTTCTCATAAATCAGGGAAGTTTCCCACTCACAGCTCCATCAAAAATAAGGCTTAAAGATCTAAAACTTCAACTGCTTCGCAGCCATTTAAAACGATTAGCTTCTGATCATCAGCTGCGGCGGGACTCGATTTCATCTCCCCATGGATCAGCACGTCACTGCCTTGCATCCCTTGCCCGAAGGCCTATTGCTCTAATTTTCAATAAGGTCGGAAGTCAGACTTCCCGAGATCTTGCATTTCCAGCGTAATAAAAATGCAATGGACATCGAAGAGTAAAGCGGATAGAGTTAGAAAGGAAAGTATTGCTATGCAACTCTAACTCGTCATCCATACAACCCCTTGAAACTGTTGGGCGAGTTGTCCAGCGAATAGATATCTCCTTGGCTGCGCGTGAAATAAAAGATAGTTTGGGCCAATCCCCGTGTTCCTCTAATCGTTTCGTACAATGAAGAGTTCATGCGATCTGCCATTCATGTGCTATTGGCCAACTCAGTCGAAGTGGCCAGATAGTTTCAGGTGGCCTTTGTACCTACCCATTCCTATTCGTTGAAGGGACTCATCTAAAGTCCGCATCATGAAGTCATATCGCAGCTAGTTTATGAGTAGAGCGGGTAGAACTAAGCTATCACCTCTGTTGTGCTGAATAGATCAGTTAAGCGAGGCCAGGTTGTTGTTTACGCTAAGACTCTATCCAAAGAAGTGAGGGTCTATGAAGTTGATTTCTATGGGGGGCACAATGCAACTAGATTGATGACGAAAGTTAGTAATATTGGAGGGATGGTGCCAGCCAAGCTTTATACACATGACTCCTTTTATCTTTAAGAAGCAGTAACAGCAAACTAAGGATCAATTTTGAGTGAGCTGCTGAAAGAGCAACTTGCTGGGTTGCCGGATTGCGTTGCAGTGCTCCACTAAACCTTCATCGGTTATTATCACAATGGGTTTCTGATAGCGACTGAGCCCCTCTCCCGGTTCGCAACTCCATTTACGATTGTGGACAACAATTTTCAGGATGCCAAAGGCAAAGCCATCTATTTGATGCCTCTAGTCAAAGATAGCTTTGAAGGAATGGTTTTGAGAACTTTGGAGCTAGTTTTGTAAGATGAAAGAGTTATAGTTAAAGCACTTTCAAGTTACTGCTCAGGTACGCCTTTAACATAAACTTTAGTCAAAGTCAGCTAAAATAAAAGTACAGTAATCCAAGCTTTACATCTGCTCTATCAGGAACTGAAGCTATATCAATTGATGGGAATCTAAAGATAGAAGTTGTCCTCTCTCATAATCCAGCTTGCTTTGAAGCAGGGGAAAAGATAATACATAGACTACTATCTGAGGTAAGGCTACTCTGTTGCAAATTATAATGAGATAGCTATCCAGGAAGTACTCTCTTATGACGAGGTCTATGATTTGTTCACTATTCTGCCAAACATATTGAACAACCCTCAATCATTAAGGGCTGTAACCACTCTCTATGGACGTTCAAAGTTCATCCTTGGATTCTTCCAATTACTTAAATGGGGAGAAATCAAAATATCGATCCAAAATGTGCTAAAAAGTGAGACTGCGCCACGTTTCAGCTACTCTCGGGAATCATTTTACCAAACCAAGTTCCCTCTTCTTTCTCAAAGAGTGTTTCACTTGTAGTATTACTTGCAAGTTCAAGAATAAGCACAGAAATCAGTAGCAAGAGCCTCAACTAATGAACAAAAAGCTTTCTTGTATCTGATTCGAAGTCATCAGAGTCAAAGTCAAATAACAAGCTATCCAATCGGAGTTCGTGTTGTTTTTGCATGGCTCTTGAGAACTATGCGAAGAGAATTGCCTTATAGTTTATACGAAAGCATTCCCAAAATCGGATTCGATTTGATTCAAAGAGAGGATCTTTATCGAAACATGGAAATGTACAGAAAACGAAAAGTAAGCATCCCTTATCATCTCCAACGACCTTCCCTGGACGATCACATCAAAACACTGGTTCATACATCTACTTCGCAGGAATACTTCCTAACTAGTAATGCCGCTGAAATGAATAAACTTAACAATGATTTAGTCTTTTAGGAAGTCTAGAGATTGCTGTCTTCAACTTCTGAAATCAAGATTAAAGTTAAAGATATTGAGGCTATTCCTGAAGACAGGTGGGAAATAGAGAGCCAAAACATCTTAATCAAGTTTGCCAACCGTAGATTAGCAGTTGTTTCAGGCCAAGGAGCTTTTATGCTGGGCACTAGCCGATCCTTTATTACTGACATAGTAAAAATTTCAAAGATAAACCTCTCAGCAATAATGCCGAATGATATAAAGATCACTCTTGACTTGAAGGACGACAAGGAGGCTATAATCCACTGGCCCTAATTCCATGCAGGAATGGCAGCAGGTCTTAAATTGTCTCGCCACGTGATTCCACTTTCATAAGACCATCTGAAAACATGGATTTTCTATCAGAAACCTGATACTCCGAGAAGAGATCACTCTGGTTTTCTTCTTTCCTTGGGTTTGCTAGGTTATCTTAGGTGCTTTTCTCCTACTGACATCTATCAATATCTCAAACCAAACAATGAGTTCACATCAGTGGCAGTTCTACTTGGTGTCAGTGCTTCAAATATTGCCAAATCTGATGAGGCTCTATCTAAAGCACTAATATTGCATATTCCAGTTCTTCTTCCACCATCTATTGACGTATAAATCCCTATTAACGTTCAAACAAGTGCTTTGATTGGAGTGGGATTATTGCACAAAGGAACTTGCAACAGAACAATGACTGAGATGACATTGTCTCAAATAGGAAAACGCCCCAGTAGTGATAAATGTTTGTAGAGATAAGGTTATTCTCTGGCGGCTGGATGGGCACTTGGTATGATTTGTTTGGGAATGCGTGGGAAAAAGGAAAGTTTTAGAGACTTGCAACTGGAGGAAAGGCTGGTTCGCTTTATTTAAGGTGGAAAGGTGATGTAGCCTCCACAATCTATGATCAGTACTAACTATATCAACGAAAGCAAGTGTTCTAGCATCAAGTAAGGACCATACGTCAATTTGCACATAACTGCGCCTGCTGCACTTTTGGCCCTCTCTCTGATGTACTTAAAAAGCAATGATCAAGAGTTGGCTGCACGTATAACAATTCCAAACAGCTTCAATACAATCGAATAATGCAATCCGAACCATATTCTGCTGAAGTCTGTAGCAAAGAACCTAATTATGTGGGACTCTATCTCTCCCTCCAAATAATTCATCTTGTCTCAAGTGCCATAGCTCATAAGATTTGTCTACGAAAATCCTTTAGGAAAGGTATACGAACGCTATTACCTCGTCTACAATGTTTCCTAAATTGACTATCAAACAATTACCAGCATCTATTTGTCAGTTATAACTGGTGCCTTGCTGGCGATGGCTCTGCGCTACGCAGGCACAGGACAACTAAGCGTGGTCAAGCTAATTCGAGAGCATATCGAACATCTAAGAGGAGTGCGCATAACCAAGTGCTAATTTGCCAACGATCCGCTCAACAAAAACACGATAGATCAGTATGAGCTCTTTTCGCTATTAAGTACCTCTCTACTGGCACTTGCAGTTGTGATGGCAGGGACTTGTGACACCTAATCTTTGAGACTTGCAAGGATGGTCAAGAAAAAGTTTCAAGAATCAAAGGTCTTCCACTATGGATTCAGTATGGCTGTTAATATGGCGATCGGATTCATCTTTTTAGGCTATGGAAACTTTACTTTCAACCGTGAGGACATGAGTGTAGCTGCTTTGCTTATCTCAATATACCCTCAGTTCCCCAACGCCCCAGGAGACAATCGTTGGCACTTGCAAGCCCTGCGCCATTTTTATGTATTGGCGATGGAGTAAAAGATATTCCACGCAGTAGATGTTGATACTAATAAAGTAGTCAATGTTGCTGCAAGATTGACATTCTTGACGAACGGAGAGTATCAAAGCTAGGATATGCATACTCCAGTCCTGCTACAAGAGAGCAAAAGACTTACACATATCAAAATTACTGATGAAGATTACTTTGATGTGGACTTTTCTTTTGAAGAGTTGAGCAGTGATCCCAAAGCTATCTACATCAAGAGAAAACACTTCAAAGACATCAATCCAAAGATACTCAATCCTTAAAATGTGCTCACCACAGATACAGCACAGAATCAGATAAGAAGCACACTTAAGCAGGAACCTAGATACCTTGCTTTTATGAATAGCTCTTCTAAACCTTCAGCCCTTTCGTATCTTTTACCCCAGTTTTCAGAGTAAAAATTGAAAAAAGCAAGTCAACTTATCAACACCAAAATCAACGAATAAGGCCTTTATTTCAAGCTATTGAGATAAGAC
>Ga0316217_10005076_pt1 | contig 13846 bp, 11 predicted proteins | sample 1anoAmetaG_FD_203633 | JGI IMG/M metagenome (GOLD analysis project Ga0316217, IMG submission 203633) | Freshwater microbial communities from Trout Bog Lake, Wisconsin, USA - 1anoA | ecosystem: Environmental > Aquatic > Freshwater > Lake > Hypolimnion/Profundal zone | place: USA: Wisconsin...
CTTGATTGTTTGCAGATGTAGGTTTTTATGAGAATAAAGACATAATACCTAAACAAAATAGCTTATTAATTAGATATCAAACTTATAAAGCTAAGAAATACATTAAACATGAATTACGTTGAATCACTCCTCAAATTTCAGATCTATCTTGTTTTCAGCTAAAATTTACATTTGCTACCTAATATCTTGCAACTTATTTTCCCCTTCAAGATTCAAGTTTTAAAAACTTTAATTGGGCTTCATCATATCAAGCCGAGCTTCGTTCTTCTGGATATATTTTCCTAAACTGTTTTCTGATTCATTGAATTGGTTTTTTTGATAGATATGCTCACTGTCCTACCTTTGAAACGTCCCATAGATCATTTTGGCTATATTGTTGGAACCTAGCAACTACAGCACCCTTTTACTGTGAGGTTATTAACTTTAAAGCTAACCCTTTAGCTTCTCATAACTTACTTTAATTCGCTTATGAATATCCAAAGCTGAAGATTCCTCACTGTCATTTTCAAAAGAAGAGAACTTATCTCTATCTTTTTTGTGAGTGCTATCTATGTACTGCAACCATTTTTGCTTATAGACACTTTAGTCCACATAAATTTCTCTTGCAATTCTTTAGATTTGATGATAAATCAAGTCCTTTATCTCAAATTTCTTTCGATGCAGCCTTGCTTCCGATATCGTTGGTTTTGGGACCATTAGTAGCAAATTTCGATGATATTCTTCCAAAAAAACTTTTGATATTTCTTAGAAATGAGTTATCTTCTTCGTCTGCAAGTCAATATTCAGCTGTTTTTCGCACTAAATTTTACATTCATGAAATTTTTTCATCGTATTCCATCTTAAATATATCTTTAACTTAGTAAACAATACATAAACGGCATATCCAATAAAGACTACGAAGTTGAAGTTTTCTGAGCCAAAGGAGGCGTTATTTTTTTGTTTGAACATCTAATCTCCCATCTACAGCTAATAACAGTAGCGATTGTAAATTCGCAAAAAGAAGCATACTGCCAACATGGTAGACAACAGCCCTCCAACGTATGCGAAAATCTAATCGAATTTTTTGAAACTACGCTCATAGTGATATTTAAAATAGCCTTTTCTTAAGTAAAATTCCAAATAGTCACTTTTTGTGCTATTTTATTGGACCATATACAACTGATTTGATGCCTGTTAATTGACTAACAAGCCTTTGATATTGTTAAGCTCCTACCAAGGCATATAGGATAAATCGGTTGATACCTAGTACTCTTCAAAGAAAAGATTGGCAGTAGTACCTATTTTGGTATCGAATAAGAATTAGTTCCTATCTTCTAGATAATGGTCCACAAAATTCTATACTCTTCCATAGATTGCACTATTGACGTAATAAAAGTTAAACACCAGATGCTTTTTTGATTCAACAAAACTTTTCATTTAGCTGCTATTGGCACAAGAAGTGCTTGGGAATAAACTTTGGTTCGCCGTACATCTTCGGACTAGTATTTTCGAGTATTTGAAAATGTCAGAACTGTACTTCCCCTTCAAAGGAAAAGTAGCATTCATTTCAGGGCACAGCCATTTATACAAACTTAGCTCCCAAAACTTGCTGGCGATATTCTTATCAAAATTTTACCAGTGCTATTTCCTGCAAGGGCTCAGAACTACATTCTAGTATGTTTTATTATTCCCCTCCTTGAGACTCACGACATTCGTCATCACTATATCAAAATATCGGGTCTTAGAAGACAGATCCAGGCCGGATATTCCTACAGCGAACATGAAATTGCTGTTTTGATTGGCTACCAACACACTCTAGTCCTGCGCCTCATCATACTCACTCACGAACTGAGTCTGGATGAAGTCTTTGTTGACAGTGTTAATGCTCTGATTGACGTAGAGAGCGAAGAACGTGATCAGCAGAAGTATGGAGATTATTCCACCAGTCAGAGTTGAGTAGTAATCGTTGCCTTTGCATCTCTGGAAAGTAGTGACTGCAAAGAGGTCAAAATAGTGGATGAATTGCTTAGCCCGTAGCATACTAACGAAGTCGTCCCAATCTTAATTAAGTTTTCATTAGTTAATCAAAATAGCCTACGTATTGCTGAATTGACTCAGCTTATCGCAGTCCTTCTAATTATATTATACTACCAATTCGACAACTTTTAACATAATAAAAGCATCATTTCAAGAGAAATCTTCAGATTTTCTTTGTGTGAACATCGAATTTTTGTATTTGGCGAATAGAAAAACTGTCTATTAATGTTTATAGGTTCTTAAAAAATTATTAATATTTTCAGTCACCCTAATCAAAAGTAGAATCCATCTTTCCTATTGCTGCAAATGACTTCGTACCCCCTTTAGTGAGCTGCTCCAAAATTCATCTGAATAGGCATGTTTGAATGTTGATATTTGCAAAATTTCGATTGAATACAACAATCCTAAAAAACCACATCCCGTTTCTCGAAAGATGTATCACTGCTGCAAATGTAAGTGCTAGTCACAAAAATTACTTAAACCATTGATTAGACAATTGATTAAAAACAGGGCTTTAAGTGAAAAAATAAAATCGAGTTTTTATAATTTTAGAATGTCATTATAGGAATAACCCAATTATAACTCCTGCCTAGCAGAAGTCTTTCTCTTGGAAGGATGGCACCAGATTTATTTTACAAATGCACTCAAAGCACCCGTCAAGCTGTAAAACATGATTCCCTTACAAGCTGAATCTCTCCCTTAGCAATCAACAAAATACTTACAATATTTATCAGCACTCAGTAAACAAAAGTATGTGTCTTAAGACATCTGGAGAGGATTACTAGCACTTAACCAAAGAGATCTCATTAAGTGTTTCATTTACTATAGTATTTCTAGTAGTTCTTTTCTTTTGTATAGCATAGTTTCTATATATCTTTTCTAAGTCCTATTCGAAAACAAAAAAGCCATTGACTTGGGCCATGCTTACTGGCTGGTTTTATTGCTGTGCTCAGTGTGGTTTTTTCAAAACATATTTATTGGCATGGGCTACAACCTTCTCGGAAAAATAACACACAACTCAAAGCGAATACTTTTCTATTCACTATATGTGAGACTAATAAGCCACCAGTTTTATGGTCTTAAGGGCTAGATTAAAGGAAAGGTGCTGAATGCCTTGACTGAATTTCACGATATACTCTAAGACTGCAGTTGGCTCATTATAGAGGTGCTCAGCTCATGCATTTCAATTGTCGGGATATTTGTAATTTTTTTGATAAAGCTTGGCTGGTTAGGGTTCGTATTCTTAGGTTGGAGTGTTCTGATGATAACTATCCATCTTTTCTACAGTGATTACAATAGTCAGCATTCATAGGTGATAGCCAAGCTCAAAGATAAGCGGATGTCTTACCTATCTGAAACCGTTTCTTTCCTGAAGTATATAAAAATGCAAAGATGGGAAGGTCTTTTTATGCGCAGAATATCAAGTATCAGAAGAGAAGAGTTCAAGAGCAACATTAAGTATGCATCTGGCAACGGATTTGCCCAAGTAATCGAATCCTGTATATTTCAGCCCGCCATATTGCTTACTTTAGTTGTTGCGCACAACTTTACCTCGATCTAAATCAATAGCAAACTTATCGCTGTTATAACTTTGTTGCTGTGCATGCTCAATAAATCCTTTGTAAACATGTCACTAGCCATCAAAAGCTACTTCGAGATCTCCGTTATCTTTGGCAGGGTAGCTTAGTTTTTTAGTTTGAGTTATTCAAACAAATCAATAACCTCAAATTAAAAACATATCAATAATCATGTAAAATAATCAAAATACGTGGTTAGCCTCAAATAAGTTCAATTTGGCTTTGAGAAAAATAAAGCAATCTTGGATGGTGTTTCCCTGGATGTCTCTCCAGGAGAGTTTGTCACAATAATTGGACCGATAGGGTCAGGAAAAACCACACTTTTAGATTGTATTTCTTTTCAAACCAATAAAGTCAAGGGAAGCATCAGCGTAACGAAATAGTTGGTTTATTTGGAACAAGAACCGCCCATCTTTTCAGGCTTGCTTCGAAGCAACATCACATTAAACAATCTCTATCTGGAATAGGATTATAATCATGTTGTAGAACTCTGCTGCCTGAATGAAGACTTTGAAAGACTTTAGAACAGAGATTTGACATATATCTAAGAAAAGCTTACAAATTTGTCTGGCGGTCAAACAGCCAGAATAGCTCTAGCAAGAGCTTTATACTCTAAAAACAAAGTTCTTCTACTAGACGATCCTTTGAGCAGTTTGGATATTAAAGTCGGGCAAAAGATTTACAATAATTTGATGAAAATCTGCAAAGAAGAGGGCTACACAGTTATTATGACTTTGCACCAAATCAATTTCATTACTCAGCACAATAAAATCTATCTTTTGTAAGATGGAAAACTGAAAAATTTGAATTTTTAGCAGATCATCTCACTACATTTTTGCCAAAACTAAAACGTTAGTTTAAAATAGGACAAAAGTGAAAAAAGCGGTGTTAAATTTTCACTCTTAGAGTAGTAAGTTGATGATATGTCCTAGGTAAGAAGTGTGGATCTTGAGAAATACGATTTAGAGTCATAAAAGTCGCAATATCATTAGCTATAGTAGCAAAAATAAACAGAATTCTTGAAAGGTCTGCTAAGCTATGTTTTTTGTAGTAAAGTCAACTATTTCTTCTTCCCAATTACTGCAATTATCTTCATCATCTCGGAATTTTTATATATTTTAACGATCTAGCTATTCAGTAAATATGATGAGCTTAGAATCAATTCAACCTACTTTCAAACCTTTACCAATTTCATCGTTATAATCGGGCTGCTCACTTGTGTAACATATTTGTGCTACTGGGCGAGAATTCTGCTGCTGGGTGTTTGCGTCCAAAACTCAAATCAGCAGATTTTCAAAGAAATGACTTATGCACTAATGAAAGGATCAGTCAGTTATTACAGAGGCAGAAGTTCAGGAGATGTGCTTGACAAATATTCAGTAGATTTCGGTGCATTGGATTCAATTCTTGTCTTCCATTTATAACAGTATATCTGTGCCTCTTTCTATAGCATATCCTGCTTCATGTATTTGATAATTTACAAGCCTATTTTAGGAATATTTTTAGTACTGCTTTTGGTGTGCGGATACCTATTCCATGCCTATTGTGCTGCAGCAGTTGTTTTGCAAAGATAGCAAAGCCTGCTGCACAAAGGAGCTCCGATTATAACCCACTTTGAGTAGACAATTAAGGGACTAAAAACAATTCAAACCTATAACCTTGAGTAGATGATGAAATAAAAGATGGTCACACTTCTATAAAACTCAATGAAGTCGTGTCTGAGTTACCACAAAACTTTGAACACCTACTTTATCTATAGCAAACATTTGAGTAATCTGATTGTTTCGGTGTTATTCTTCATGGTAGTTAAGTTGTCTGAAAATGACCTAAAACAAATTTTTTACCCAACCATAGCACTCTTTGATATCAGCTGGAGTTTCTATTACATTTACGCTGAAACGCTCAATGTCAGCTCAGTACTTTATAGTCACAAAAGGATTCAGAACTTTGTAAGCTAGATTAATAAGTATAAAGAATCCATCAATTTAGGCTGCAATGAACGCAATAAACGCTAATAGTAGCCTAGAAACTAGTACTCTGAATGTGTTATTTAAATCAGAAATCTCACACTTCGCTACAGCTTGGACGCTAATCCAGCACTTAAAAACATCAATATCTCTATCAAAAAAGGGGCAAAAGTTGCAATAGTCGGGAGAACGGGTTCAGGAAAGTCCTCATTCGTTCACGCTCTCTATAGACTAGTATAGCCTGATTTCTAATCTTTTTATTAAATCAATGGGGAAAACGCATTATAAAAGTCTTTGGAAGAATTGAGAAGCAATCTCAGCTGTATTCCTCAACACCCCTTTATTTTCAATGATTCACTGCGTAAAAACCTTGACCCTTTTAATTTATCTTCAGATCAATTAATCTAAAGCGTTCTGGCAAAGCTCAATTTGCTTGACATTGTTGCAATCGTAACTAAACTTTTATCAAGAGCTAAAAAGGTCTGTACTCTTCGATCTCACACAAGGAGATAAACTTCAGCTTAGGCGAAACACAACTCATCTGCCTGGCAAGAGTTATTCTCTAGAGAAAGGATATCATAGTAATGGACGAGGCAGGATCAAACGTTGATGAAAAGACAGATGGAATAATCAAATCAGTAATCAAATAATAATTCAAAAACAAAACTTTGATTAGTATCGCTCATAAACTGCTTACTATTCTTGACTATGATACCATCTTGGTATTCGATAAGGGAGAAATAGTTGAAAGAGGAACAGCCGTTGAATTAATTAACCAAAAACAAATATTTTATGGAATGATCGAAGAGAATCCACAGATAGCTGAAAGAGCGTACAAAATGTTAGGCCATAACCCGCATAAAGAAGCAAGCACCAATTGATTGTTTAGCAGGTATAGAAAAAATTTGAATTCAATCTAAATAATAAATCAATTCCTTGAGGTGGCAAACTTAATAAGCTGTTTAGGTTTTGAGTAGCCAACTTTGCCTTTCAGCTGTGTCTTGACATTGAGATATTCATAAGGGAAATGCTCTTCTTTGGTCATCCGAGAGTAATGCAGGCTTTGTAGATGAGGCATCATTTGCAGTTTTTCTTGCACTGCACGCTAAATTCTAATGTTCCTCAGTCTTTCCTCTTCAGCCCGCTTAAATAGTTCATTTTACACTTTGAACTGTTCTATTTTGCAAGCAGACGTCACTCGTTTCCTCTACTCATGGATATCCAAAATCCTCATGAAATCTTATCGGTTTATGGTCTTTTTATAGGAATGAAGCTGCCAGTATAAAAAGTTATTCCAGTCTATTTCTTGGATCTCCACACCCAACTCCTCACTACTCTTCTTAATCCTAAGAATTGTCAAAGAATTACTCATTATAGGTAAGTTGATTGTTGTGGTTGCGGTCCAGCATACGCCATAAGATAGCTCCTATTCTTTGACTGTTTTTGGTGATATTTGACATTTGGTTGTAATCTAGTGTAAGATATTTGATTTCTTCGGACAGCACTAAAGAAGTGAAATACTCAATCATTTGGCCTCTATCTTTGCTACAGCTATAAGTGAATTTACTCTATCTACTGGCCAGCTCGGGCATGTTGGATATCGTATGTGCGACAAGTAGGAAGTCGTGGTGAGGCAATACTCCTTCTAAAATATCTTAGTATCCTAGGTAAGGCTTTTAATGCGAGTATTTGCTATAATACCTTTGAATGGCAGTTGGCTAGAAGTAATACTTATGATTGCTGAATACACTCGTACTTACATTAGAAAATTCTGCAGTATTTTGGGATAGATAACTCCTTTCTTGTCAAGATCCATTCTCTTGAAGACTTCGATGTAGTCCTCAATTTGAGTCACTGCTTCACTGAGCCTTCGCTTCAGTTTTTACAGCTGGATGAGGCATAGGTTACGTTGTTGGCACTGGTTGCAGCTGCCTTGATGTATTTCAAGAATATCAGCAGGCAGACTTTGTTTTAGTTGCTCATCAGTATTTGTAATTATTGTTTTATAACTTAGGCAATAAACTTTATCTGGCCTATTTAACTTTATTTCAGAAGACTCAAAATTTAAATAGAGTGGTTCATGCTTTTACTCTTCCTCTGTTTGCCATACATCTATCAATAGAATCAATAATTCGAACATAACCATATACAAATAAATCCACTCGGGTGTAGTCCGAATCATATATTCATCATCTATTTTTTTTCAGTCATCATTTATGAAAAAATTATAATCCCTACTTTGCAGAAAGTCGAGACTAGTCATCTCGATTCGGTTGAATCCTAGATCTTACATGCTTTACGCAGCAGTATCCGTCTATGAGGAAGCAACGATTTGGTTAGCTCTAAGCAGCCATGGACATCGATTCTATTTTCATCTTGGTTGTGTAAGTCTTACCAAGGTCCAACCGAGTCAACTTACTCCAAACCGTTTTGACTAATAAAGCGCAAGATTGGCTATCAAGGTGGTTGTTTCCTAAATCTTAGGCTCACTACTTAGGCTCATGTGGAGCAGCCCTTTCCATTTACTTTTAGCAAGGTAATTGCAGCCAATCGTAGTGATTTTGTTGCCATCTTTGTTATCAAAATGTTACACAGGTCTATTAGTTCGAGGCTCACCCACTCAGCCCTACAGATCTCCTTCAACCCTCTGTCACCTATGTTATTGTGCGCCTTGTTAGATTACTAATACCCAACTCCAGAAGTCGCAAATGATTCCAATTACACTTCGACAAAGCTTGACAACCTTTCCAGCCGATTCTGTTCTAGACTAGTTAAACTCATATTGACAGATATATAGTTTGATAAGGTTGGTGTAATGAGTATTGGACAGGTAACGGCAGCCTTCATCCCCAATATAGTTGTCAGCTGCTTATAACAAAAGGGACATAAGTGTATAGTAAGCTAGCACTTTTAATCTAAATCTTGTTATGAGCGGGCAATTTCTCGGAAGATGGCTTATAAGTGTTTGTCCTACAACATTAGATTGTCTAGATTGTTCTTAGTTTACCCAGTTCATAGCAGTGAATAATCCCTGCTTCATCGTCTTCCTATCTTCTAAACGACGTCGCTACTAGCTCTTTTACTGATTGCTATTCCTTCATGTAAATTAAAGTAATAATATCTATCGAATGAGGAGATTGCTATTCAATCAAGAAATTTAAATACCCAGAAGAGCAAGATTGAATACTTGGCTCACAAACATATCACTAAAACTTGATCATCAAGTCAGCATATCGGTCTTTAAGGTAGATCTACATCTTCGACGCCTAAATCACTAAAGCAATCACTTGAAAACCTATTTAATATTAGCAGTATCATTAAGTCTGCTATTATTAACAAATAACTGTATGTTGATATTTTTCCTCCTTGACACATCGGTTGAATCCATCTCAAGTAAACCAACACTTCGATCACACCGAATACTAATAGCTTCAGCTATACCACCCGTACCCATATTTCGCAGCACCATAAAAATTATGTTGTTCTTAAGTATCTTCTGAGTTTCATCAGTATTATTAAAAGCAAAGCTAAAGAAAGCACAGTCTATAGGATTCCCTGATAGAGTAAGAACGTTCGAAGAGAAACAACATCCATAAAGCAGTGGTCCATGCAGGCGGACTGAGGGTATAGAATAGCAGATTGGATCAGATAGATAGTAATGGGAATGTGATAAGTCAACATGCCCATGATCATGAAGATAAAGTCAAAGCTGAGACTTTTTTATGGAGTATTGTTTGGTTAGATTATTCCTTACTTCTTATCATTATAAATGAGCCTTTACTATAAATAAATTAATTCATGAATTTGGTTAGGCAATAAGTCATATAGTTTTCTGTTTACTCGAGTTTAGTTCAAATCGATGAGCTATCTGCAAAATGGGCAGTTTTGAGGTTTCTGCAGCATTTTTAAACACTGAAAGCAAATCGTATGTTTACTGAGGCAAACCATAATTGGTGGGTTTATTTCGCAGTTATACTCCAGAAAACAGATAGGGCATTACATCAGCCTTTTATTCGTGGCAGTTTATTAACTGAGACTGGCTATCATTATTAAATTATTGATTATATGAGTTTGTATCGGGAAATGGAGCTATAATTTATTTCTTAAAAAGATACTAGAAAGCGAATAAATGAGATTTTAGCATCTGCCAGTCCACTTTACTATGCATAGAAATACAAAATCCTATTTAATGGTCTCTTTTTACTGGAGCTAGTTTTATGTTCCGGCATACTTTTTATTTAAATAATGAATAGAGGCAAATATGAACAAGTATGCTTCCTCCTTGTGTTTGGATATAGAAATGTTAAGCTATTCCTCAACTCGAAAATTTGCCATCAGTTAATTAACATAAATAATCCATATATTTAGTATTTTTGTTGTTCTTGCAAGTGATGAAACTTGAATTAGCGCTAAATACTCAGTCGATCAAACTTACTTTAAAAGTAAGCTTGAAAATGATTATCAATCCTAAATTCTTAACTTTTGGCTTTCATGTTCTGGATAAAAGCTGAGCTAGTTCACCTTTATTGTTTTTTATGCTATGGTTATTAGAAACTTATTAAATGATGTTATCTGAGGTCGACTTTTATTAAATTTTATCTTTTAATATTGATTATTGATCACAGCATAAATAAGGTTCTAATGATCACAGAACGCTATCGCCAAAGCATGCAAATAACAGCCAACGATATTTTTATGGATTTCAATGACCCCAGGAAGTAGACTCTTGCCAAAAGAGTGGTAATTGCACTGTAGGACCAATAAAAACGACTGAAGGCTGAGCTAGATAACAATAATCTGAGTAACCTCCAAATCCTGCTTAAAAAGCAGCAAACACTCAAAAATCTGGAAGATAAACTAAGGAATAAAGACGAATAAATAAGCGAGTTAAAGATCAGGCTAAATGCGTCTGCAAATAAACTTGAGTAACTTCAAAAATAGCTATCAAAGAGGGCAGAAATAACGAATGGGGCTTAGTAAAAGGTGAAGTCTCTGACTAGTTCTCTCAAAAATTTAGAGTACATGATGAAATCCAGAGATTCTTTGCAACTAACGCTCTAAAAATAAAAATAAAGTCTGCTCAGTCGCGCTGAGCAGCTTTAGATTGAAAAACAAAAACAGGAAAAGCTAATCGCAAATCTGCGCAACAGCTATCAACAGAAAGTTGAATAAACAGAGTATGTGTTGAAGATCAAACAAAAGCAAATGGCAGAGGAGTTCAACTAAAATCTCAACCAGTTCGTCGTTAAAAAATAGAAAGAGAAATAGAGATAGCAAATTAAAAATCGGTTGGATAACAGTTAATACAAGGTTCCAACAAAAACACAGAAGATACAGTGTGATCTCTTAGCTCTGACTGGGAGATAATCTCCTTCTCCAAGAAAAAAGCATCATACCAAGGGGTACTAGATAAGCACTCAGACTGATAAATTTGAAGAAAAGATTCTGGAACAAATCATCGTCCACAATTAAAAGATCAAATAGCCTGAGAAGCAACTCGAAGAGGTCAGGTTGATGTACTCAAAAACACCTCCAATGGCAACTCCAAAAGCAATAACCCCGAAACCTCAGATCCAGCAAGCTACTCAGCATACGCCTAAAGTAACTTCATACGTCAGCATCTTTACCTAATAGAAAGAACTCCAAACCTAAAAGATCACGATTCTTGACCGGCATATTGCGTATGCTAGTCAGTCAGTTCAAACCAATACTAAAACAGAAAACCCTGTCCCAAGTTAGATCTAAAAATACAAGTAAAAGTTCGTGTCAATGAGGTAGTTTTATTAAAATCGCTATCAATAACTAAAACTTATCTTGAAACAAAAATAGGAGTAATTGGAAAAAACAGAACACTATAAGTTGCAAATTTTATAACTGAATCTGCAAATCCGAAACAAGTAACAATAGTTTGCAAATTAAAGGGAAATTTTGACGAGGATGAACTAACAGCTTTAGGTTACGCAAAGCTAGTTCATGCGCAGGAATTTCAGCAGCAAACTTTGCTAATAGAACACTGAGAAAATCAAAAATTACAAGACCTGTAGTTTTTTCAACAAAAAACAGAAAGGAGACCTTAAATAAGACAAATAACATAAAGAACTATGGCGTTCAGGCATACTCAATAGATTTTCTGAATAAAAAGGTAGAAATCTTCAGGAATCTCCTATGCTATCTCCCAAAAAATGGGAGTAATAGTCAGCAGACATAATAACGGTCGTTAAAAAAGCAAATAACCTCAAATTTTTCAACAACAGGCGGCGTTCAACCACAGAATCAGCCAGTCCAGGAAGCACTATAGTTTCTAATCTCTCAATAGCAAGGAGAGCCTACAGAAAATATTCTACTTCAAAAAAACCTTGATTCATTCATTCTCATTAATAGTAGGATTAAGATTTTTCATTTTAGAAGATATCATTGAATTGTTTTTCTTAGTTTTTCCACATGGAAGCCATCTTGTTTGAGGTCTTCGTAGATTGATTGATAAAGTTGTTCGGTCATGATGGGTGCGCGGTAGAAGACCCACAAATGATGGTAATCGGGGGAGCTCACGACGGCATAGCTGTAGGATTCATCTAATCTGACAATCCAATAGTCTCCATTTCCTGGGAAGGGTGGCATATTAACTTTAAGCTTGGCATTGCTGTGGTCAGTGTCCTTTGGATCAGGGAAAGCTTTGCCGTAGCCGTCATGCTTCACTCCTTATTTGTTGGTGCAGCCATTATCTATCTTGATGGTGCCATCAGCATTCATTGAAAAGTTTTGGTATGTCTTGATGCATCCTTGCTCAAACCAGGCAGGAATAGTGGCAATTTCATACCAAAGTCCCATGTAACGTTATAAGTCAACGTGAGGAACAGTTTGAGGGTGAGTTCTTTGTAGGTTATTTTCTCCGAAAGCTAACGATTTGAAGTCATCAGCGTTGATGGTGGAGAAGAAGCCGACTAGGAGAGTCAATAGAGAAGCTAAGAGTACCTTATTCATTATTTGATTATGAAGTTTACTACTAAGTAACAGAAATTTAAAGCATGAAATTTACGATCAGAAAATGATAAGTAATAAAAAATTCAAGAAAGCTCCAAGAAAAATAGAAATGTCTTAAGAGTAGCTTTTTATGATAAAATACCAGAGCCTTGCTGACCTTCACAGCTTAGGCTTCCTCAACTTAATTAGAAATCTGCAGAGTTTATTCAAGCTAAGGAAATATTCCATATTTAAACATCATTCAAAACTAGATTCATTCATTTGTGTGTGGGTAGTTGTAGAATCTATATTCAACTTTAGATGCTTGCTAATTCGAACACATAAAAACTTGAAATGATTATTTGTATAAACACATAGCTTAAACAATCGTTGGACGATAAATTCATAGGCGTGTGTGAATCGTAAAATGAGCTCGGAAAAAATACTGATAATTATCAGACTCGTAGACTCCAACAACACAGAAAACTTTTAGGATTTTCCAATCGAGTAGAAGCTATTCAATAGTATCAAGTATCTTGTCTAGCACCAAATCCTAAGCTAATCCATTTCAGGTCCCAAAAAAGCAAACACACCAATTGAGATAATGTCGGTTGGCACCACCATTGTGTCAATTTTAGCCATGAAGACCATCATTAAGATTCTCAGGGAATTAGACTATTACATTCCATAACCTTTCAAAGTGAAAAGCAACAACATAAAAGATTGGATCTCTCCCAAATTAGACGAAATACTCAAAGATTTTGATCACAGTCAATTAGTTGAAATATACAAAGCCGCACACTTCTTTTCTTTGAAAAATCTAAGGCTAACGATTGGTGCAATATTCGCTTGTATGATCTATGTCGGGCCAAATATTAAATGGTATGAAGAAAGAAAGCAAGCCCTGGGCGTTTAAAAAGAGTTCACGTATGAAGAATCTTTAGCATTGAATCAGGGTGAGACGGAATCCATGGTCTTAAGTATGAACTTTAGATGATCCTTTAATGCATTTATCAAAAAAATTATGCCAAAGGAAGATATTTTCAAGACTATATTGATTAAATTGAGAACCTGTGTTCACCATCACTTGATTTGGCACCTTAATAGTGCTATTTTCAAACAACAGCATCTAGATTCCAGGAAGCATTAGTCGAAGAGTGCTCTTGCTTTCAAACCTGATATTTCTTTGGATAAAACCTAAATACCCTCGTTTTTTGACTAGTTAGTTGCTGATCAATTAGTATAGAGCTCAGATTTTATAAAATAGTCTAGCACCATTAATTATTATAAAAAATGAATCCACTAAAAATTTGTGATCACTTATTT
>Ga0316217_10005078_pt1 | contig 13841 bp, 14 predicted proteins | sample 1anoAmetaG_FD_203633 | JGI IMG/M metagenome (GOLD analysis project Ga0316217, IMG submission 203633) | Freshwater microbial communities from Trout Bog Lake, Wisconsin, USA - 1anoA | ecosystem: Environmental > Aquatic > Freshwater > Lake > Hypolimnion/Profundal zone | place: USA: Wisconsin...
TCATTTCAATGTTTGTTTATTTCTTTACTTTGTCTTATTTTTTCCTTTTAAATTAACATCTTTATTGTATATTTCAATATTTATTTCATCAGGAATCGTCGTAAATCATTCAGAACGGATTCAGTCCTAGTTGCATAAATACTTTTTTTATGCAAAGTTAATCTTCTTTATTCAAGGTTTTCACTGAATGTTTCAACTTATTGTTTTTTCCTTGTACCCAGTTCAGAGACTCACCTAAGATGAAGGGAAAAGTTTATTTATAAGATTGAAGAAGGGCAACTTCTGAGTTTAGACTGGCCAATTTAAACTATATATCGCCGATTTTTTTTTCCTTCTATAGATTCAAAGCCTTTAAGCTATTTATGTTGTTTTGCTTCAATCTAAGAGACTCCTCTAAATTCTTGATTTAGGCCCCTGCGTTCCTTACTCCCTTTTTTTCAATCAACTCCGACAACTACTTCTCACGATCCATGATTTGGGTTTTTAAGTCATCAATGTGTCCATTCATAAGTTTAAAATTTTTCTCATACTCATTCTGTTTTCTGTCGAATTTTTCCCTTTATTCCGCGATTTTAGAGTTGTACTTTTCTTTAATTTTTTCGATTTATTTGTACTTCTAGGTTCTCATCTCTTCAATTTGCCTGAGCATCGCATCTTCGAATGAATCGTCACTAGCCTTCTGGTCATAAAACTATTTCATCGCACTCAGCTTTTCTTTGATGTCTTCTAGTGTGCCGATCAGATCATTGGGCAGGTTATCAGCATTTTAGGTTTCCTAGGTGGGTTCAACTGAGTTGGTTTTTTTGACCATCTGAGTGATTTATATTTTTTTGGTGGAAAGTTAAACCTTCATCTTTTGGAGTTGTTCCTCAAGTTCTGCGTTGGCCTAAGTGTCACAGAGCATACATTCTAGAGGTCGATGATGTTGAGTTTGTAGGACTCTAGTGTTTTTTTGAGTTAGTTCTTGTTCATTTTGTCTGCTTCCTTCTCAAACTCCTTCATCTTTTCATTCTTTTATAGCTACCTTCGCAAAGCTTCTTTTTCGTAGATTATGGTTCCGATCTCCTTCTGCTTCTCCGCCAACAAGTTCTCCTGCTCCTTCATTATCCTGTTTAAACTCTCAATCTATGACTGGAAATTCCTTCCTTCCGCCCTCAGCTTATTTACTTAGTTGTTGAACACACCCTTGGCCCGGGCGAAAAACAGCTCAAAGAAATCAAAAATCGATTTTGGGAACTTTTCTATAAAAAATGTGTCTTGATAAGCAAATGATTACATTTTCTGGGAGCTTTGCAGTTTTCGAAAAAAGGTTTGATGGTTTTGGTGAATTCGTTGAACTTCTATTTGAAATAGCTATCGCTCACAAGGTCCAAATCTTCCATTTTGGGGAGCTCGTAGAAAGCGGAAGTGAATTTGGTGAACTCGGAAGAGCACTGCTCGTTACAAAGTTGGTTGTTCTTTTTGAGCCTTTCTTTGTAGTCCTTCTCGAGCGCCTCGAGCAGCTTGACCTTGTACTAGCCGGTGCGGCCGATGTCAAGCCAGTTTTTGAGCTTCTAGTCAATCTTCTACTAGATTCTCCGGATGAACTCGCGGTGGTTCCTTTCGATGATGATCTCGTCAATCGCCCTATCGTTGAAGTTCTTGTTCATGGTCTCCCGGTAGTTGTTGGCGAGTCCCTCGGTGATCTGCCTGCACTCGGACTCTAGGACTCTTTCCAGAGAAGTGAGCACTTCGGGCACTTTGCCATGGTTCATGGCGTCGAGGTACTAGCGGATGAGGTTGAGGTAGATGTCTCCTGTCAAGGGTTTGCCGTTGATGAGTTTGACGGGCAGAGTCTCGTAGAAAGTGCGCTAAAACTGCTTCATTTTGTCTCTGAACTTCTCCCTGAGGTCTTCGAAGTGCAGCTACTCAATGTGGGCCAGCTTGTCCTCGTCGTTGATGGGCCTTGGGAAGCACTCGCACTTCCTGTGCGTAAACAGCTTCCTTATCTTGGACCTGATCTGGTTCTTGGGGTCCTTCTCGTCGTTGCTGACCGGCATCAAAGCTTTCTACAGGTACTAGCTAAGTAGGAGAGAGCTTACCCCTCGGTCATTCCCTTGAGGTCCAGAGAGAAGTCCCTGAGGACCCAGTAGAAGAAAGGAAAGCACTTGGAGATCTCGGAGTCTCCCTCCACTTCCGACTTCATGCGTATGTTCTCGGTGATCCGCAGCACGTAGGACATGTTCTAGAGAGCCTTCTCATCGATGTGGCCCAGTCTAGGTTATTGCGGAGCTACGAGTTGTAGATGAAGACCGAGGAAAGCAGCACAGAGAGCGAGAATATTTTGAGATCCACGTTGATGTCTCTTTCTGGATAGGCTGGCCCTTACGCACGGAGTTCAGACCCTCAGTGTCCATTATGATCAGCACTGTGTCCTCGCTTATCTCGATGGGCTCCCCCCAGATCCACAACCCTTTCGTGCAGGGCATGGTGCTGGGGCCAATCGCGAATCCCGTCATCCTCTTCAGCAGCCTGTTGGAGAGGAAGCTTTTGCCAGAGCGCTGCGGGCCGGCCACTGTAGCCACCGCTATCTAACTATCGGCACTGGTACTTTTTTGTTCTTGACCGCCATGAAGATCTCGACTGCCTTTCGGTGCAACTAGAACTCGTACGTCGTCTGTGCGTTTTCTTCCTTCTTCTCGTTGATGAGTATAAAAGGTATGGCCTCTGCGCGGAAGACCTTTGACCCTTTTTACATGTTGCGATATATAATGCTGAAGTTTAAAGCCCTCACTTCAAATGCCCTCCAGACTATCAAAAAAACCCACAAGCTGCATACCCGAACCTTAATATCTTGTCTAGTTCTTATTAATTAACCTAATAGCTCTTGCTCTTGTAACAACTAGCACAAACTGCCTTCTTCAGAACTCAAACACTCAGCGGCTGTTCAAGCCTCTCTTCTAACTCTCTCTCAACTCTGTCCAACTTCTTCTAGCTCTGTCCAACTTCTTCTAGCTCTGTCCAACTTCTTCTAGCTCTGTTGAGCCTATTGGCTGCGGATCTGTGTATATTTATAAAGGGTGAGATGAGTCTGGAGCTGAGCATCAACTTGGAGTTCCTGTAGTCACTGGAGCCGCCTGCTTGTTTCCCTCCCACTGAGGAGGAGCTGACAGTGCAGATCGAAAACAAGTTTCTGTCTGAGTGCTAACGTTTCATCGTGAACTAGCGCATGCTGTACAAATGTTCGAAAGCGATCTAGCTGCGGCTCAAATCCATCATCAAAAACACAGAATCCATCGTCGAGAGCCTCTCTTCCAACCACTCCAAACTCACCGCCATCGCCAACTAGCTCGCCAAGCACAAACACCAAGACCTGCTCTTGCGGCAAAGGGAAAAGATCCTGAACCTGCTTTGTGAGCTCATCAAGATGGAGGACCTGCGCAAGGACCTGCTCATTCACCAACCCACCCCCTAGACCACCACCAATCCACTCAACCCACTCAACCCACTCAACCCCACGAATCCCTCCAGTCCCATCGATGAGCAGGAGTACCTTGCGAGACTGGACAAACTCAACACCGCCATCCAGCATTCGGCAGAGCTAGCTGAGCTCAGCACTGAGTTCATGGTAGTGAGGGAAATCATCCTTGAGCTCGAGAGCATCTTGAAGCTGGCAGTGGAGCAGATTGTCAAGAAGTACATGACTCCCAGGATGGTATAGCTGGCGCTTACCAAATACAGCCACATCTTCTTCAGTAACAGCAACAGCAACGGAGTGTTCGCGTCTGCAGTGGTTGGCAACCGCATCCAAAGCATGAAGATAAGTCTGAACCCCATGATCAACAACCTCAACTACGCAACCAACATCCCTGAACTCTACTAGTCCATCCTCACCACCTGGCTCAGACTCATCCAGCAGGAACGAACCCTCTTCGCCCACTCCCAACAGTTTGCCCTCCTCCACACAGTCAACCGCGAACTCATCACCGACCTCATCCCCAGGATGGAGAAAAACATCTTCCGCATCAAGGAGTTGGTGGCCGTGGTCAGGATCCGCAAGTACTTCTACGACTTCTGGAACTTACTGAAGGGAGTGGAGGGGGGCAAGGGTGGGGAGCAGGTGGTGTAGAGCAGTGAGACGATGATGCTGAACGTGCTGATGAAGTGCGAGGCGGTGATCTAGTCCCAGCTGGGTGAGTAGTCCTCGAAGCTGTAGAGTTCCAAGTACAACATCTACACCCTGGTGTCCTACATCCCGATCCGGTAGCACCTGGAGAAGGTCAAGCTCTGCTACTAGTTCTCCCTGGAGAACGAGCAGATCGACTGGGAGATGGGCTTCTTCCAGCTGTTCTCGTCCCGCGACCCCACCAAGCACCCCAACAACAAGAGTCTCCTCATCTTCAACCTCAACATCTGGTACCTCTACCTCAAGATCATCCCCGCCGGCAAGCACCGCACTCGCGGCCACTAACTCCTCGCCTCCTGCTACTAGTCCTTCACCAACATCAACATCCAGGAAACCAACAAGAAGTACTACGAGGCCTTTGAGAAACTACTATAGATCGGCGGCAACGTCACAGCCTTCAAAAGTAACTCACCTTCTATTCAGACTGCCTCTATGCCGAGATCCACCTGCTGGGCCACGAGGAGCTGAGGCTCACCCTGGCCGCCCGCATCCGCCAGAAGTACCTGGAGTACTACGGGTCGCTGCTGGAGAAGCTGGAGAAGAGGCCCATGAACAACGAGTAGGTCAAGGCCTACTGCAGCGCCAAGAAGATCAACCTCAACAAGTTCGGCAAGTACTCCCACTCCATCTGCATCTACAGCACCCAAGAACTCTAGTCCCTCCTGGCCTACCACTGACCACAAAACCACACAATGATACCATCATACCATTATGCCTAACTGACCAGCATTCGCTTAATTGACAATCCACCTGCCCAAGTCCACAAATTGTGGCTTGAGTAGTCCTGGCTTGCATAACTAATACGACGAACATCACTTGCATCATATGAATATCGTTAACAGGATCAGTGAGTAGATTGCCGACAGCACCATGCCTGCCCACTTCAACGCCACCAGCTCCTTGTCCTCGCCCGGCACCACTGCCAGTCCCAACAGCAGCCCGCCCGCCAGGCTCCCGAAGTGTCCGAAGAAGCCCACTCCCGGCAACAGCGAGATGACCAGAAGAGAGACAACCATCCGGATGGCCGACTGCTTGTCGGAGTGCATATCCTGGCCTTTCTTGAGGAGGCAGAGTAGGTTGGCGAGGTAGAGTCCCATGACTGCGCAGATGGAGGTAGACGCCCCGATCCCCACTATGTTCTCGTTGCCGAAGTTCAGGTTGTAGAGGGTGCTCATCATGTTCCCTAAATGGGCAGGATAGTACCTTGGATACCTCCCAAAACGTACACAGCCAGGTAGAGCTTGCGGCTGAAGTTCTTCTCCACTGCCGCGCAGAACCCCACCAAGCTCAGACTGTTCATCAGGATGTGCAGGGCGCCGGCGTGCAGCATCAGAGGCAGCACCAGCCTGTAGACCTGTCCCTCCTTCACCAGGATGGGCACGTTGCCGCCCAGCTCCACCAGCACTCTCGCGCTGATCTTGACGAACGCCCCCGCCAGCAGGCACTCGAGTGTGAACATGAGCCAGCTCAGGACTAGTCCCACGGCAGTGACCCTGGAGTTGTAGATGAAGTCCTTGAGGAGGTTGGTGTTGTAGGAGGCGGTGTCGATGTTGTGGCGGGGCTAGTCGAGTCTGTTGCGCTCCAGCTAATTTTCCATGTGTGGTTATAATAAGTGGTTGGTCTAATCTGCTGATAGTCTAGCTGCAGTGGTTGATCCAGCCATCCTAATAAATACAAACAACCAATGCCTAAACAACCATAGTTTACGTATTCATACAATATCTATCCCATGATGCTTCATTCACAACCTTCATCTCATGATGTTACTTCTCCCAGCGACTAGTCAGTCTGATTTAATTAATTAACTAATGTTACTCCTTCAGCACTTGCATTCTACCACTCATACCACACTCAACCAACACCCTACTTCTCCACATCATAACACTTGGGTTTCACTGTGGCTGATTGGCAGCCGGTTTAGTAATCCATTATAGCGTATATAATTTAGTTGAGTTGGCTTATGCGGCTCTCATCCAGACTAATCAAGCAGGCCTTCGGCTTGCAGAAGTTCGACCCCAAAAAGGACTACTACAAGTCCCTCAACCTCAGTCCCCAGGCCACCCACCAGCAGATCAAGCAGGCCTTCAGGCTGCTCGCCAAGAAGTACCACCCCGATGCCAACACCGGCAAGGAGGAACTCTTCAAGGAAATCAACGAGGCCTACCAAGTCCTATCCGAAGCCGCAACCCGCAAGGACTACGACCAAAGCAGGAGCCAGCCCGACCCCCCTTACCCTCACCCATCCCAAACTACCAACAGCCACCACAGGAACACCCACAACCACACCAACAACCAGAACAACTACAACCAGTACAACCAGCAGCACAACTACAACCAGCAGACACACGAGCAGGGCAGGGGGTACTACACATAGGAGCCCTTCAGCCAATAGTAACTGCGCTAGCGCATCCGGAGGCAGCACGAAGAAGCCATGAGGAGGACTGCCCAGAATAGGAACAACTATGAAGACCTGGGCAGGAGCTATGACCACTACTAAAAGTTCGCGCAGGATATGCTGAGGAAGAAGACCGAGAAGCAGTACACTCAGTAGGACAGAGTGACGCAGGAGTCGGTGCGGAAGCAGGAGGAGCTGAAGAGAGAGCAGATGAAGCGCAGGGACGAGGAGGACTTCCAGCGCAAGAGGGCGGCCCTGAAGAGGAGCATGCAGGACAAGTACGACCGGGCAGTGCACAACAACCAGAGCATGTTCGACGGGATGCGGAAGATGGGCCAATTCGTCAAGGACATCTTCAAGAAGAAGTGATATTTCAATGCCATCATTGGCACACCCTGCACCTACTTTCCACACCTATTCCCTCTACACCTACTCTCTCTCCCCCTACTCTCTCCACTTAATCTCTCTGTAGCTACTCTACAGCTACTCACTCTGCAGCTGCCGGATGCAGTGCATCAGATGGCATTTATATAATTGTTATGTATAGAGTGCTATTGAGAGTCGACAAAGTGTGCCTGCGCATCAAGGAAAGTGTGGAGTTGTACATCCAGATCAGGAAAAACGAGAGACAATTCATCCACTGCAAGAAGCAAACCCTGGTCAACGGAGAACTGGCACTGGCCAACACCTCCGAGTTCTTCATCCACTCCCAAGACCCCTCCTTCTCCATCGAGATCTACCTGGTCATGGGGACAGTGAAGAAGAAGGGCGGGGTAGTCGAGGTAGACCTGCGCAACTTCCAGATCAACGCCTCCCACAGGGTCAAGGCCCCCATCCAGCACATCCCCATCCAGAACTGCGCACTCTACCTCGACTTCGTCTACATGATTTCCAGCAAGATGTACGAGGGCGCAGAGATCTATAGTCTGCAGTACCTGGAAAATAGCAGCCGCAAGTGCTACCTCGAGACCATCTCCACCTAAAACCAGAAGCTCCTCCACGAAAAGCTGAGACTCAACGGCTAGATCTAGCAGCTCAAACTCAGGAACCAGACCCTCCAGGTCGAAAACTACGAACTCCGCAGAAGGGACTACCAGCACGAGATCGAGGGCATGTCCGAGGAGATGGACCACACTGAGGGCACTCTCGAGCTCGAGAAGAAGAAAATCGCACAGATCGTGGATTTCATCAACGAGTCCAACGACCCCGACCTGATCATCGAGGCCGAGGGCATCCTGCACCACAGCCCGGCTGACTCCAGTCCCAAATGATTCACTAATATGCAAGTACATCCTACCTCCCACTCACCACTCCACTCCACTCCACATCACCATGCCTATGTCATAATGTTATAAGTAGCATAGTATGGATACTAATATCTATTATATGCAGGGAAAGAGATGATCTATTGTGTGGCAGAGAATGAGATGATCTATTGTGTGGCAGAGAATGAGATGATAAGATAAAGTAGATGCGGCAATAATCACATTCGCTGAGGATCACCCGGGCGGCTCAGTCGTTTATTATCAGCCACACCTTCCCATATGTCTTGGAAGGCTTCTTCGTTTTCCCGCCCCTGCCTCTGGCCGTCCCTTTGGGGGTGACCGTCGGTGGTTCTGGCTCCTCCTATAGTTTGATTTTCTCCTGCTCCTCCTACTTGACCTCTACCTTGACTTGGGCGTCAGGCTGGTTGGGAGTGGACACAAAGAGGGAGTTGGCGTTGACGATGGTGATTTGGAAGTTGGAGATTATCTGTTTTTCTGCGATTTTGGTGGCTTCCTGAATTGGCTATGCCATAACTGGGGATTTGACCTGTTTGGGTTAGATGGGGTAGATTGGTTACTTGCTTGAGTCTGGTTGTTGCTGATTGTTCTATAGTTGCTGGTTGGTTTATGGGGGTTGTTATTCTGTAAGCTCTAACTGCTTTTATTGGAGCCGGGCTAGTTGTTCTTCCTGTTGTTCCTGCTGTTGTTCCTCCTGTTCCTCCTGTGGTTCCTACTTGACTTCTAGATCGCAGTGCTCTTAGAGGTACTTGCGGATATCCAGCTCCGGCAGTATTTCTAGATATTGCTGGCAACTCTTGCCCTCAGATACACACTTTCCTTGCTAGCTGAAGGTGAGCTAGATGTGTTTGAAGATATTCTTGATTTCGACATAGTTGCCCTAATGGACGCCCTTGCCGTGATAGCAAATCTCAAAGACCCGTCTCCTCCTCTCCAGCAAGGAGTACTTCCTCATCAAGCGAATGAGTTCCAGCCCATTGGCGATTGTTTCCTGGCTGTTCTTCTCGAACTGGACGATCCTCTCGTTGACCGTCTCCACTATCTCCAGCATGAGCTGCTCGATCTTCTGCTAGATGATGGTCTCAGTCAGGACTCCCGAAGTGTGCTGCTTTATGATCCTGTAAAGCTCGTTCTTGAACTCATAGTCCTCAATAGCCTTCCAGTGGTCCTATCTTGCCTTATAACTCTGCTAATTGCCCTTATAATGATCCTATTTGCAGCCATTATAGGGTTTGGGCTTGGCTATGGTCCTAGTCCGGTCTAGCCTTTCGAAGCCGAACAACCTACACACCAGCTTCTTCTCGTAGTTCTCCAGACACTTGAGACTAACCACCTCGGGAGTGTCGCCAGTCTTCTCCTTGCACTCCCGATAGGCAAAGATAAAGTTCTCGGGTATTTTGCTCTAGCCAGGAGGGCCATTCTGAAGGGCCAGGGTTCGCAAGTTGGCGTAGTTGTGGAGGTGCTACTTCAGTAGGACCTTCTTCAAGAAGAGCTCGTACCTCTGGCAGCAGATATCGCTGGGGATGACGCAGTTGTAGTTGAGCAGGATGAGTTCGGATATCTGCTCCCAGGAGGATTCCGGGTGGTTGTGCTTCATCGCCAGCAGGATCAGGTCCTACTTCGGCGACAACGTGAACATCAACCCCCCACTCCCTTTCCCCTCCCTCAAATCTGCACTCTCGGCAGTTTGACCAGGGGTAGTGAGTGGACCCGGGGAGTGGGGTTAAATGAGGGGTAAAGAGTGGCATTATTCGTGCATCAGGTGGTGAGGCAATGGGTAGATTGAGGGGAGGGGGAGGGGAGTACTAAAAGAGGCGTGCATAGCAAAACAGGCAGACAGCCAACAACCAAATCTAAAAGATAGCGGCTTCAAACAGTCCTATCCTGCTAATCAGGAACTGTGACTACAACCCTAAATACGCTATTCAATAGCTCGTCAGTTTAGCAGTTCTAAGAACAAGAGAGGAGAGGACGGCAGTACAGGCGGACAGCATTATAGGCATAGGTTGGGCGATTGGCCTTCCGAACTATAGAGCAGCCAGCGGGAGAGTCAGAAAACATCAGGTGGTCACAATGCAGGCTTTGCGATAAAGATGTTATATTTGGCAATCAAATAGCCAATCTCCCAAACTGCATCCACCCCAATTCCACTATTTGCAGTTACCCCCACCACCCCTCAATACCACTCTTGCTGCCTCCCACAACCATCACCCTTGGCCACTGCGGTATCACTCTGTAGTTGTTGGCCATCTTATTCACCATGTAATAGTCACATGGTGATATAATATTTATCGTAGGATGGAAATCTAGCCTCAGTCCAGCCAGCAGCTCCAAGTGGCTCAGGAACAGGCAGAGACCACCCCGACCCTCGGAAACGGCCAGCCGACCGACCAGCCCCAGATTCCGAAGTTGCGCCCCTTCGGATTCGACGACCCTTCTCGAGCACTCTCGAGAAAATACCTAAGGAAGCTGGTCCACGAAATCAAAGAGTTGGACCTCTGATTGAAGTGATCTTGCATAATTTTCATTATTCTATTCATCTTACCCAAAAACAACCCTTCCCACCCTTTGGCCTTTTGATAAGATTGTATAAACTATCAAACATAATACACGACATTTCACCATTCTGCTATTATTCACTCAGGAACAAAGTTCACGCAGCCTGCAGCTCAACCAATGACACCAATGCTTCCACTTCGCTCCCTCTTTATATCACTTTAATTGTGGTCCCAATTTTTCTAGAATGCTTTGCAACTATTCCGCATTATGGGACACCAAATGAGATAACTTGCCTTAATAACACATTAATTAGGTTCAACATACAAATACAAAAGCCTAGACAGTCGAAAATATAATATCATAGGTACTCTTCGTCAAATTATTGCTCCTAATCTTAAGAGTCCATATTATCGTCAAAGGCGGATGCGAAATTTTTTGGCAGCTCTTAGTTGAATCCTGAATGGTGCGTAAACAAGCTGGGGAGTTTCAGCATTTCCTAATAAATGTTTTAAGGTCCGATCCTTTATTCGGGCCCTTTGGCTGAGCAGTCATTAGCCCTTGCCCCTGTCAGTTAAGACAAATGTTATTTTCTCTTCTTGAGTAAGATGTTCTCCTAGCATTCAAATGAATAGCGTGGATTTAGGTTCAGATGGTAAGCTTCATACCTTTAGGTGCGATGTTCTTTGAATATCATCTCACCTATTGTGGAAGGGTGCTCTTTGGGGCAGCTTTAGTTTGGCTGCTTTTTTGCTATCTAAAGCATCTATTCTACTTAACCCTTTTGCTCTCCCTAGTTCTCTTTAGGCTTAGACAGGGCAGAACCTTGGGAGTTAGAGTTCCGAGCTTCTTTCTGGTCCTAGTCGGAGTCTTGAGTTGTTTTCTTCTGCTTGCTCCTCAAACGCCTGCAGTTGCGGTTGAACTCCAAAATGTCCAAGATAGCCTGCTAGATAATATTCCTCTTGGCCAAGCCAGTTGAAATCTCGAGCAGGAGGGACTTGATTTCTACATAAGGTTGGAGTTACCCCTTGCCTATTCCGACATGTTGTCTTTGGTGACCTTCAACTTGGCCGCCTTCTTGTTCTGCTCCTGGGCTATGATCTTCCCTATCACGTTTTTGGGAAACGTCTTGAAGTTTCTGTAAAACTACTCACTCCGATGTCTGCATATGAACTGGTTGATCAACCTGATACCCTTCCTCATCGTGGCGTAGAAAAAGTTCTTGATCACCGTGTGGCTCTTAGTACGCATCAGTGAGGCAATTGCCACCCATTTGTTGCCCAGCTGCTCCTGCAATTAGAAGAGCTGGATCTGCTCAGCATGGGTCCATTCGGGCTAGCTGACTGAGCCGGGTTTGAGATGATGGTTCCACCTGAGTTGGTCGTGGAGTACCTGTCTTAGCACTGCTTGGGGGTTTTGTAGACTCCCAGGGCCTCTTTGAGCCGTTATGATATCAAATGCCAAAGTGTGTTTCGTTCCAGTTCTAAAGACTAGCAACTTTGGGCTATACTTTTGAGGGTTGAGTCTTCCTAGGTTAGTAGAAAGTGACTTAGTGGGTCCAAGGCCTGCGACTTTGCATCTTTTCAATTATTATCAAAGGCTCCTTGATTGTTATTCTTAAATTTGACTTACTGGAACCAACTTTACCTAACAGGATGCAATTGGACATACTGGGAGGAAAATGATAGCTTCTTTGGGAATGCCGCCATACGCAATCAATAGGTTTGAGAACTGTGAGGGCATACATACCTAAAGGTTGGTGCTTGGCTGATCAACGGGGAGTATTGGGGATAGTCAAAAGTCAAAAATCAAATAATGTGGCATTCGGAATAATGATGATTCGAAAATAAAAAACTCCAGTTCTCTTTAAAAAAGAGAAGAGGATACTCTTTTGCTTGCTTCCTCTCAGTTTTAACGCGAGCTTCTTGCTTTTCTGCAATTTCTGAGATAGATCTTTAGGGCCGTTTTGCAATTAATCGTTTTCTTTAACCTTCCTTAGGCAGCTCAATCATGAATTTGTCAAGAATGAAGCCTAGGTAATCAAAGAAATAGGCCAGCTAAGCTTTTGTTTGTATTTTTATCCAACTTTAGTTCAAATCAAACATGTGTTAAAAAAGCCGAAGAGAATAGTTCCTCAGAGCAATAAAAGCTTAAGCCAAGTAGAGATTACTCTATTCGAGAGTTGAGATTAAATATTTGTTTCAAAACATGTAAAACCAGAATAGCGGATATCAGCAAGGGATACTTGAAATGGCCATAGAGGAAAAACAGTTGTCTTTTTTGATAATGTTAATCTGTTTTCAAATTCCACTATTGTTTTCGAGTAGCTCAGCAGAATGCTTCTGGGTTTGACCCTATTTTCAATGATTTTTTGTGAGGTTGAAGCCTCTCTAAAGAAATCAGATTGACTTTCTTAGCAGCTTGATTATCCTTGTTGCTTTGGCAGGTTTCTCGAATCTGCAGAATCGCAATTTATATTTGTTTAAATATCTTATATGTAAGTTAGAGCTCTCAACTATCAACTAAATCAACTGTATTGGAAAGATATACATTTATCAAGGCAACAAAATTCTGCTATATTCTCCCCTTTGCAGCTCAGGGTTGCCTCCAAGGTCATTATTAATACCAAATCTCTTTTTGTTTTGAGCTGGATTTTCTTCTTTTTTGCACTTATTATAAAGCGTCCTTTGTTACAAAACCTGGCAAGTTAATGTCTCTTAAGAGGGGGAATAAACTTTTTGGTCAGCCGTTTTGAATGTTTGGGTTTGGAATAGGCTCAGTAATTTATGAGATTTGTATTTCCAAAAATAAGATTTATGTGATTATTTAAAGAGACCCAATAAAAGCAAGGGACTCAATACTTTTGTGATATTGTTTACTGAACTTGGAACAAATAGAAGAACAAGCAAGATTGGCAATTCAGCTCCTTCTTTTGGAATGAAACCGAAAGTTCAGTATTTTAATGATTCTTCCAATTCCTCACTCTATAAATAAATTTTGTTGAAACTAGCATGAACCTCAAGGCAGTTTTGCTATTAGCTCTAATCGCCGTTTTTACTGTTTGTATACGGTTGGAGAGTCATTAGGCCGCACAGGTCTCAGTTGCAGTTGATGCTAAAGCATAGGCACAGAAAAAAAACAACACACCTGCTGGTAATTAAAGAGATATTTAGACAATAGCACTAAAGGAGATGCTCCAGAACCGATTCTACTAAAGCCAGATACATTTAGTTCAGAATAATAAAACAAATTCATCTAACTGATAAAGAAGAAATTTGCGGAGAAGAAGCTAAAATTGGCGTTAAAAAGTGCTTTAAAAGGTAAAGGAGAAAAGAATCAAAATAAGACTAAACCTGCAGGGAAAAAGTAAGAACCAAAGAAGGATGCTCCAAAACCAGAACCCAAGAAGGAAGAGCCAAAGAAGGACGCTCCCAAACCACCTGCAAAGCCTGAACCCAAGAAGGAAGAGCCAAAGAAGGACGCTCACAAACCTGAACCCAAG
>Ga0316217_10005079_pt1 | contig 13834 bp, 7 predicted proteins | sample 1anoAmetaG_FD_203633 | JGI IMG/M metagenome (GOLD analysis project Ga0316217, IMG submission 203633) | Freshwater microbial communities from Trout Bog Lake, Wisconsin, USA - 1anoA | ecosystem: Environmental > Aquatic > Freshwater > Lake > Hypolimnion/Profundal zone | place: USA: Wisconsin...
TCCAGCGTGCGCGGTCCGCCCGTGGAGACGCCGATCAGCACGGCGCCCTCGACGCCCGCCGTCGGGGTCGCCGAGCGGGGCCTGGCGGTGGCGGCCGCGACGCTGCGCAGCCGCTGGGCGAGGCCGCGCGCGCGCCGCGGCTTCGCCCGCGCCGCCGCCTCCACCTTGGCCACAAGCTCCCGGCTGATGGTGTCGATGTTGAGCGAAACGGTGCCGCCGGGCTTCTCTACGAAATCGACTGCGCCGAGTTCCAGCGCCTCCAGCGTCGCCTGCGCGCCTTTGGCGGTGATCGAAGAGACCATGACGACGGGCCGGGGGGACTTCGTCATGATCTCCGACAGACAGCTCAACCCATCCATTTCGGGCATGTTAATGTCGAGCGTCACGACATCGGGATTGTGCAGATCGATCTGGGCCAGCGCATCCCGCCCGTTGCGCGCGGTGACGATCTCGAACTTGCCGCCGGCCTCGAAAATTTCGCGCAGACATTTTCGCATCAACGCGGAATCGTCAACTATGAGTAGCTTGCCCATGTCCTGTCCACGTCCCGTCTATGTTCTGCCGCCGGCCCGGACCCGATCGCCGCGTCAGCTCGCCAGCTTCAGCGCGCTCGTTTCCGCCTCGTCGAGCAATTGCTCGACATCGAGCATCAGAATGAGGCGTCGGGAGTTGACGATATTGGCGACCCGCGAGATCGCGCTGTTTTCGTGGGTCGCCACCGTGGGCGCCGCCGAGATGCAGGATTTGGCGATCTTCAACACCTCGGACACGGAGTCGACGATGAAGCCCGTCCGCACGCCATGCACGAGGAACACCATGATGCGCTGACGGTCGCTGTGTTCGATGTTCGGGAGCAGGAAGCGCCGGCGCTGATCGATCACCGGCAGGACGGCGCCGCGAAGATTGACGACGCCCTCGACGAAAGCCGGCGCGCGCGGAACCCGCGTCAGCTGATCCGGGATGCGGACGATTTCCTGAACCGAGTCGATCGGCACGCCATATTCCTCGTCGGCGACGCGGAAAATCACGAATTGCTCCTCGTCGTCAACCGTCTCGGCCGTCCGCTTCGCGTCGCTGGCCATGTCTGTCGCCTCCTGGTTCTTCGCGGCTTCGCCGACGGCGTGGCGAATCGAGGGATTGAGGAAGAGGCGTTCGGGCAGAAGGATCGAGACCAGCCGCTTGCCGCCCTGCAGGCGGCAGATCTGATCGATGTCGCGCTGACCGCCCGACGAAGCCAACAGGTTCGGCAGCGGGTCGACCAGCGACTTCTGCACCCGGAGGACTTCCTTGACCGTATCCGTCACCAGACCGACGGAATGCTGCACGCCGCCGATCTCATGATCGACGACGACGATTCGGCTCTGTTCCCCCAGCTCGGCGGCCGCCATGCCGAACAGCGAGCGCAGGCTGACCAGCGGCAACAAGCGGTTGCGCAGGTTCATAATGCCCAGGACATGCCGGTCGACGTTGGGGATGACGTTGATCGTCTCGGGCACCTGGACGATCTCCTGCACGCTTTCGATCGGCAGCGCATATTCCTGCGCGTCGAGCTCGAACGAGACGAGCTGCAACTCCTCCGACACCTCGGACGACCGGGCCGCGACTTGCTCGCCGCCCGCGCGCTCGGAGCGCAGTCCGGCGCGCGAAACGGCGCCGGACTTTTCCAGCGACAGGGCCGAAGTCTCGAGGATCATGATCATCGACTGATCGCGCTTGATGATGCCTTCCAGCATGTCGGTCTCGATGCTGGCGTTCAGGGCGGCGATCGGTTCGATCTCGCGCGGCTCCGCCGTGACCACCCGCGCCATGCGGTCGACAACGAAACCGACGGTCACGCCGGTGTTGAGCACCACGACCCGCGTCGCATCGTCGTGCGCTGCGTCCGCCATGCGGAAGATGCGGCGCAGATTCAGCACCGGAAGAATCGCGCCGCGCAGATTGGCCAGCCCTTCCAGGGTCTTCGAGGCCAGCGGCACGTCCACCATCGCGGGCAGCCGGATGATTTCCTGAACGTCGGCGAGCGGAACCGCGAAGGTTTCGTTTTCGACATGGAAAGTCACGAATTGCCGCGTCGTCGCGGTCTCCTGCGCCGCGCCCGGGTTATCGGGCGCGGCCCTGTCGTCGGCGGCGTTAGGCTGTGAAATGGACATGAGGAACGACTCCCGCCGATCGGTTTCAGTTCTGGCTCTGGAGTTCGTCGGCGAGCGCCGAGATCTCTTCGATGGCGGCCGCGAGTTCCTCGGCCCCCTTCGCCTGTTCCTTCGCCGCCTGCTGCGCCTGACCCGAGGCGGTGGCCGCCTGCTGGGCGGCGGCGGAGATCTGGTCGACGCCCTTCTTCGCTTCGCCGATCATCTGCTCCATCTGATCGGAACCGGCGAGGATTTCCTTGTTGCCGGCGACCACGATCACGAGTTCGTCGCGAACGGTCTGCAAGGTGCCCGTGATCAGTTTGTTCTTCTCGACCTCGGAGACCGCCGAGACGGAGATCTCTTCGAGGTCGCGGCGAACGACCACGATCTGATCCTGGATCGACTTCACGAGATCCTTGATGCGTTCGGCGTTTTCGGACGAGTCGCGCGCGAGATTGCGGATGTCGGTCGAAACGACCATGAATCCCTTGCCGAATTCGCCGGCGCGCGCGGCTTCTATCGAGCCGTTGACGGCCAGCATGTTCGTCTGGATCGCGACGGTGGAGATCGCATCGACGATCTTGTCGATCTTGCGGCTGACCTGCTCGAGCGCATTAACCTGGTCGCGGGTCTTGTTGGTCTCGTCGAGCGACTGGCTGACGCCGGCGATCAATTGATCGACCGCCGTTGTGCTTTCCGCGATCTGGGCGGTGATCGCTTCACCGCGCTCGACGGCCGTTCTGGCGCGCTGCTGGGTGACGCCGGCGCCGCGCTCGATCTGGGCTATCGAGGCGACGGACTGCTGCGCGCCGGCCGATTGCTGTTGCGCGCCACGGTTGATCTGATCCAGCGCGGTCATGATTTCGCTGGCGGCGCGATTGATTTCCTCCACGGCGGACGAAAGTTCTTCTGCGGCGGATGCAACGCCTTCGGCGCTCTTGCTGACGTCGGTGGCGTTCTTCAGATCCTCGGCGAGCGCCGACAATTCGTTCGAGGCCTGATCGCTTTGCGACAGGGCTGTGGTTTGCTGGTCGACGGTCTTGAGCGCCTCTTCGCAGGCGGCAGATTGTTCTTCCGAGGCCGCGGCGATGGTTTCCGCGCCTTTCTGAGCTTCGACGGCGGCTTTCTCGCTCTCGACCGAAAATTTGAGAATCTCTTCGGCGCCGGCGAGAATATCCACCATCGCACCGCGCACGCCGTCGAGTTGCGCGCCGATCGCGCGTCCCTTGACAACTTCGGAACGCGCCGATTCCGCCGAACGGTTGATGCCCTCGGCGATGACCTTCACATCGGCCTGGATGGTTCCAATGAGCCCCTGAATTTCGCTGGCGCTCTTTTCCGAGGTTTCCGCGAGCGTGCGCACTTCATCGGCGACCACGGCGAAGCCCTTGCCGTGCTGGCCGGCGCGCGCCGCCTCGATGGCGGCGTTGAGGGCGAGGAGATTGGTCTGATCGGCGATCCGCCCGACCGCGCGCACGATGTCGCCGATGCTGGCGGCCTGGCGTTCGAGTTCGAGGATCATCGTGACCGAATTGCCCTGACGCTCGGCGGCCGTGCCGATGCTCGCGATGCTGGCGGCGATCTGCTTGGAGAGATCGGCGACGAGGGCGCGAAGGGTGTCGGTTTTCTGACGCGAGGAGTCGGCGATGGTCTTGGCCTGGCCCAGCGTCGCGGTCATCGCCGTGACGGCGCGGCGCGACTCTTCGGAGGCGGCCGAGGCTTCCTCGGCGCCGGCGGCGATGAGTTCCATCGCCTTGCGCAATTCCTCGGCGGCGGAGGAAGACTCGGTGATGCCGCTCGCCAATTGCGCGGTGGCGGAAGCGATGCGCTCGGCCGCCTTTTGCTGGCGTGCGTGCGTTCGAACGGTCTTGCGGCTTTCATCGGCCAGACGCGACAGCCGGCCCATGACGGGCGGCTCGGAACTTCGGCTCGCGTTGGCGGCGCCAATGACGGATTTCTTCACGAGGGCCATGCGTAACTCCAGGGTTGGCCAGTCAATTTGGGGGCGGCTAGGTTTGCGGATGACGTCAGACGATGAAGCTCGGGCGGCCCGCGCGGCCTGCCATGGGAGAAAGAGGCGCAGTCGTCTGTTCAGAAACGTCTCGGGCCGCGATTCCGGTCGCGCGGGGCCTGGGTCAGGCGCGCGACAAGCGGCACATTCGTCCGGCCTGGATCGTTTCGCCGCCACGTGGCTGAATTTCTTGTTCGTGCCGGCGCGGTTGATGTAGGGCGGCGGAGGTGGTGCGAAGCTGACTTCCGGGAGCCGTTCTAAAGTTTTCGTTCGCTTCTTGATGCATGGAAAAAACACATAATTCGCATGATATTTTTGGCCTGCGCAATGTATGTTGATCTCTCGCCGGCGGGCGCAATATTAAACTTCTGACTTTCGCTTATTTACGCAAAGTATATTTATTTTATAATCATATGATTGTGTACGTTGCAATTTTTAAACACTGATTTATTTTTAATATTGCAACCGAAATATTATATAAAAATTTTGCGAACCTGTATCGCGAGTTATTCATTATATAAATCTTGTTTATATTTCACTATCTATTCGTAAGCGTAATGTCATCCCTGACATCCCCAATTTTCAGGGGATGAGCCTCAGGGCAGGACTTGCGACGCCAAGAACGCGCCTCGAACCCCTCCGAACTCGCGGCCGTGAAACAACGCCGCGCCGCCTCATGGGTCCCCTCGCCGGTCAGGTCGGCCCGGACGCCGCGGTTGCAAGCGAGGGCGGCGGCGGACAGACGTCGGATCGCCGCGATGCGCCGCTCGCGGCGCGGACGCGGCGGAGCAACTTTCGTTGGCGCGAATCCGCCGACATCGCTAGGCTTCGAGGACAGAGGGAGCGAGCGCATGACGGAGACACCCGCCCGATTTGTCGTGGTCGGCGGCGGCACGGCGGGCTGGCTGGCGGCGCTGACGCTGCAGGACGCCGCGAAACGGCGTCATGTCGACATGGCCGTCACAGTGGTCGATTCCTCGAAGATCCCCACCATCGGCGTCGGCGAGGGAACCACGGCGGCCTTTCGCATGTTGTTGCGTCACCTCGGCTTCGACGAGATGGAGTTCTTTCGCGAGACCGAAGCGACGGTGAAATTCGGCATTCGTCATCGCGACTGGCGCCGGAAGGGCGAGCATTACGACGGGCCCATCGACGATCCCCACGCTGTGGTGACGCCGCCGCCGGGCGCGCCCTCGGACTATCTCAACGCCTATGCCGTCGCAGCGGGCCGGCCTTTGCAGGACATGCATCTGTTCGGTCCGCTGATGGCGCGGGGCCGCTCGCCCTACGCGCGCCGCGCCGACGGCTCGCTGGTTCCGCTCGGCCCGTTCCATTACGCCTATCATTTCGACCAGGCGCTGGTGGGGCGCTTCCTGCGCGCCAAGGCGGCCGGAATCGAGGTCGTCGACGCCACCATCGCGAACGTCGAGATCGATCCGGATAGCGGCGCCATAGCCGCGCTGCTCATGGAGGACGGCCGGCGCCTCGCGGGCGATTTCTTCATCGACGCCACGGGATTCCGCCGCCGTCTGATCGGCGAGGCGCTGGGCGGCAAGTGGCTGTCCTACGCCAGCGCGCTGCCGGTCAATCGCGCCATGCCGTTCTGGATCGACATCGAGCCGGACGAGGAGATCGACAATTTCACGCTGGCCTGCGCCCTCGATTCCGGCTGGCTGTGGAAGATCCCGACGCAGAGGCGCTATGGCTGCGGCTATGTCTACAGCGACGCCTTCCTGACGCCCGACGAGGCCAAGCGCGAGGTCGAGGCCCGGCTCGGCCGCGCCATCGAGGTGCGCAACGACATCCGGCTCGATGTCGGCAGGTTGGAGAGCCCCTGGATCGCCAATTGCCTGGCGCTCGGTTTGAGTTCGAGCTTCCTGGAGCCTCTGGAGGCGACCTCCATCCATGGCAGCGTCGTGCAACTCATGATGTTTGCGCAACGTTACCTCAAGGCGCCCTCGCAAATGACGTCGCTGGACCGCGACGATTACAACCGCCGGGTCGGCCGGCAGGTCGACGATTTCCGCACCTTCATCAACATGCATTATCTCGGCGGCCGCTCCGATACGCCGTTCTGGCGGGATTTCGCCGCCAACAAGGTCCATGCGGAGACGCGCGAGCGATTGGAAGCCTGGCGGCGGCAGACGCCGCGGCGCGAACATTTCCCGTCCTTTCTCGGCGGCCTACCGCATGTCGAGGCGCAACTCTATTATCCCGTGCTCGACGGGCTCGGCCTGCTCGACCGCGAACTCGCGCGCGCGGAGATGGACAAGGCGCCTCAGATCCGCGCCTTCGCGCGCAAGACCTACGACGCGCTGCGCAAGGAATATATGGCGGCCGCCGGCAAGGCGCTGGGTCACGCGGAGTTTCTGGCGACCGCGCGCGGCGAGGTCGGGACGGGGCGTTAATCCGCAACCTCGAAGGCCGCGCGCACCAGCCGCTGCGTATAGTCCGAACGCGGCGCGCCCAGCACTTCGTCGACCGATCCCTGTTCGACGATTCGGCCGTGCTGCATCACGACGACCCGATGCGACATCGCCCGCACCACCTTGAGATCGTGCGAAATGAAGAGATAGCTCAGGCCGCGCTCGGATTGCAGTTGCCGCAGCAGATCGAGGATCTGCGCCTGCACCGAGAGATCGAGCGCCGAGGTCGGCTCGTCCAGCAGAATGAATTCCGGCTCCAGCGCGAGGGCGCGCGCGATGGCGATGCGCTGGCGCTGTCCGCCGGAGAATTCATGCGGAAAGCGCGACAGCACGTCCGGCGACATGCCGGCGCTGCGCAGCGCCTCGCGGATGCGGTCGAGACGCTCGCCCCTGCCCTGCCCGATGCCATTGACCTTCAGACCCTCCTCAATGATCTGACCGACCGACATGCGCGGATTGAGCGACGAGAATGGGTCCTGAAACACAATCTGCATGCGCGAGCGCAAAGGCTTCATCTGCTGGCGCGAGAAATTCTGGATCGCTATGTCGCGAAACAGAATCTCGCCGCTCTCGTGCGAGATCAGCCGCAGCAGCGCCTGGCCGAAAGTGGTCTTGCCGGAGCCGGATTCGCCGACGAGGCCCAGCGTTTCGTGTTCGCGCACGCAGAGGTCGAGGCTGTCGACCGCGACGAGGTCGCTGAACACGGGCTTCAGCCATGTGCCGGTCTTGAGCGTGAAGGCGACCCGCACCTTGCGCCCTTCCAGAATGGGCGGCGCCTGGGCCGGGATGGCCGGCACGCGGCCGTGCGGCTCGGAATTCAGCAGCTTGGCCGTATAGGGGTGACGCGGCGCGGCGAACAGCGCGGCTGTCGCATTATGCTCCTTCACCTCGCCCAATTGCATGACATAGACATAGTCGGCCTGGCGGCGCACGATGGTCAGATCGTGCGTGATGAGCACGATCGCCATGCCGTGACGGCGTTGCAGATCGCGCAGCAGGGCGAGGATCTGCGCCTGCACGGTGACGTCGAGCGCCGTGGTGGGTTCGTCGGCGATCAGCACATCGGGCCGGTTGGCGAGCGCCATGGCGATCATCACGCGCTGGCGCTGACCGCCTGACAATTGATGGGGATATTGCCGCAGCCGCGCTTCCGGCTGCGGTATGCCGACCTCCTCCAGTAATTCGCGGGCACGCAGCAGCGCCGCCTTGGCCGAGACCGGCTGATGGATGCGGATCGCCTCGACGATCTGCGCGCCGATGGTGTAAACCGGATTGAGCGAACTCATCGGCTCCTGAAAGATCATCGCCAGCCGGCCGCCGCGCAGCTTGCGCCGCGCGTTGGGCGGAAAGCGCAGGATGTCGGCGCCTTCCAGCAGAATGCGCGAGGGCGGCTTGACGAGGGCGCGCCGCGTCAGCAGCCCCATCACCGCGCGGGCGGTGACGGATTTGCCCGAGCCGGACTCGCCCACGATCGCCACCGTCTCGCCGCGATACAGTTGGAACGAGACGCGCCTGACCGCATCGACGACGCCGCCGTCCACCTTGAACGACACCGCGAGATCGCGCACGTCGATGAGCGGCGCGCCGGTGTGCGCGGCGCTGTCGAGGCGCTCGGGCGGGGCGTAGTCTGAGGTCTCGGGGCTCACGGGGGACATCAATAGGGATCGATCGCGTCGCGCAGCCCGTCGCCGAGCGCGTTGAAGGCGAGCACCGCCGCGAGCACGAAGCCGACCGGCGAGAGAATCCAGGGATAGGAGCCGATGACGGAGAAGGTCCCGGTGTCCTGCAGCATCAGGCCCCAGGAGATCAGCGGCGGCTTGACCGCGAAGCCGAGGAAGCCAAGGAAGGATTCCAGCAGCACCACGTTCGGAATTTGCAGCGTCACGACGACGATCACATGGCTCATGACATTGGGCAGGATATGCTGGAACACGATCCGGCCATCCGATGCGCCCACCGCCACCGCGGCCTTGACGTAGTCGACCCTCGCCAGCGACAGCGTCTTGCCGCGCACCTCGCGCGACAATTGCGCCCAGCCCAGCGCGGAAAGCACGACGATGACGAAGGCGAGAAACACGCTGGTCGGCGCCGTGATCGGGATAAGCGAGGTAAGCGCGAGATAGAGCGGCAATTGCGGAAAGGCGAGAATCAGATCGACGAAGCGCTGCGCCCAGGCGTCGAACGGCCCGCCGACATAGCCGGAGATGAGCCCGACGCTGGTCCCCACGACGGTGGTGATGCTGACAACGATGAGCGCGATCATCAGCGAGATGCGCGAGCCGAATATGCCGCGCGAGAGGATGTCCCGCCCGAACTTGTCGGTGCCGAGGAAATGCGCGGGATAGCCGTCGACGGCGCCGATGAGATGGCGATCGCCCGGAATGAGGCCGAACAGGCGATAGGAAAAGCCCGTGACGAAAACGCCGATGTAATGCGGGTGAGCGAAGTCGGGGCCCGAAATCGGCTGGAAGGTGACGGGATCGAGCTTGTCGCTGTCCACGATGGGATAGATGCGCGGGCGCAGCGAGAAGGCGCCGTCGGCGTCGAAGAAGCTGATCGTGTCGGGGCTCGAGAAACCGGTCTCAGCGCGATAGGGATCGATGGGAGCGACGAACTCCGCGAAAATCGCCATGGCGAAGATGATGGCCACCAGGGTGAGGCCGGTCATGCCCGCCGCGGATCGCCGCAGGCGGCGCCAGACGAGCGCGGCGTAGCTTTCCGCGCCGGCGCGACCGGGAGCGGAAACGCCGTCGGGCGTGGCGGGGCGCGTCATGACATCGCCGTTTGCAGGCGGACGCGCGGGTCGAGCAGCGCCAGCAGCACGTCGGCGATAATGTTGCCGACCATGAGCGTGGCCGCGAGGATCAGCATGAAGGTCGCGGTCACATTGACGTCGCCGACCGCCATGGATTGCACGATCGCCGGCCCGACCGTCGGCAGGGCGAAGATGATGGCCGTCTCAATCTCGCCCGTCAGCATATAGGGCAGCACGACGCCCTGATACATCACGAGCGGATGCAGCGCATTGGGAAGCGCATGGCGCAGCACGGCGCCGGATTCGCTCAGCCCTTTGGCGCGCGCGGTCTCGACATATTGCATGTTCAGCGTGTCCAGCAGGTTGCCGCGCACGACACGCATATTGTAGGCGAGCCCGCCGAATGTCGCGATGGCGACCACGGGCCAGACATGATGCACGAGGTCGAGGAATTTCGCGAAGGACCAGGGCGCTCCGCCATATTCCACCGAAAAGAAGCTGCCGACCTCCATCGCGTTCAGGCGGAAGACGAGGATATAGAGGATAATGATGGCCGCTAGGAACCGCGGCACGGTATTGCCGAGGAATGCGACCGCCGAAAGGATCGTGTCGGTCCAGCGATATTGCTGCGTCGCCGCGAGGATGCCGAAGGATATGCCGAGCAGGCTCGCGAAAAAATGGCAGGTCAACGCGAGCATCAGCGTCGCCGGCAACCGCTGCGCCACGATGTGCGACACGGGCTGGTTGTAGAAGAAGCTGTCGCCGAAATCGCCGCGCGTCACGATGCCGGTGACCCAGTGGATATATTGCATGGGGACGGGATCGAGCAGCCCATGCTGCCGGCGGTAGATGTTGGCCTCCTGCTCGGCCTTCTCGAAGGAGGCGCCGCCCTGGTTCATCAACTGGGCGCGGATGTAGTCGCCATAGTCGCCCGGCGGCGCCTTGATGATGGCGAAGGTGACCACGCTCAGCGCGAACAGCACCGGAACCATGGCCAATATGCGTCTGATCAAAAACCGGATCATGGGGTCCCGTTCCGAGTCGCGGATGCGTTGCGGGGAAGGGAGCGTCGACGCGACGGCGACGACGCGGCCCCGCGAAATCCGCCGGAGCCCAGGCTCCGGCGGATGCGCGGGATCGCGCGGTTACTTGACGGCGCCCTCGCCGCCCGGCTTGCCCGGCAGCGTGTCCGGGTAGAGTTCATACTTGCCTTGCTTGGCCAGGGGGACATAGACGCGCTCGCGAATGATGCTGTCCTCGGCCCAGTTATACATGTTGATCGGCGTTCCCTGAGGAATATTCGCGAAGCGCTTGTTGATGATCAGCGCTCCGGGATATTGCGTCAGGCCGACGCCGTAGACATTGGTGGTGTAGATCTTCTGATATTCCTTCATCAGCGCGATGCGCTCGGCGGGATCGTTGGTCCGGGTGAATTTCACCACAACATCCGACAATTCCTTCTCGAACGGCAGCAAGTCGACCGTTCCGTCCGTGCCGGCGCGGTGGAAATAACTGGTGCGCGGCCCGACCGGCGCGAGCTGCTCGGTGTTCTGGACCACCGAAATCAGATCGGAACTGTCGCGCAGCACCATCCAGTCGAACTTGCCGGCGTAGTTGGTCGCATCGCGTTGCTTGCCTTCCACCGCATTGATGACCACCCGGATGCCGAGCGCCTGCATGGCGGTCTGCACGCCTTCGGCCAACGTCTTGTCGGTCTGGTAGTCGGCGTTGGCGAGCAGGGTCACGGCGATCTTCTCGCCATGATCGAGGTTCTTGGGGAAGTTCACGCCACCCTTCCCGTCGGCGTCGACGACGCCCGCTTTCGCGAGCTCCGCCTTGGCTTCGGTCAGGTCGTAGGGATAATAAACCGTCGACGACTTGTCATAGAAGCTGGTGCCGCTGAGCAGCCCGCCGGGATAGATGGTCGTGAACGGCCCTTTGACCAGCGACTCGCCGAGCTTGGCGCGGTCCACGGCCATTGTCACCGCCTTGCGGAAGTGCTCGTCGCGGGCCAGCGTGCGCAGCGCCTGTCCGCGCTCGTCCGGCTCGCCCCAGCCATTGGCCGACATGTTCATGAACAGCGAATAGGCAATGATTCGCGGTCCGAATTCGAGACGCGCCGGCGCGGAGGGCTGCGCCGCGCGCTTCAGGGACTCGACGAAGCTCTCGGGTTGCTCGAGGTTCGAGAAGTCGCCCGAACCCGCCACCGCCTGCACGTCGCGATCGGCCCAGGTCGAGAGCTTGTAGTGCATCTCGTTGAGATAGGGCAGTTGATGGCCCGCTTCGTCAACCTTCCAGTAATAGGGATTGCGGCGCAGCACGACGATGTCGTTCTCGCGATAGGCCACAGGCGCCCAGGCGCCCATCGTGGGGAAGTTCATGTAGGTTGGCGGGAAAGCGTTCTTGTATTCCTCATAGGTCTTGCCCGAGTTCTTGGGATAGAGCGGCTTGAGGAGATGGGCGGGGCCGGGGCAGAACGTGCCATAGGCCATGTTGAAGAGATATTGCTTGGGAAAGGCTTCCTTGAAGGTCCAGACCAGCGTGTAGGGGTCCTTGGCTTCGAGCGTCGTGCCTTCGCCGAAGGTCGCCAGGGTCGCGCCGTTGAGCGGCGAAATGTTCGTGTCGTGCAGAATCTGCCAGAAGAACATCGGATCGTCGGCGGTGAACGGTTCGCCGTCCGACCACTTGGCGCCTTCGATCAGATGCATGGTCAGCGTGTGGCCGTCCGCCGACCATTCCCAGCCCTTGGCCAGATTGGGCAGCGGTTCGAGATCCTCGGCCTTCACCTGAAAGAGCGGCGCGGTGCGCGTCAGACATTCGGAGAGCGCGATATCGAGGCCGCCCCAGCCCTGGGACTGGCCGGCGGTGTAGTTCCAACCGTCGGGCCTGCCGCCGATCACGTGGCGCATCGTGTCGCCATAGACGCCGACGCCATCGGGCATGTTGGCGGTCTTGTAGACCAGCGGTTCTTTCGGAAGACGATCCTTGACCGGCGGCAACCTGCCGGCCTTCACGAATTGTTCGGTCACCCAGTCCGGTTCGGAATAGCTGGGCAGCGCGCGGTAGTCTTCGATGGCGCTGCGATCGACGAAAGTGATCTTGCCCTGGCCGGAAAAGGCCGGGGGATCGGGCGGGGTGGTGGGCGCGGCGGCGAAGGCGGCCGAAGCCAGAACCGAAACGCCCATCAATAAAGTCGTTCGCAACAGCAAGCGATTGTGACGCATTCTGTGTCCTCCCTGTTTGTCGTCGTTGCGGGGCGTTGGTTCGCCCCTGACGCTTTCCGCAATTCGCGCCGCCGCGCTGCGGCGACGCAAAATCCTGTTCAGTGCGAGGCGGCGGCGGCCCGCAGCGTCTCGACCGAGCGCACCTCGCGCCGCGCGGCGCCTTGCCAGTCTCGGGTCTTGACCGTCGATCGGGCAAGACGGTCCCGCGCGGCGGGGATGGCGTCGGCATATTGCGGCAACCAGGGCGCCTGCGCCACCAGCATTTCATCGACCATCTGCCAGACTTCCTCGGGCGAGCATACGGCGCCCACCAACGGGTCGTGCAGCACGGCGAGTTTCAGCAGATCGACATTGCCTTCCACGGCGGCGCGCGTGGCCATGCGCTGCACGTTGATGGAGACATCGCAGGTCGCCGCGCAGGCTTCCGGCAGAGTCAGGCCGGCCGCCATGTTGAAGCCGAAACGGTCGACGAAGCCCGGCGCCTCGACGATCGCATCCTGTGGCAGATTGGCGATGACGCCGCGGTTGCGGACATTGAAATGGCCGCGATAGACCCGCCCGGTCTCCAGCGCCTCGATGATATGGCTGGCGTGCTCGCTCGAGCGCTTCGCAGGATCGATGGGGCGCGAGGCGTCGGCGAGGAACTTGGGATAGTCGGTCTCGAACCAGTTGCGGGTTTCCGTGACGTGGCGCAGATAGCCGCCGGTCTCGCCGTGGATCCAGTCCGACATGTCGATCCAGCGGGCGATCTCGTCGGGCCGTTTTCGGTACCACGGCAGATATTCCGAGAGATGGCCGTTGCTCTCCGTGGAATAGACGCCGAAGCGGCGCAGCACGTCGATGCGCACCTTCTCCTGCCGGGAGAAAACCGGGTGTTTCTCGAAGGCGGCGAGCAGTTCGTCCTTGCCGATCCGGCGCCCGTTCAGACGCAGCTCGATGAACCAGGTCTGATGATTGATGCCGGCGCAGATGTAGTCGAGATCCGAACGGCGCTCGGCGCCCAGCGCATCGGCGATCTGCTCCGCGCCATGCTGCACGCCATGACACAGCCCGACCGTGTTGACCTTGCCATGTTCGAGCGCAGCCCAGGTGTTGATCGCCATGGGATTGGCGTAGTTGAGGAACAGCGCGCCGGGCGCAGCGACCTCGCGAATGTCCCGGCAGAAATCGAGGATCACCGGCACATTGCGCTGACCATACAACAGGCCGCCGGCGCAGATCGTGTCGCCGACGCATTGGTCGACGCCGTATTTCAGCGGGATGCGGATATCGTCGGCATAGGCCTCCAC
>Ga0316217_10005080_pt1 | contig 13829 bp, 15 predicted proteins | sample 1anoAmetaG_FD_203633 | JGI IMG/M metagenome (GOLD analysis project Ga0316217, IMG submission 203633) | Freshwater microbial communities from Trout Bog Lake, Wisconsin, USA - 1anoA | ecosystem: Environmental > Aquatic > Freshwater > Lake > Hypolimnion/Profundal zone | place: USA: Wisconsin...
GGTCGGAATTGCGGTCGTGGAGCAGCATCACGCTATAGGCACCGGGGCCGGGCACCCGCACGCAGAGGCTGACCGCGCCCGATTTGGGCGTGTCCTCCTCCACCCGGCGGAAGGTCTTGCCGTGGTAGATCAGGATATTGTCGTCAGCCAAGAAATCGGCGTCGTTGGAGGGATAGACCTCCAGCTTGAGCCGGCCCGCGCGATCCTTGAGCCCCACTACATCGACCAACAACGCCGGGCCCTGCTCGCCCGCGCGGCAGCGTCCCTCGGCCTTGCCGAGATCGGGGGTGGAGGGCAGCGCGGCATGGCGCGCCAGCGCACCGCCGGCGGCGGCCAGCACCGTTATCACCGCAAAGCCCGGAAGGTATTTTTTCATCGCCATTCCCTTATCGCCGCAGCCGCAGCACCAGATCTTCCACCCCGAACACCGCGCCAAAGCCGACATTGGCCATCAGCGTCAGCCCGGCCACCATCGTCACCAGGCCGCCCACCTCGGGCTCGTGCCCCAGCAGGAAGACCGAGAGCCCGGCAAAGACCAGATCCTTGTTGGGCATCAGCGGCAGGCGGGTGATCATCATCTGCAAGGTGGCCAACACCAGCCACAGCTCCATATCGACATCCCTCAGCACATAATGCCACATCAGCGCGGTGAGGGCGACATAGCTGATGATCCGCCAGAAATGGAGGGCGGTGATGATCAGCAGCTCGCGCCGGGGCAGGGTGAACAGCCGGCTGCGCAGCAGCAGAATGACGAAAGACGGCACCAGCACCACCGCCAGCGCGCTGAACACATAGCTGGTGTCCTTGCCCATCATCCCCCCATGGACGAAGGGCCAGGCGAACCACAGCATGGTCAGCGTCGCGGCATTGCCGGTCAGCGCCGAGAGGATCGCCACATCCTTGATCGCGCCAAAGGGCGCCGCCACCATCTTCAGCCGCGCCCGCGCCCAGACATAAAACTGCACCTCGCCAAGGTAACTCAGCAGCAATTCGTTCAGCACCCGCTTGCGCAGCAGGGCCAGTATGCCCGCCAGCGGCAGGTGCCACAGCCGGCGATAGATCACCCATTCGGTCAGCGGCGGCATCAGATAATAGGCGGCGAACAGCGCCCAGAAGGCCGGCGCATGGGGGATCATCGCCACCACGCTGGCAAAGTCCAGCCGGCGCAACTGCCAGGCCACCGCGCCCAGCAAGGCCAGCGAGACAACGGCACTGAACAGCCCGGCCAGCCGCGAACGCGGCGCGGGTTGTTCGAGCAGCGGCCCGGTGCTGGCGGGCCCGGCGGCGGGTGGGGGAGTGGATGGGGGGCCCGGCATTTAGGCCCCCGCTTCCGCCGCCGCCAGCAGATCGGCATAGCGCCCCGCCGGGCGCCGCGCGGCAAAGCTGGCGAAGGTTTTTGTGATGGAGGAAAGCAGCGCCGGCACCGTGGTGTCGCCGGGGTGGACGGCAAGGCGCACCACCTTCTGCCCATGCAGCCCCAGCCGCGCCGCGCGCGCCGCCAGGCGTGACGACATCCGCCGCCCCCGGCTGCGGCTGGCCCAGGTGATCACCGGGCCGCTTGCCAGCACTCTGGCGGTATCGGGCTGCCAGACGCGCCAATGGTCCTCGGCCAGGGCAAAGCCGCCCCCGGTCAATGCCGGGTTGGCCAGCGCCGCGCGCGCCCCCGGCCCATAAAGCCACGCCGGGGCGATGAAGCCCGCCACCGGCCGGCCGATGATGTCCTCGATCAAGCAGCGGCCCTCGGCCATGCGCCGCGCCGCCTCCTGGGTGCTCAGGCCGAGGAACTCGCCCTCGCTGGCGGTCATATGCCGGGCCTTCAGCGCCGCGAGGCCGCTGTGCACCGCCACATCCTTGTGGAACCAGCCATGGACGAACATCTCCACCCCCGCATCGGCCCAGGCGCGCAAGCGGCGCTGAAACGCCGGGGCCTGCGCCAGGGGGGCCTCGCCCCAGTGGTCGGGCACCACCAGCATGGCGAATTGCGGCCCGCCCAGCAGCCCGCCCAGCAGATCGGCCAGTTGCGCCACCTGCCCCTCGAAGCGGGGGCCGACATCGTGGATCGAGGCGAGGAGCCGCTTGCCGCTCATGCGTGTTGCTCCGCCGGATGCGCCCCCGGCCCCAAAGTTGCCGGGCCCAAAGTGCCCGGGCCCAGCAGCGCCGGCTCGAAGATCAGCGCGCAGACCAGCGTCCAGACGAGCGAGATCATCAAGATCAGCCCCATGCTGGCGGTGCCGGGGTGCTGGCTGAGGCAGAGCGCGCCAAAGGCGCTGCCCGTTGCCAGCGCGCTGGCCACCACGGCGCGGGCCAGGCTGGTTTGCAGAAGATCACGCGTGCCACCGCGCCACGCCATGACGAAATAGATATGAAACGCAACCCCCACGCCAAACAACAGCGGAAAGGCGATGATATTGGCGAAGTTCAGCGGCTGGCCGATCACCACACAGGTGCCCAGTGTCAAAAAGCCCGAGAGCACCACCGGCGCCAGCGTGAACGCCACCTCGCGCACACTGCGCAGCACCAGCCACAGCAGCCCGGTCACCAGCGCCAGCGCCAGCCAGCCGGCGCGGACAAAGGCCCCGGCCACGGTGGAGGCGGCGGCTTGCGTGGCGATCGGCAGGCCGGTGGCATGTGGCGCCACCGCCAGCACGGCGGCGGCGAAGCCGCGCAAAGTGGCGTTATCGGCGCTGTTGCCGGCCCCGCTTTTTGTGGCCGGCGTCACCCAGACCAGCGCCGTGCCATCGGCCGCCAGCCAATCGGCGCGCAGGGCGGCGGGCAGGGTGGCGGGCGTGACGGGCGCGGCCTGCAAGGCGGCGCGCAGGGTGTTCAGCGTGGTGGTCAGCGGCGGCACCAGCACGCCTGCCACCGTGGCGCGCCGCGCCGGCGAAGCCGCTGCCAGATGCGCGAAGCTGGTGGCCAGATGGCTGGCGGCGGCGCGCAAAGCGGCATCGCGCGCATCCGCCGCCAGCACCCGCAGGCTGCCCGCCGCCTTCAGCAACGCGGCGCGGGTGGCGGCATCGTCGGCGGGGGGGGCGGGGTCAAAGGGGTTGATGCTGGCGTCGAGCAGCAGCGCGGCATCGCTGATCACCGCCAGCTTCGCCGGCTGTTCCGCCGGCACAAAGCTGCTCAGCGTGATGGCATGTGCCACCTGCGGCAGCCGCGCCAGCCTTGCCGCCAGCGCATCGGCGGCGGCCAGATTGGGGGCCAGCACCGCTATGGTGGCGGGGGTGCGCTCGGGGTCTTGCGTCAGGCTGGCCAGCGCGCGCATCGCCGGGGTGGCGGGGTCGCGCAGATGCATGGGGTTGAAGTCAAACTGCACGCGCGGCAACAGCGCGATCGAACCCGCCATCGCCAGCACAAAGCCGGCCAGCACCGCGTGGCGGTGGCGCGCCAGCCAAAGGTCCACCGGGGCGGCGCCGGCCCAGCCCACCGCGCGCATGGGCACCGGCGGGCGCAACAGCACCAGCAGCGCCGGCAGCAGGGTGATGTTGAGCGCCAGCGCCACCGCCATGCCCAGCCCGGCGATCACCCCCAGCTCGGCAATGCCGGTGTAATCGGTGGGCAGAAAGGCCGCCAGCGCCAGGCAGATCGCCGCCGCCGCCACCGCCAGCGGCTCGCCGATCGCCCCGGCGGTGCGCGCCAGCGCGGGCAGCGGTGCGGCCCCCGGCCGTGCCGCTCATCATTAAACCGCACCGTCATCTGAATGCCGAAATCCACCCCCAACCCGACAAACAGCGGGATAAACGCCACCGAAATAACGTTCAGCCGGTGGACCACCGCCAGCCCCAGCGCCAGCGTCAGCACCAGCCCGGCGGCGATGGTCGTCAAAATCGCCGCCACCTGCCGGGCAGAGCGCGTGGCGAACCACAGGCACAGCGCCATCGCCAGCGCCATCAGCCCGCCGACCAGCCCCATGCTGTCGCGGATGGTGCCGAATTCCTCGTCGGCCAAGGGCACCGCGCCGGTTATGCCCAGGCGCACGCCATGCGCGGCATCCAGATGCAGCGCCGCCGCCCGCGCCCGCAGCGCCGCCACCGCCGCCCCGCCGGGTTGCAGCTCGGCAAAGCGGAGGCGCGGCTGGGCCAGCAGCAATTGCCGGGTCGGCAGCGCAAAGCCTGGCTGGGTGGCACCGCCATCGGCGAATAGCGCCCCCCACGAGAAACGGGCCACATGCCCCGCCGCCGCCATATCTATGGTGGTGGAGAGCCGGGCCAGCGGCAGGGTGAGTTGCCCGGCACGCGCCGTATCTTGCCCCGCGCCCCCCGCCGCCCCCGTGGCCGCCGTATCCAGCGCCCTGGCGATGCCGTGCAGGCTGGGGTCCGCCGCCAGCGGCCCCAGCAAGGGTTGCGCCGCGATCAGCCGCGCCATCGCCGCCTTCACCTGTGGCAATGGCTGGAACAGCAGGCCTTCCTGCGCGAAAAACGCCCCGCCATCGGGCCGGCGGATGGCGGCGAAATGGGCGCTGTCTTGCGTCAGCGCGGCGGCGAGGCGGTCGGCGGCGTCGCTCGCCAGCTCGGGCGTCGCGCCGTCGATCACCACCACCACCTGGTCTTTCAGGCTGGCAAAGCGCCCCTCCACCGCCGCCTCGTCCACCCGCCAGGGGGTGCCGGGGGCGATCAGCGCGCCGGTGTCGGTGGTCATGGTGAAGGCCGTCGCGGTGTAAGCCAGCGCCGCCAGCACCAGCAGCGCCACCAGCCCCAGCGCGGCGCGCGGTGCGCGGGCGGCGGCCAGAACGGGTGTTTTCAGGTTCAGCCGCAACATCATGGCGGCTCTGGCGCAAAACGCCCCCCGCGACAAGCCCGCGCCAGGAGGGGGGCGACAGGCGGGTGTGACAGGCAGGTGTGACAGATGGGGGCGAATGGGGGGTACGCCCCACCCCCACCCGCGCCCACACCCTTGCCAGCCGGCGCGCCCTGGCGCAAAGCCCCCGCCCATGCCCATACCCATGACGCCGCCCCCACCTTCCGCCCCAGGCTGGCACGCCCGCACCGGCGCGGTGTTGCTGGCGCTGGCCATCCTCGGCACGCTGGTGGCCGGGGTCGCGGCCAGCGGCCCGCTGCGCGCGCTGTTGGGGCAGGCGTGGGGGCGGATGCGGCCGGAGCCGGTGCTGGTGGTGCTGCCGGTGCAGGCCTTCGCCATCTGGCTGTGCGCGGTGGCGCTGTGGCGGCTGGGGGAAGGGACGCGGGGCCAAGGTCAGCGCGCCTCGCTGGCCACCTGCTTCCAGTCGCGCCTGTTGCGCGATGCCGGCAACACCATGCTGCTGTTTTGCCCCGGCCTGGGCGAGGCGATCGGCACCCGCGCCATGGTGCTGGCCGGGGTGCGCCCGCGTGTGGCGGTGAGCTTGCGCGCGCTTGATGTGCTGGCCGAAACGCTGGGCCAACTGCCCTATATGGCGGTGGCGCTGCTGGTGCTGGCACGGGTGTGGCGGCGGGTTGGCCTGCCGGCGCTCGGGATGCCGGCCCTGCCCGGCTGGAATGGGGGCTGGGGTTGGCTGATGGCGCTGGTGGTGGGGTTGGGGCTGCTGGGGCTGGTGGCGCGCCATCTGGCCCAAAGCTTCCGCCACACCCGCGCGCTGCGCCGCCTGCGCGCCGAGGGGCGGCTGCTGTGGCGCGAGGCGGCACGAAGGCACCGCGCGCTGCCGCAGGCGGTGGGCTTGCATATTGTTGGCTGGGGGCTGTCGGGCTTGCAGATCTGGCTGGCGGCGCGGCTGTTTGGCCTGCCGCTGGGGCTGGGCGGCGCGGTGGCGGTGGAAAGCGCCGCCTCCGCCGTGCGGGTGCTGCTGTTTTTCGTGCCCGGCGGGCTGGTGACGCAAGAGGCCGGGATTGTCGGTGCCGGCCTTGCCTTTGGCCTGGCGCCGGCGGCGGCGCTGGCGCTGGCGCTGGTGCTGCGGCTGCGCGATGTGTTCTTTGGCCTGGCGCTGGCGTGGTGGCCGGTGCTGGAGTGGCGGGCGAAAAAGCCATGAGCCGGCCCCGTTGCAAAACTGCGCCACCCCCTTGCCGGCACGGGCACCCGCCGCTATAGCCAGCCCCTGCCGCCGCAAGCCGGAGACGTGGGTGAGTGGCTGAAACCAACGGTTTGCTAAACCGTCGTACGGATACATCTGTACCGAGAGTTCGAATCTCTCCGTCTCCGCCAAGCCTCTGATAATCGGCACTTTTTCCCACATGGGAATTTCCCCTTTTAACATTGAACTGCTCAGAACCGTTGGTGCTGTGCCGACTTTTGTGCCTACCCCATCTTGGAAGCGTGCTGCTGATCCGGGGTGAGATAGGCCAAATAGATCTCCGTGGTCTTCACGCTGGTGTGCCCCAGAATCCCCTGAAGTGCATAGATTGAGCCGTTTTTTTGCAGGTAGCGAACCGCGAAAAGATGGCGCAAATCGTGGAATCTGAAGCGTACGAAGGGGTGCCCACGCTGTGCCGACTTTTGTGCCGACCTCTGCACTAACCTCCGTGCCGTCGCCCCAAACTGTGAGGACACCCAATCCATCGTCTGACCATCAGATCGGTGGAACACGATCTGGGACAAGTGGGACTTGGGTTGGCGTCTGAGAAGGGCCATGGCCTTCTCAGAGAGTGGCACTGCGCGTAACCTGCTACCCTTGGTTTTGTGGATGGTTGCCACGCCCCGGTTCAAATCGATGCAGTTCCAATCCAGCTGAACAATCTCATCTTGACGCATGCCGGTCTCGATGGCGAAGGCGCAGATGTCCGCAACCTTGGGCGGCAATTCCTCGAGCATCACGGCAATCGAAGAATCTGTAGGAAGTAGGATCGGGTCCCGCCGCTCCGGGATTCGCTTCCTGTTGATCATCAAGGCAGGGTTATCCTCGATCCACCCTTCGTCCTGCGCAGTAGACAGAACTGCCGAGATGGCCGTCAGATCGCGCCTGATCGTTGCGTTGCTAACCCCGGCACCACGGCGCGCTTTGATCAGCTCCCGCAGGCAGGCGACATCTACTTGATGAATGGCTTTTCCGTCGAGCCACGCCCGGCATTGGTTCAGGCTCACAAGATACCGCTTAAGCGCGTTCTCGGAAATCGCCGCGTGCGCGTGTTCATGCCAGGCAATGACCACCTCCTGCCAGAGTTTGGGCGGAGTGATGGCGTGGCGAATTTGATCCTCGATCTCGAGGCGAACGCGGTCTAGCGACTGGACTGCCTTTGCTTCGGCGCGTTTCGCTGGTTCAACACGGACATGTAGAGATTTTCGGTATTCGCGTCCGGCAACCTCGAACCGACCCCAGTAGACGCCGTTGCGAATGTAGATATTTTTCGGCATGGCAGCGCCTTCTCAGGGGTTTCTCGGACCCAGCGGCGAAGCTGGGAGATATCAAAAGTCCATCGACCAGCAGGCTTCGCCGCGCCGGGAATGGCGCCCTGCGCGGCCAGATTCTGAAGTGTTCGCATCTTCAGACCGGAAATCCGCACCGCCTCGCTGATGGAGACCCGTTCGATTGGAAAATTGGCTAGGTAACTGGCGCTCTGCACGGAGGTTCTCCTCTGCCTGTCGCTTTCGATGTCTGATTGGATCCGCGCGGCCGCGCGCTGCTATTTCCCCTCACCTTGCGGCGGGTCGGCGGCGTTGGGGTCGACGAAGTTCTGCGCCACGTAATCCTCGATTGCCGTCTGCGGCAGCAGGAGACGCCCGTTCACGCGGATGTGGGCGAGCTGCTGCCGCGCGACCATTCGGCGGATGCGCGATTCCGGCCAGCCACTTTGTGCGGCCAGTTTTGGGAGTGTCAGCAATTGCATCACTTGCACCTCTGTAGTAGTTTGGATTCAGAGTAAGGTATAAACTCACAATTTATGGAGTAACTCATGTTTGTGAGTTTCGTCAAGCCAGATTCGTGCGTTGGTGCTGCATGACCATTGGCGGACGCTTTCTGGAGATCCGCAAGGCACGCGGCCTGAACCAGGTCGACGTGGCCGCAGCCATCGACGTGTCGCATGGCGCGTTAGTGAATTACGAAAAAGGGCTGCGCGAACCACCGGCCACAGCAATCATCGCGTTCAGCAAGACCTACAGCGTCAACCCCGCGTGGCTGCTGCTGGGCGAAGGTCGGCCGGAACGCAGCAGTCTCGACGACCTATACAGTCGTTCGATCAATATCGCTTGGGCCTATCTCACGCGCGGCGGCGATGAGGTCGAACGCGAACATTTGATCAAGCTGGGCAGCGCCCTGTTCCAATATCTGATGGAGCATGGCGAGATCAGCGACACGATGTCCGAAAAACTTCTATCGTTGAGTGCGTGATATGAACGACGACAGTGGATTGCCAATTGTGGATGCCCAGATCCTGGCGGCCCTGCGGGCCGTTAATCCGCCGGTCGAGAAATTGATGACCGATCGGCTATCGCTGAGGCTTGAAGTTCGTCGCACCCAGCAGGAATTGGCTGAAGCGGATCGCCGAATGGGAGATTTGCGATACTTCCGTGAAGTGCAAATCCCGCACTACATCGCCATCGCAAAGCTGGCCTCACTCGCGGCGGCGAGCTTCCTGCTTATAGTGCTCGTCGTTGCCCTCTTCTCTCGCCTCATCGAGGTCAAAACCATCGCCTCCCTCTTTGCCTCTCTGATCCTGCCGCTTTGGATTGTGGACCTAGCGGAGCAGAGATTCGGAAAGTGGCGCTTTCGCGCTGACGCCGGGTTTCAGTTCATTCCCCGTCACCCGGCACAATTGAAGCATGGAAACTATTGAAGGCGTCAGGCCGCACTCGAGGAGCCGCTTGCCCTCGGCTCTGCTTTGGCTGACAATGCTTGAGCGATAACCGGATCAGGCTCGATCGAAAGACCGGGCCTGTGACTACAAGACTTCTCCTGCTTGCCGCCGCGATTGGCGCATTGGCTTGCCCTTCGATGCTCGCGGCGCAGGGCGTCGATCTTCAAAATTTCGTCGATGTGGCCAAGGGCACCCAGCCATTTGCGCTTCGAGAACCTCCGCATCGGCCACCGGCCGTAGTCCAGCCTGCTGACAAAACGACGAAGCTGGCGCGGGAGTTTACCAGCATGGCGGAAGACATGCCGCCTGCTTTCGCAGAACCCGGCACATCAAGTCAGGCCATCCCGGTCCCGCGCTGGATGGGCAGCACCGACATCACGCTGAAACACAATTGGGCTGGGATTGCTCCGAACAGGGGACAGTCCATCGGTCCGGTGCCGTGCAGGGCTGAGCCCTACGCGCCCAGCCCTCAACTGCCTGCCCAAGCGGAGCGGCGGCGAGCTACATGGTATTTCACAATGGTCGACGCCGCATGTGAGGCGGGCGTCCCTGTCGGGCTGTTCGATGCGCTAATCATCCAGGAAAGCCGTTATAATCCAGCGGCAACGAGCCCCAAAGGCGCTGCAGGCCTTGCCCAACTCATGCCCGAAAGCGCTCGCGGCCTAGGTGTGCGCAACGTCTGGGATCCCGTTGAGAATATGCGTGGTGGGGCGCGGTATATTCGATCGTTGCTTGATGAATTCGGGCGATTTGATCTGGCCCTTGCGGCCTATAACGCTGGCGCAGGACGAGTGCGCGCGACGCGTCGCGTGCCACGCATTTCCGAGACGATTCACTATGTCTCGGGGATTTTGGTCACAATGCAAAGGCAACTGAACCAGACTATGGCAAACCGGGAATAGGCGGTCACTTCCCGTTGGCATCGTTGTAGCTGCGGCGCCCAAAAAAGGATGCAGCCATGCTCCCGCGCCCCTTCGCGAGCCTGAACATTCAGATGGTGGGCAGTTTTATAAAATCGTTGCGGCGGCTTCGGATCTGTTCTTCGTTCGTTATGATGGTCTTCGCCAGCCATTCGGACAGGCGCTTCTCGGCAGGCTCTGTCAGAGGCTCAATCAAAAAATCGGCGTCGGTGTTGAGTTTGTCCACTACCGGCCCAATCAGCCGCATCATGATGAGCAAAGCTGGGTCGTCATAACTGCGCCAATCACCCAATATCTCGATGGCAACAACGGCTCGCGCCCGATCGATTTCCAAAACCTCGGAAAGGTGCCGCAGATCGATCATCCGCAATGGCTTATTGCCATCCATGATCCGCCCCAACTGACGGCGGCTCATACGCGCTTTGGTGGCGATCTCGCCAAGCGACCGCGGGTCGCGCTCTATCATAGCGCGGATCAGATCGCGCAAACACGCGGATTGAGGATCGTCGCGATCACGGTGCTCATCCGTAGAATATACTATAGTATAGGCATCGGACGCATCTGGAGTGGGTTCTGTCATGGTGCTCCTCACCGCGCATCGGCGTTAACCAAGTTCCGCGCGCGCGGGGCAGGATTGTCAAGCCTGAGGCAGTTTGACTTTGCCTTGGCTCAAACTTGGTCGTTCATCGCGTAAACACAGGCATTTACTGCCTCAATAACGCTCACTGGCCGCCCAAGGCGCTGCTCGGCATATTCCCGGAACTGCCTCAGTTGATCGTTCACGCTGGAGTCGACGCGGATGTTGAGCTTAACCTTTCCGGCCAACCTATCCGCGTGACATATTGCGTCCAACTCATTGATAGAAAGCCCTAAAAGCAGCCTTCCGTCGTCCTGCAGAACGCTAGTCAGCAATCTTCGCGGCGAACTCAATTCCAGTTCACGCACGGAAAGGTTGTGAATTGCCAAACTGAGCGCCTTGAACGTCGAAGGACTCATCATCAGCCGATGCGCCGTCTGAGCCTTTGATCCCTTGATATCCCCTGAATTTCCTTGTGCCATTGGCGTTGCCCCTTCCGATTCACGCAAGGCAAGGAATTTTCGGCGCCGTAGTGGGCGCTTTGCGCCCATGCCGGGGCGCAATCGATATCCTTCCCCTTCGCTTTCTGCCCCACGACGCGCGTTCTGTGGCGTCCCATGGGCCGAATCGGGTAATCATAGCGCAATTGTCCGAAATTTCCTTGATTTGGGGCCAATTCGCACGCGCCGATCTTGTCGGCGAATCCCCCTCTGATGGAACTTCGAGATCGGCACAGGAATAGCCTTGTCCTGGCCATCTCGAAAGGACCTGCGTCTATGTCATCTCTCGCACTTGCCGCGCCCAGGCGCGGATCGCTCTTGCCCTATCTGGGCGTCGCCGTTGTGGCGGCTGCCATGTTGGGTCCGGCCGCCGCCTTTGCCGGCACCGATGCCTCGTTCAACACCGCGCTCACGCAGTTCACCAACTTCCTGTCCGGTTCGGGCGGCAAGGTGATCACCGTGCTCAGCCTTGCTGGCGGCATCGTCGGCCTTGCCTCGGGTCGCTTCTCGCTGGCGCAGATTGCGGTGCCTGTCGGTACGGGCGTTGCAGCCGGCACGGGCGTTCCCATCGTTACCGCGATGGTCACAGCTCTCATCTGACGAGAAGGCCGGCCGCGCGGAATATGCCCCTCCCATCCGCCGGACCGGCCCGATCCCCATCCACCTTATGTGACGGCGGGCAGCGATGGAACGCTATGCGATCCCCAAACATCTGGATGATCCGGAACTCATCGGGTTCTGGACGCTGGACGAGTTCCTGGTGATGGTCACCCCCTTCATCTGGGGCATTTTGGCGTCGCATATCGTCATCGGGCTGGTGTTCTCCACCGTGGCCTGGTTCGGTTATCGCAAACTCCGTGCTGGACGCTCGATGGCCTGGATCCTGCATTATGGATACTGGCACCTTCCGGGCGAATTTTTCGCCATGAAGAGCTTCCCGCCGTCCCATCTTCGCGTGCTGGCGGGCTGAGATGGATATCGATCTCGCCCACGACAAATCGCAATCCGTGCTGCGCCAGCGTAACGGCCTGGCGCTCATCTCGCTCGTTCTCGGCATCGTTTCGGTCGTCAGCGTTGTTGCGGCCGAGCAGAAAGACCGCGAGGTCGTGCTGGTCCCAACGCTGCGGACCCCGCTCACCCTGACCAGCCAAAAAGTTTCGCCCGATTACCTCGAGATGGTGACCCGCGATGTTGCGATGGTCGCCCTCAACCGTTCGCCCCAGAGCCTCACCTACTGGATGGATTCCATCCTGGAGGTGACCGATGAGCAGGCGCGCGGCGAGGTCAAGAAGGCGCTTATGAAAGTGGTGGCCGAGCAGCAGGGCTCGCAAATCACCCAGTTCTTCACGCCCGATGCGATGCAGGTCGATCCCAACACGCTCACCAGCACGGTGGGCGGCACGCTGCATACCGTGGTCGCATCCAAGGAAGTGACGAGCGAACATCGCACCTTCCGCTTCACGTGGACCTACAACGGCATCTCCCTAAAGCTCAAAGGCTTCGGGATGATCGCCAAGCCGGAGGCGACGCCATGAGCGGCCCAGTTTCTGGCGCCTTCCCAAAGGGAAACTCCTTCATGGCCATTCTGAAATTGACCGCAGGGGTGAGCCCTGCGCCACGCAAGTGGTGGGCGGAACATGCGCTTGGCCTTGTGCTTGTGGGTGCCGGGCTTGCCGCAGCGGCGCCTGCCTATGCCGATCAAGCGCTGATGGTCGCGGACAATGGCACCGTCCATTGCGAAGCCTCGGCCAAGGATCTGACCCGCATTTCGCTGAAGGACGACCAATTCGCCTCGGTGTCCAAGGTGCAGGCACCAAGCCCCTCGGACGACTTTCAGGTGGTGAATGAGCCGCTGCGCGGTGACATTTACCTCTCGGTCGCCAGCGGCTTCACCCGGCCAACGATCTCCTTCTTCGGAACCACACGAAAAGGCTTCGTCTATAAATTCATCTGCGCCGTTAGTGGATCTGACGCGCGACAGGTGTTCATCGCCAATGCCGATGTCGAGCATCCCCGGCCTGTCGGCGAGCAATGGCCGGCAGGCCTTTCCGCGCAGGACGTCTCGGCACGCCTGATCCCGGCGATGTATGCCCAAAAGCCGGTCGAGGGCTTCGACATCACCTGGCGCGCATTGGTGCCGGTCAACATCGATGGCCTCAGTGTCCAGTTGGTCGGCCAATATGGCGGGCCAAGCTACACCGGCAAGCTTCTCAAGATCACCAATCGCGGCGCCAAGCCGGCGCTGCTGGCCGAAGATCGTGTCGCGCCCGCTGACGCCATCGCGGTCAGCATCACCAATGCCCGCCTCGCGCCCGGCGAGGAAACCACGGTCTTTGTTGTCCAGCGCACAGCAGATGCGGGAGGCCAACCATGAACGAACCGGCATCGCAGGTCAGCCCCGCCACACCCCCGAGCGGTGATGATCTCGCCCGCAACACCGCAACCCGCCGGCGTCAGCAGATCGCGATGTGGGGCATGGGCGGCGTGCTGGTGATGGCGGGCATGTGGTGGATTCTGGCTTCGCCCACGCCTCAGAGCGCGAACGCCGACAAGAAGGACGATCCCAAGGCCATAAAGATTTCGACCGATGACATGGTCAATCGCTCGATGGCCGACAAGGAATGGATGGCCCTCTCGGAGAACCAGCTCACAACGCAGGGCACCCAGATCAAATCCTTGCAGGGCGATTCCGTCCGGCTCGACCAACTCCAGAAGCAGATCGGGGATCTGCAAGGCCAAAACCAATCGCTCAAGACCGATGGTTCGAAGGTGCTGTCGGCCTATCAAACCGAGAACGATCAACTGCGTTCGCAGATTTCCGCGCTCTCGACGCAGATGCAGCGCGCGACCGCCGGGCCAGGCGCGCTTTATGGCGCGGGGGCACCGCAGACCTATCAGCGCGCCTCCACTATCCCCAGCGGTTCGCCTCTAGCCCCAGGTGCTGGCGACCCCGCGCGCGCGACCATCGATCCCGCCAGCGCGCCGCGCGCCAATGAGGTGAAACTGCTTTCCTTCGGGGGTGATGCCGGCGGCACTGGCACCCGCATGGTGCCAGGCAAGACGACGCAGTTCACTGACAGCGAGAACTACCTGCCGCCCAATTCGATCGCGA
>Ga0316217_10005081_pt1 | contig 13828 bp, 11 predicted proteins | sample 1anoAmetaG_FD_203633 | JGI IMG/M metagenome (GOLD analysis project Ga0316217, IMG submission 203633) | Freshwater microbial communities from Trout Bog Lake, Wisconsin, USA - 1anoA | ecosystem: Environmental > Aquatic > Freshwater > Lake > Hypolimnion/Profundal zone | place: USA: Wisconsin...
TATCTCCGAAACTCAGTACTAGACCGGCTTCAGGCCGATCTTGGCGCGGATCAGGGTCTCGATCTCGTCGGCCAGTTCCGGGTTGTCGCCCAGAAGCTTCTTGACGTTCTCGGCCCCCTGGCCCAGGCGCGAATCCTTGTAGCTGAACCAGGAGCCGCTCTTCTGGATGATTTCCAGCTGGACCCCCAGCTCCACCAGTTCGCCGGTGCGGCTGATGCCCTCGCCATACATGATGTCGAAGGTGGCCACCTTGAGCGGCGGCGCCACTTTGTTCTTCACCACCTTCACCTTGGTCTTCTTGCCGACCACGGAGGAATCCTCGTCCTTGGCGGCCACGAGGGGATCGCCGGTGTTGCCCTTGATGCTCTGGATGCTGCGCACGTCCAGCCGGACCGAGGCGTAGAACTTGAGGGCGTTGCCGCCGCTGGTGGTCTCGGGATTGCCGAACATCACCCCGATCTTCATCCGGATCTGGTTGATGAACACGACGCAGGTGTTGGTCTTGCTGATGGAGGAGGTCATCTTGCGCAGGGCCTGGCTCATGAGCCGGGCCTGCAGGCCCACCTGCATCTCGCCCATCTCGCCGTCGATCTCGGCCTTGGGCACCAGGGCCGCCACCGAGTCGATGACGATGATGTCCAGCGCGCCGCTGCGCACCAGCTGGTCGCAGATCTCCAGGGCCTGCTCGCCGCTGTCCGGCTGGCTGATGAACAGGTTGTCGATGTCGACCCCGAGATTGCGCGCGTACTCGGGATCCAGGGCGTGCTCGGCGTCGATGTAGGCGGCCAGTCCGCCCTTCTTCTGGGCCTGGGCGACCATGTGCAGGGCCAGCGTCGTCTTGCCGCTCGCCTCGGGGCCGTAGACTTCCACCACCCGGCCCTTGGGCACGCCGCCCACGCCCAGGGCGGAATCGAGCGAGATGGAGCCGGTGGAGATCACGTCGATCCCCTCCACGTTGAGATGCTCGCCCAGCTTCATGATCGAACCCTTGCCGAACGCCCGCTCGATGTCCGCCAGGGCCCGGTTCAAGACCTTGAGGCGGTCGTCCTGCTCGTTGGTGGAAGCGGCCATGGTAACTCCGGGGGGCTGGGGGGAACGGGTCAATGCCATTGGGGCATCTTCAAGAATGAGGCAAAAGGCGAAAAAAACAAGAAAATTCTTTTCCCGCCCGCGTGAGCCACTGCAGCACTCGGGGCGGTCACCCGATAGTATGGAATCAATCCGCCTCACCGCGCAGAAAGCCTCCCCACCCCCATGGAATTCCACCCCACCCTCGAACGGCAGCTCGCTGCCCTGGAAACCTCCGGAACGGCCCTGCCCCAGGGACCGGCGTGGGAGGCCTTCCTGCGCGCGCTGGACGGGCAGCTGGCCCAGGGCCAGCCGGTGGCGCCGGACCAGGATCTGGCCCGCTACAAATCGCTGGTCGACCACCTCAGGGAGACAGTGTTCCAGATCGACCGGGAGGGCGCCTGGGCGTTCCTGAACCCGGCCTGGGAGGCCATGACCGGGTTCCCGGTGGCGGACAGCCTGGGCACCCCGTTCCTGGACCACATGCACCCGTTCGACAAGGGCCGCTACCTGAACATGCTCACCCTGGCCATGGACGCGAAGGAGGACACGGTCAGGGGCGAGTTCCGGTTCCGGACCCGGCAGGGCCACTTCCTGTGGGTGGAGATGTACACCCGGATCACCCTCGACGCCGCCGGAGTGGTGATCGGCGTTTCCGGAACCATGGGCGACATCACCGAGCGCAAGCGGGCCCAGGCCGCCCTGAGCTCGCTGACCTCCAGGCTCCGGGCCCTGATCGAGAACATGCAGGGCGCGATCCTGGTGGAGACGGCCGAGCGCAGCATCTCGCTCATCAACGAACCGTTCTGCCGGATGTTCGAAGTGCCGGTGCCGCCCCAGCTCCTGGCCGGCAGCGAAGCGCTGGAGCTGCTGGACCTCATCCAGCCGCAGTTCCAGGAGCCCGAGGCGTTCCTGGAGCTGCAGGCCAAGCTTCTGGGCCGCCGGCAGGTGGTCCTGGGCGCGGAGCTGGCCATGGCCGACGGCCGGACCCTGTCCATGGACTTCGTGCCCATCGAGGCCGGGGAGGAGTTCAACGGCCATTTCTGGCAGTTCCACGACATCACCGGGCGCAGGCAGTCCGAGGAGAAGCTGGCCCGGGCCGCCCTGGACCTGGAGATGAAGAACTGGGAGCTGTCCCACGCCCGGGACGAGGCGGTGCGCATGGGTGGGCTGAAATCCGAGTTCCTGGCCAACATGAGCCATGAAATCCGCACCCCGATGAACGGCATCATCGGAATGACCGAGCTGCTGGTCAACACCACCCTCACCGACGAGCAGAGGGACTACGCCTCCACCATCAGGGCCAGCGCCGCGACCCTGCTCCGGCTGATCAACGACATCCTGGACTTCTCCAAGATCGAGGCCGGCAAGCTGGAACTGGAACGCATCCAGTTCGATCTGCACGGCCTGCTTGACGACCTGCTGGCCATCCTCGGCGTCAAGGCGCACGACCGCGGCATCGAACTGGCCACCTGGGTGTCCCGGGACGCGCCGACCCTGCTCATGGGCGACCCGATCCGGCTCCGCCAGGTCCTTTCCAACCTCACCGACAACGCCATCAAGTTCACCCAGGAAGGTTCGGTGGTGATCCGGGTGTTCCTGGAGGACCGCCGGGACGCCTCGGTCACGCTCCGCTTCGAGGTGGAGGACAGCGGCGCCGGCATGCGTGAAGAGGTGGCCGCCAAGCTGTTCCAGTCCTTCTACCAGGGCGATTCGTCCACCACCCGGAAGTATGGCGGGACCGGCCTGGGCCTGGCCATCTGCAGGCGGATCGCCGAGCTCATGGACGGCGCCATCGGCGTGCGCAGCACCCTGGGCCGGGGCAGCGTGTTCTGGTTCACCGCGCGCTTCCAGGTGCCGGCCCAGGCGCGCGAGCTCTGGCTTCCGGAAACGCGGCCGCAGTTCTTCCTGGCCGGGCTGCCCGCCACCACCGGGGAGTTCCTGGCGGGCCAGCTGCGGGAATGGGGTTTCGCCACGGCCGCGCTGGAACCGGGGGCGCCGGCCCTGGAACGGCTCCGGGCCGCGGCCGCGGAGGCCGGCGGCAGCGCCTTCCTGGTGTTCCCCGGGGCGCGCGGACTGGATTCCCGGCTGCTCGGCTTCCTGCACGATGTGAAGCGGGACCCCGGCCTGGCTGCGCTGCGCCTGGTCCGGACCCACTCCCTCTACGAGAAGGAGATGCCCGCTCAGACGGCGGACCTGCCGGTCAACGAATTCCTGCCTCTGCCCATGCGCAGGACCCATCTCAAGACCCTCCTGGAAGGGCACCGCGGCACCCTGCCGGCGCCCGCCGCACCGCGGCTGCTGGAGGCCGCCCCGGCGGCCCTGGCCGGATACCGGATCCTGCTGGCCGAGGACAACCTCGTGAACCAGCGGGTGGCGATGGCGGTCCTGAAGAAGCTGGGGCTGACCCCCGACCTCGCCGTCAACGGCCTGGAGGCCCTCGCCGCCGCCACCGCCCAGCGCTACGACCTCATCCTCATGGACTGCCAGATGCCGGAAATGGACGGCTTCGAGGCGACCCGGCTGATCCGGGACGGGGAGGCCGGCGCCCGCCGGGTGCCGATCCTGGCCATGACCGCCAACGCCATGGCCGGGGACCGGGAGCGGTGCCTGGAGGCCGGCATGGACGACTACCTGGCCAAGCCCATCGCCATCCTCGACCTCAAGGATGCCCTCATCCGCCTGCTGCCCCCCGCCGTTCCCCTGCCCTAGGAATCCATGTCCCCCGAACCCCGCACCCTCGATGACGACCTCAGCATCCGGATCATCCTCCAGCGCCTGTGCCTGGCCGGGATGAAGGTGGCCCTGTCCGCACGGGACCATTCCGCGCCGTTCCAGATCCTCGCCCAGGAGGCCGAGCGGATCCTGGTGGCCATGCCGGCCCAGGAACTGGCGTCCTGGAACCTGCCCGGCGGCGAGAAGCTGTCCCTGGGCTTCGAGGACCGGGGCTTCAACTACGAGTCCGTGGTCACCTTCAAGGGCGCCGCGGAATGGGAGGGCATCCGCTGCGCCACCTTCTCGGTGCCCCGGGTGCTGAGAAGGGCGGACGACAACCGGCTGGCGCACTTCGCCCCCGACACCGCCCCGAAGGTCACCTTCACCAACAACCGCAACGCGCTCCTGGACGGCCAGATCAAGGGCCTGGGGCGGGACGGTTTCGAGATGGTCATGCAGGACCCCTCGCGCAAGATCCAGGAGGTCCTGCGCGTCGGCGAGGAGTCCACCCTGGACCTGGCCCTCGAGGACGACCTGCGGATCACCACATACGCCCGGGTCGCCTACTTCGGCGCGGACTACGTCGGCATGAAGTTCACCGACCGGGTGGACCACACCGTGCTGGACCAGTACCGCAACTGGCTGGACGGGCAGCAGCGGCTGCAGGCCCAGCGGGACCGGGAGAGCTTCGAGTCCGGGGCAGGCAAGGCCCAGCGGGAATCCCAGGGCGCGGCGCTGCCCCAGGTGCGGCTCTGGGTGGACCGGGACCCGGCCATCCTGATCCTCACCGAGCGCGAAGAGTTCGCCCGGCGCATGGCCGAGGCCCTGGGCCGCAAGTTCGGGATCATGAGCCTGGACTACATCAAGGGCGCCCTGAAGCCCTTCCTGCGCCCACCGGGCGATCCCGCGGCCGGCTGGGGCCGGCCGCGGCTCATCGTCATCCACAACCACCTGCGCCTGGTGAGCCCGCTGGAACTGTCCCGGCAGGTGGTCGAACAGGAGAAGTGCCCGCTCCCGGTCCTGCTCGCCGGCACCGACGAGGACGTCGACCTCAAGCGCAACCGCGCCATGGCCGCGGGGGCGGTGGACTACGTGCCGGTGGAGCCGTTCCGGATCCTGGCGGTCCTGCGCCGGCTGGACGAGACGCTCAAGCTGTTTGAAGGCTGCTGACAGCCGTTAGGGAGCTCGCTCCGTCACGGCTGTTCGTGCCCGGCACGGCCGCCAGATCGGGTCGAGACCAAACATTGCTAGGTCCGGAGTTTCACGTTCCTTCCGCGCCAGTGGTTGACGCCCCGGAGCCGGTCGGCGAAGGCCAGCAGGATGGAGGCCGTCACCAGCAGGCCGGCCAGGGGCCACAGCGCCCACCACAGGTCCACGGCGCGCCCGGTGTAGCGCTGGTTGACCTCGGCCATGAGCGGCGGCACCAGCAGCCAGAGCAGGAGGCCGAGCCCGGGATGGCCGGCCGCGGCCACCAGGACGCAGCCCAGGGTCGCGGCCAGGACCGCCGCCAGCAGCACCGGGGCCAGGGGGAAAAGGTACGGAAGGGAGAGCAGGTTCTTGCGGCTGCCCTGGATGATCTCCCGGCAGCCGTGGTACATCCGCAGGTGCAGGTGCGGACCGCCCAGGGCCACGCGGTTGGCGTAGCCCGCCGCCTTGACCCGGTAGGCCAGGAACATGTCGTCCACGGCGGCCATGGGCGCGCCGGCGTGGCCGCCCACGGCATCGTAGGCCGTGCGGCGCACCAGGATGAAGCTTCCCACCCCGCAGCAGAACCGGCTGCGCGGATCCGCGACCCGCCGCGCCGGCACCAGCCAGAGGAAGAACATGTTGGCCAGCGGCATGAACATGCGCTCGGCCCAGCCCACCGCGTCGATGGCCGGGAGCAGGGTGAGCAGGTCAGCCGGCTGCTGGTCCAGGAACGCGAAGGCCCGCCGGAGCAGATCCGGCGCCGGATGGGCGTCGGCATCGGCGAACAGCAGCCAGTCCGCCGCCACGGCTTCCGGTTGCCGGGAAGCGAGGTCCAGGGCGTGGTTCTTGCCCAGCCAGCCGGCCGGAAGCCGGTCGTTGCGCAGCACCCGCAGGACCCCGGGATGGCCCGCCGCCCGCTCCGCCAGCAGGGCCGGGGTCCGGTCCGTGGACCCGTCGTCCACCGCGACGATGCGCAGCCCGGGATGGTCCTGGGCCAGCCAGGCGTCCAGGGCCGGCCCCAGTTCCCGCTCCTCGTCCCGGGCCGGGATGCAGAGCGCCACCACCGGCAGCGGCCCGGCCCGGCCGGCGGCCGGAAGTCCGGGAAGGTCCCGGAGCCGGGTCCGGGTGATCCAGGCCTCCAGCCCCCACAGAACGAAAAAGGGAACCGGCAGCCAGCTGGCCCGTCCCATGGTGGTGATCCAATCGTGGCCTGGAGGCATGAACATACAGGTATCCTGATGGGACCCGTGGATTCTGGGAATATATAGATTTTCAATGACCGGAGCCGCCTTGCTGTTCGCATCTTTCCATCCCGAGCCCCTCGGCGCCACCCTGGCGCTGCTGGCCCTGCTCTGGCTGGTCGCCAAGCTAGGCGGCGAGCTGGCCCTCCGCTGCGGCTTTCCGGCGGTGGCCGGCGAACTGGCGGCGGGCCTGGCGCTCGGCGCGGTGGCCCGCGCCCTCCCGGGCTTCCCGTCCGTGGCCGGCAACCCGCACCTGGACCTCCTGGGCCAGCTGGGGATCGTCGTGCTCATGTTCGCCGTGGGCCTGGAATCCACCGTGCCGCAGATGGTGCGGGTGGGCATCCCGGCCCTGCGGGTGGCCCTGCTGGGGGTGGCCGCGCCCATGGCCGGGGGGATCCTGGCGGCCTGGCTGATTCTCCCCGCAGGCACCCCGCTGCTGGTGGACCTGTTCGTCAGCGCCTGCCTGGCCGCCACTTCCATCGGCATCTCCGCCCAGGTGCTCCGCCAGTACGGCGCGGCCCATTCCAGCGAGGGCCGGGTCATCGTCGGCGCCGCCGTCATCGACGACGTGCTCGGCCTGCTCGTGCTCGGGGGCATCTCCGGCGCCGTGGCCGCGGCCGCCGGCGGCACCATGGCCTGGGGCCGGCTGGGGGCGAGCCTGGCCCTGGCCCTGGGCTTCCTGGCGGCCGCCCTCACCCTGGGCCGGTTCGCCACCCCGCACCTGTTCCGCCTGGCCAACCGCTTCCGCAGCCAGCAGGTCCTGCTCCCGGTGGCGATGGGCTTCGCGTTCCTGCTGGCCTGGCTGGGCAGCCTGGCCGGGCTCGCGGCCATCGTCGGCGCCTATGCCGCCGGGCTGGTCCTGGAGCCCGCCCACATCCAGATCCTGGAGGAGCGCGAGCTGTGCCGCCTGGACCAGCTGGTGCAGCCGCTGGTGGTGGTGCTCTCGCCGCTGTTCTTCGTGCTCATGGGCGCCCGGATCGATCCCGCCGCCCTGCTCCGGCCGCGCATCCTGGGGTTCGCCCTGGCGCTGGCGGTCCTGGGCATCGCCGGCAAGCTGGCGGCCGGGTTCGCGGCGGGACGCGGCCTCAGGGCCGGGCTGGTGGGCTGGGGCATGGTGCCCCGCGGGGAGGTCGGGCTGATCTTCGTGGCCACCGGCAGCCAGCTGAGCCTCGGCGGCCAGCCGCTGCTCTCCGGCGAGGTCCAGGCCGGGATCGTCGGCGCCCTGCTGCTCACCACCGTCGCCGGCCCGCTGGGACTGGGCTGGGCCTTGCGCAAGGGCAGGTAGTCACTCCCGCACCGGTCCGATCCGCAGCTGAAGGACTTCCCCCCTTTGCCAGGCGTCGGCGCCGGGTTCGATTGGAACAACCGGCAGGTCGGCCCGCCGGGCCTTCTTGTCCGCGCAGGACAGCCCGGCCTCCCGGTCCCGCGCGGCCACCAGCCCGGGATCGACCTGGCCGTCGGCGGTGAACCCCATCAGCAGCTGGGGAATGCCCATGGGCGCCTGGCCGTTGCGATCCACCTGCCAGGTCTGCCAGGTCTTGCCGTAGGTGAGCACCAGTTCCTTCATCAGGGCCTTCTCCGCCGCCTCGCCGAGGCCGGGCGCCACCAGCTGGCCCGAGGTCACCTCGAACCGGTGGCTGTGCCAGAGCTTGCGTTCCTCCGCGGGGAAGGTCCGGAACAGCCTGGCGCTGACGATGTATTCGATCCCCACCAGCCGCGCCCCCTGGCGGGCGGAATCGTAGAGGACGCACTGCATCACTTCCGGACCGACCCGGGCGCAGTAGTGGTGGGCGGCCAGCTGCCGGGACGGTTCGCCGCTGTAGAAGTGGAACCCGCTGAGGTAGGCGTGGATCGAGCGCAGCGGGGCCAGCGAGACGCAGCCGCAGGCCGGCCCCGGGGAGCAGCCGCCACCCGGGGCCGGCGGCGCGGCGGCCAGCAGGACGCCGGTCACGATGATGGTTTCCTTAAGGCCCGTCAACGCTGGCCTCCAGCACCGCACCCGGCGGGCCTGCATCGATGAAGTGCCACGAACCGGGACCCCGGTTCCAGGGTCCGGCCAGTCGCGCCCCGGTCACTTCAGCCGGACCTTGCAACCCGCCACGCACAGCCAGGCGTCTTCGGCTGCGGCCGCGGCCCGCTGGTTGAGCCAGCCGGCCAGGTCGCGGAACCGGCGCACCATGGGGTCTTCCGGCACCGGGCTCCAGCCCACCTCGTTGCTCACCAGCAGCACCGGCCACGGGGCCGCGGCGAAGGCCTGCAGCTGGCGGTCCCAGGCCTCCAGGATGGCCCGGTCGGAGGCCTCCATCCGGTCGCCCAGCCACAGGGTGAGACAGTCCAGGAGCACGCCCGAGGGGGGCGGGACCAGCGCGGCCAGGGCCGCGGCCGGATCCGCCGGCGCCTCCAGGGTCCGCCACCCGGCGGGGCGCTCAGCGCGGTGGCGGCGCAGCCGCTCCACCATCTCCCGGTCCGAAGGATCGGACCGGTAGGTGGCCACGAACACCACCCCCCCGCCCCACGCCATGGCCGTCTCCACCGCCCAGCTGCTCTTGCCGCTGCGCACCGGTCCAGTGATGAATGTGATCTTGCCCATGGCTCCATCTTCTCCGAGCCGCGCATCATGGAGCATGGGAAAAGCGATCGCAGTGCTCGGCAGCGGGTCGGACGTGGGCAAGAGCCTGGTGACGGCGGGGCTGTGCCGGCTGTTCCGGGACGCGGGGCTCGACGTGGCGCCGTTCAAGGCGCAGAACATGGCCAACCAGGCCGGGGTGACCCCCGACGACCTGGAGATGCCCCGGGCCCAGATCCTCCAGGCCCGCGCCTGCGGGCTGGAACCGCACGTGGACATGGGACCGGTGCTGATGAAGCCGGTGAGCGCCACCGGGGCCCAGATCGTCCTGCTGGGCAAGGTGCTCGGCGCCATGGAGGCGCGCGACTATTTCGGCGACACCGCCCGCTTCGAGACGGTCGCCTTCGCCGCCCTGGACCGGCTCATGGCCCGCCACCCGGTGATCGTGCTGGAGGGCGCCGGCTCCCCGGTGGAGCTCAACCTGATGGCCAGGGACTATGTCAACCTCAAGGCCGCCCGCCATGCCGACGCCGGCATCGTGCTGGTGCTGGACATCGACAAGGGCGGGGTGTTCGCCCAGGCCCTGGGCACCCTGGAGCTGATGCCGGCGGCGGACCGGGCCCGGGTGGTGGGCCTGGTGGTGAACCGGTTCCGGGGCGACCTGGCCCTGTTCCAGGACGGCGTCGCCATGATGGAGCAGCTGTGCGGCGTGCCGGTGCTGGCGGTGCTGCCCTGGGTGGACCACGCCCTGGACGAGGAGGACCGGCCCATCCGCATCCCCGTGGACGAGGCGCCGGCCGCGGGCCGGCTCAACGTCGGCGCGCTGCTTTCGCCGCGGGTCGCCAACACCGAGGACCTGGCCCCGCTCCTGGCCGAACCGGACGTGCACCTCACCTGGATCACCACCCCGGCCCTGGCCCTCCGGCAGGACCTGCTGATCCTTCCGGGCTCCAAGTCGACCGTGGGCGACTTGGCCCACCACGCGGCCTCGGGCCTGGCCGAAGCGGTGCGCGCCGCCCACGCCGGCGGCGCCTGGGCACTGGGCCTCTGCGCCGGCTACCAGATGCTGGGCGAAACCCTGGAGGATCCCCTGGGCGGCGAGGGCGGCGCCTGCCGCTGGGACGGGCTGGGCCTGCTGCCCGTGGCCACCCGTTTCGCGGCCGCCAAGACGACCGGGGACCGGCGCTGCACCAGCGTCTGGCCCGAACCGGGGCACGCCCTGGCCGGCTACGAGATCCACCAGGGCCAGAGCATCGCCCACGGCGGCGCGCCCCTGGTGGCCGAAGGCGGCGGCGCCATGGGGCTGGTGGGCGATCGGGCGGTCGGGTCGTATCTGCACGGACTGCTCCAGAGCGACGGCTGGCGCAGCGCCTTCCTGAACGAAGTGCGCCGGGACCGGGGCCTGCCCGCCCAGCCGGTCCGCCGGGCCGACCCGCTGGAACTGCGCATCCGCCGCTGGGCCGAGCATGTCCGGGCCAACCTCCGTCAGGGCGCATGGGAGCGGCTGCTGGCCGAGGTTTCCGGAACCTGGAAGCAGGATGAAACCTGATTGTAAGTGTTCATGTCTCCCCCGAGCCCCTTTCCCGCCATCAGGACAGGTGTATAATTCAGTGTACGGCTACATTTAGATACATTTTTTTCATATTTAATTATTTCTTTCATAAGGAACTGACCGATGTTCGGAAAGGCAGCCTTCTCAGGCACCCTGGCCGTGGCCCTCTCCGGAGGCATGCTCTCCCTCCTGGTCCTCCCCCCCGACCGCGAGCCGCTGGTGGGCAGGACCAGCTACCTCCCGGTGGACCTCACCGAACCCTTCCCGGCGCTGCGGGACCGTCTGGCGGCCGCCAAGGCCGGGGCGGCCGCCCGCCAGCAGGCCCTGCTGAACGAGCGCTACGATCTGGGCGACCATCCCGCCCCGGGCGTCACCATGTCCGGGGGCAAGCCGGTGCAGGCCGGGGTCCGGGTGAAGCTGCCCCCGGGTATGACCTGGGACCGGCTGGCCGGCCTCGGGCCCGCCGCGATCCGGGACCGGGGGCTGTTTCCCCGGGGATTCCTGCCCCTGCCCCATCCGGACCATCCGGCCGGCGGGATGGTCTTCCCCCATGCCCAGATCGAGGAGCTGCTCCGCCAGGAGAACCGCGACCTCACCCGGTTCGATCTGGATTTCGACCTGCCCGACCGCTTCCTGCCGGAATTCCCCGCGCCCCTCTACCTCACCACCCGGCCCGACCTGGGGGATGTCTCCAAGGGCAGGGCCATCACCCTGGACAACTACTTCGAGCTGTTCAACGGGATCGTGAACCCCAAGCAGCTGGAGGGCCTGCGCCTGCTGCTCACCCCCTTCCCGCAGCAGCAGTTCAACGCCACCGACGACCGCCGCTCCGCGCGCCCCAGCCGGGGGGTGGCCTGCTTCGACTGCCACGCCAACGGCCACACCAACGGCGCCACCCACCTGACCGGGGAGCAGCGGCCCCAGTCCTTCCGCCACCGCAGCGACACGCCCACCCTGCGCGGCGTGAACATCCAGCGGCTGTTCGGCTCACAGCGGGCCCTGAAGTCCGTGGAGGACTTCACCGAGTTCGAGCAGCGGGCCGCCTACTTCGACGGGGATCCGGTGACCGCCACCCGCAAGGGCGTCAACATCCTCGAGCGGGGCAGCCAGGTGCACGACATGGCCGAGTTCCAGGAGATGCTCGATTTCCCTCCGGCGCCCGGGCTCAAGGTGGACGGCACCCTGGATCCCGCCCTGGCCAGCCCGGCCGAGCGCCGAGGCCAGGCGCTGTTCTTCGGCAAGGCCAACTGCGCCTCATGCCACCCAGCCCCCTACTACACCGACAACTCCATGCACAACCTCCGGGCCGAGCGCTTCTACCGGCCCCGCCTGGACAACGGCGCCATGGCCACCGCCGAGGGCCCCATGAAGACCGTCCCCCTGCGCGGAATCAAGGATTCCCCCCCGTATCTGCATGACGGCCGGCTGCTCACCCTGGAGGACGCGGTGGAGTTCTTCAACCTGGTGCTGGAACTCAAGCTCAAGCCCCAGGAGAAGGAAGACCTCGCCGCCTTCCTCCGGCGGCTGTAGGCCATGGGCGCCCTGGCCCTCGGCTACGGCGTGGCCTGCTACCTGGCCTTCCTGGCGGCCTTCGGCTATCTGGTGGCCTTCGCCGGCGACCTGGGGGTGCCGCGCTCGGTGTCGTCCGGCCCGGCCGGCCCCGCGGGTCAGGCCTTGGCCGTGGACCTGGCCCTGCTCGCCCTGTTCGGGCTCCAGCACAGCGTCATGGCCCGCCCGGCCTTCAAGCGGGCCTGGACCCGGTTCGTGCCGGCCGCCGTGGAGCGGAGCACCTACGTCCTGCTCTCCAGCCTGGCGCTGGCCCTGCTGTTCCGCTTCTGGCGGCCGATCCCCGGAACGGTATGGGAGCTCCAGCATCCCGCCCTGCGCCTGGGCGCGTGGGCCTGCTTCTGGGCCGGCGCGGCCCTGGCCCTGGCCAGCAGCTTCCTCATCAGCCACGCCGATCTGTTCGGACTGAGCCAGGTCTGGTGCCGGTTCCGGGGCCGCCCCCACCGGGCGGCGGAGTTCCGGCTCACCGCCCTCTACGCCAGGGTCCGGCACCCGCTCATGCTGGGCTTCCTGGCCACCTTCTGGGCGGCCCCGAGCATGACCCTGGGCCACCTGGTGTTCGCCGCCGGAACCAGCTGCTACATCCTGGCCGGCACCATCCTGGAAGAGCGCGACCTGCTCCGGACCCTGGGACCGGACTACGCGGCCTACCGGCGCCAGGTGCCGAGGTTCTTTCCGGTCCCCTGGCGGCGGGCCCGCCGGCGCTGACCAGCATCCGGAGGCCAACCATGGGAAAGGATCCCCAGGGCCCCCGCCTCCTGGAACGCGCCCGGGACCTGGGCCCGGCCTTCTAGAGATTGCCCTTGAGCCCGATCTCCAGCGCCACCGGGCGCATGCCGTCGATGGTGTCGCCGGTGAGGGTGGGCAGGTCCACCCCGAGCATGGCCGCGCCCTTCTCGATCACCCCCCGGTCGACCCCGGCGGCGAAGGAGCGGTCCTTCCACTTCTTCAGGACCGACTTCACCGGCAGGTCCAGCACGCTCCGGGACGGCCGCACCAGCGCCGCGGCGGTCACCAGCCCGGTCAGTTCGTCGATGGCGTAGAGGGTCTTCTCCATGGGGCTGAGCGGCTCCTCCTCGGAGCAGATGCCCCAGCCGTGGGAGACCACGGCGCGCACATAGGTTTCCGGCCAGCCGGCCCGGGCCAGGATCTCCCGGGCCTTGACGCAGTGCTGGTCGGGGAAGCGCTCGTAGTCGATGTCGTGGGCCATGCCGACCAGGCCCCACATGTGCTCGTCCTCGCCGGCCTTCCGGGCCATGTGCCGCATGACCGCCTCCACCGCCAGGGCGTGCCGCTGGAGGCTGTCGCTGGGAACGTACTCCACCAGGAGCTTCCAGGCTTGTTCGCGGGTCGGGTGCTGGGTCATGGGTTGCCCTTTCCAATAATTGATTATATGTTCATTCCCGGATGACCCAGCCTGTGCCTCGTTTTATTATAAAATTATGCTTTAAGGACCCCATCCGCACCCATCGGACGGACCTCACTGTCCCATCTATTCTTTAACCCAACTGCCTGGTTCCGTCATTGAGAGAATCCTGATCCGCCCAAGGCGATTCATAAAAAAATAATTTCTTCATTCAAAAACCTCTGGACACCGTCCCGGTTTGGTTCCAGTCTGGGCTGAAGCAATGCTCCCTGGGGGGTTGCCATGGCCGAGAAGCACCCTTGCCGGACCGCCCAGTTCCCGGAACCCCAGGACCCGGGCGCCTCCGGCGGCCCCGGTCCGGAGGACGGGATCGACGCCCTCCCGGACCTGATCGCGGTGCTGGACCGGGACCGGAACCTCGTGCAGGTCGATGAGGCCCTGCTGGGCCGGCTCGGGCTCAACCGCGAGGAGTGCCTGGGCAGGCCATGCTACGAACTGCTGCACGGCACGGACGGCCCCCCGGAGAACTGTCCGCTCACCGCCTCGGAGCGGGACGGCAGGACCCA
>Ga0316217_10005083_pt1 | contig 13824 bp, 8 predicted proteins | sample 1anoAmetaG_FD_203633 | JGI IMG/M metagenome (GOLD analysis project Ga0316217, IMG submission 203633) | Freshwater microbial communities from Trout Bog Lake, Wisconsin, USA - 1anoA | ecosystem: Environmental > Aquatic > Freshwater > Lake > Hypolimnion/Profundal zone | place: USA: Wisconsin...
CCGGAACCGGCGGCACGGCAGGGTTGGGTGTATTTTCCATAACCCCTACCTTGGCACATTCCCCCAAACTTTTCCAGTTCCCGCGCGCAACCGCATCCCCAAGTGCGGCCGCCGCGTTCCTTCAAACCGCGCCGTGTTTCCGCTTTCCGCCTTTCCTCGTCAGCCGGCAAATCGCGAATGCTAGAAATGCTACACGATGCTATTACGGGGCTTCATCTACCGCGCAGCCCATGCCCATAGCCCGTGACTTTTCGCTGAATGGGAATATACTGCCCAGCATGGAAATCAAAAACGTCCTGAGCGGGATGCTCCTGGCCCTGCTTTTTGCTGCACGCCCAAGCTTGGCTGCCGAGGCTACCATCACCATCGATTTAAGCAAACCAATCCATGACGTAACCCATGTGGCCAGCGGATTCCTGCATCCGTTCAGTATGGACATGAAGACCCCACCGGCCGATAAGGACAGCTTCTATATCGCGCCGCTGGCGCCACGCTTCATCCGCATCGTCACCGGGCAGATCGTCCAAGCCCACCAACGGTTGCCGGATGCGACCATGATCGCCACCTTTTCCGGTTCCTGGGGCGTTCCTTTTCAGGGTAAACCCTCGCCGATGAGCGACTGGGACAAATTCGAGGCGTTTGTCCGGACCACGGTGCAGACAGCCAAAGATGCCGGCGTCCACCCGATTTATGATGCCTGGAACGAGCCGGATGCGCAATATTTTCTCGGCCTGCGCGGCAAGGGTGGCTGGAAAGGGGCGACCTGGGACGACTTCTATGAGCTTTATGCTCGCTGCTACAAGATCATCCGCCAAATCGATCCCCAGGCGAAAATCACCGGCCCTTCCATCGGCGGCGGTTGGCCGGATGCCAAACTCTGGACCTATATGGAGGCCTTCCGCGACTACTGCGTGAAGAACAACTGCATTCCCGATTACTGGAACTATCATTTCCCGGACGATCGGATTCTCGATCAAGTCGCCAGGATCAAGAGCTGGAATCTCCATGCCGGTCTGCTCATCCCCGAATATTTGGGGCGTGGCAGCGACACCTATCCGGCGGCGTTGGCATACGAAATCGCCTTTGAGGAGGAGGCCGCCGCTTATCCCGGGCATTTCGGTGTCAGCGGCTGCACCAAGGCCTCCTGGGGTGAGAACAAGTCCTTTCGCGGTTCCCTGGGTGGATGCCTTTTCAACAACGGCCCGGAGCTTTCCCGCCGTGGCATCTGGTGGGTCTACGAGCGCTACGCCAAGATGAACGGCATGAGGTTCACCGCCGAAAGTCCGCAGAACATGCGGGCGCTGGTGGCCTATGACACCGACGCCAAAGCCGCCTGGATTCTCCTGGGCGCCAAGTACAATCCGGAGAAGCAGATCCTCGGCTATTCCGGTCCGGTGACCCTGGCCCTTTCCGGTGTTGCCGGGCAGGCGCCTACGGCCGCGATCTCGGTGATCCCCTATGCCGACAATGGTGCCGTGGACGAGTTGGCCCCCGCCAAGCCGCTTCCCGTGCAACTGACCGGAACGTCGGCGACGATTTCGTTCGCCTGGGAAAAGCCGACCGATGCCCTTCTTATCCGCATCGACAAGATTGCGCCGGCACAATAGAACTGCGCAGAACCCGCCGCACGCCGTCTTCCATCAGGCATTGGCCAAGATTCGCACCAGCATCAGCGGGGATTCCTCGGCTTGCTGTCAGTTGCAGATTGGCCCCACGTCACTGGCAAACATAGCTAAGCCAATGTAAAACATCGCCGACAGATTTAACCGGGCACCGGTAAAAATGGCCAAGACAAAATCACCCACCGCGCAGATCGATCAGTATTACGCCACCCTGACCGAATTCGCCCAGCAAAACGCCCTGCACGAAGGTGCGGTTTCCATCGCTTTCCAAACCCTGTTGGCCGATACCGCCCGCTGTTTTTACGTAAGGCAGAGATAACGATAAAGGATAACCGACGTCCAGCAAGCCAAAAGTCACGCTGTTCGCGAAAAGAAGCCAAAGCTGAGCGAAGACAAACGCTCCGGCATCGTCAGCGACCCCAACCGCGAGGATGATCCGGAATATATCGTGCGGCTGGTGGGTCAGGTGGTGCGGGTGAGCGTGGAAACGGAGGGGATTGTGAAGGGGCTGCCGGAGGTGTTCGCCTGGGGCGTGTTGGCCGCGTTCGCCCCACAGCGGCGATTGGCGTAGCCGGCGGGCGGTTTTGTTCGTTATAGCCGCAACATGAAAGCAAGTTATTTTCGACACAAACTTGGGGCACTTTGGGCGGGCCTTGGGGCGGTTTGGGGGCAGCTTGGGGCCTTCCAGAGGGGGTCGAGAGGCCTCCAGATGAGTTTAAGGCCGGTAAACCTACCCCTAACCCTCGGGAACCTCCGGGAAACCTCGCGGAACCTCCCATGAAAGTCGCTGAAAATCCCCTAAAACTCGGACCAATCTCGGGGCATTTAAGCGTACTAAACAAGCAATACTAACGTGAACACGCTGTTTTATCGATTAAATTGAGCGACATGGCCCGATCAGAAAAATTCATCCCAAAATGCATTTTCGCTGGTAAGTCCGCTGGGCATAAGGACTTACGACGAAAATCACCGTGCGCACATTGCATATCACGCATGTTGCCAAGCCGGGAAATAGCCGGATCGGCTCTTAATCCTCCGTCACCTTGTCACGTCTCGACGGAACTCGCCGAAGTCCCCCTCACCTTGTCACCTTGTCGTCTTCTATGGCGCGTGCCGCTGGCCTATTTGACCGCACCGCATTTGCGGGTAAACTCTGCCGGTGGATTGGCGTGCCAGAAATGGCCGGCGCGGTGTACCGGGTCGGATGACTGCCGCGGTTATGGCGCTGGTCCCAACAGACTGTTGGAAAAAAATGCGCGGCGGTAATCTAGGACAAGGAGCCATCATGTTCAAGATGCGTCAGGTGTTGTTGGCGGCGTTGCTGGTCTGCTGGGTGTCGGCCATTGGCCAGGCCCAGATTTTCAAACAGGTTCCGGCCAACGCGATGATTGTGGTCAAGGTCGCCAATTTGCAGGCGACCAGTAAGAAGGTGGCCGATTTCGCCACCACCCTGGGGCTGGCACAAATGCAGCCGGATTTTGCCGATCCGCTGGCGGCGCTGGAAGAAACCACCGGGATTAGCGCGGGTTTGGATAAGACCGGCGAGGCGGCGCTGATTTACGTTGATCGCGGTGCAGCCGGCGGCAACCCTGACGATTCGATCATGCTGCTGATTCCCGTGACCGATTACAAAGCCTTCCTGGGCAACATCGCCGATGCCGCCACCGACGGCGATATCACCACCGGCCATTTCAAAAATGACGCGGATATCAAATACGTCGCCAACTGGGGCAACTACGCGGTTCTGGCCCAGGTGAAAGAACTGGTGGCCAAGAAGCCCGAAGGGCTGACGCCCACCGGCGCGACCGTTAAGGAAGTGGCGGGCAAGGATTTCGTGGTTTACGTCAACTTCAATAGCGTCGGCCCCAAGCTCACCACCGAAATTGAAAAAGGCCGCACCCAAGCGATTAACGCGCTGGGTAAATTCGTCACCCAAGCCAACGATCCCAAGGTTGCTACTGAGATCACACCGTATCTGGCGGTGAGCAAGGTGGCGCTGAACCAGGTGATGAACGTGGCCTCGGGGTTCGTCGCCGATGCCAATGGCGCGGTGCTTAGCGTCAACATCGGCGCGCCGGGCATTGCCATCACCGAGATGGCGGACTTCAAACCGGATTCGTACACCGGCAAGTTGGTCAGCCAGATCAAAAACACCCCCAATTCGCTATTGACCGGGCTGCCGGATGGCAAGTACATCCTCTACGGCGGCAGCACGTCGGATCCCAAGCTGACCACCAAAATCATGGGCGACTTCCTGGATCCGATCACCGCCGAACTGGACAAAGTGCAAGGCCCGTTTGGTAAACCCATTGAGAAAATGGTCGATGTCATCAAGACGGCGGGCGCGGCCAACACCGGAGAGACTTTTGGCGTGCTGGTGCCGACCGGCCAGCTTGGTAATGACCCGCTGCTGCAAGCGCTCGGAATTCGCACTGGTGATGCCAAAGTGCTCGTTGCCGCCGCCAAGAATGCCATTGATGCCCAGCAGGAATTGATGCAGGCGATTGGCGGCCCGGTGGCCCAGTCGTCCAAATCCACTTACACCGCCAACGCCAAGACCGTGGATGGCGTCAGCTTTAATTCCATTCACACCGATTTTGAAATGAATCCGGCCACGCCGCAGGCGGCGCAGATGTCGATGTTTATGACCTACATGTACGGCCCCAACGGCATGGACGCGCTGGCGGGAATGGTGGACGACAAAACCTACCTGGGCGCCATTGGTGTGAACGACAAGACGATCAGCGCCACGCTGGCGGCCATCAAAACGCATGATGATCCGCTGGCCCGCACCGAAGCGGTTAAGACCGTGGCCGGGCAATTGCCGCCGCAGCGCGTGGCGGTGGTTTATTTCGCCCTGGACCAGCTTGCCAACGTTGGTCTGAGCACCGCCAAGCAGATGGGCATCGATATGGGCGTGAAGCTGCCGGATAATCTGCCGCCCATTGGCGTGACGATTTCCAGCGCCGGCTCGGCCATCGTCATCGACACCTACGTGCCGGCCACACTGGTGCAGGCGCTGACTTCGGCGGGAATGCAAATCGCCATGAAGCGTGGCGGCGGTGGGCCGGGACTGTGATGGGCAGACAACGTGAAGACGTGAAACGTGATAAAGGCATCGGCTTATCACGTTTCACGTTTTACGTTTCAGCCTGGATAACTGCGGAGAAAATCCAGCGTTTCGACCACGGTGCCATGCACCGCCATAATGTCCCGCGCCTTGGCTTTGATGAAATTCCCGGCGATGCTGTGCTCGATCATCGCCAACAGCGGATCGTAAAACCCGGCGATGTTCAGCAGCACCATCGGCTTGCGGTGTAAGGCAAATTGCCGGCTGATCATCGCATCGAAAATTTCTTCCAGGGTTCCCAAACCGCCGGGCAACGCCACCAAAGCGTCGCCGCGCTCGATGAGAATCTGCTTGCGATCGCGCATGTCGTTGGACACGATCAGTTCATCGCAAGCATCATCGCTATGCCCGTCATCAATAAACATCTGCGGTGTCACACCCACCACCCGGCCGCCGGCGGCACGTGCCGCGTCGGCCAGCACGCCCATCATGCCGACGCGATTGCCGCCGTAGACCAGCCCCCAGCCGGCCTTGGCAATGCCGGTGCCAAGCTGACCGGCGGCATCAAGATAGACCGAAGCGACTTGGCTGGAAGAACAATAGACGGTGATGTTACGCATGGGCGGAAATTCTCATTGCCAATTGCCGAATAGAACATTGCCAATTGCCGATTGCCAATTGCCAAATTAAAGACGGAAAAGACGAGAGCCGGTATTTCATTCGGCAATCGGCAATCGGCAATTGGCAATTGGCAATTCACTGGATGTAGCCGCGGTTACGGAAAAATTCCACCGCTTCGCCGCTGGTGGCAAACACCTTGGTCGCGGTTTCGGTGACGAACGGGCTGGGCGTGGCCTTGCACGCCCATACCACGTACACCTCTTTGCCGCCTTCAAACGCATGGTGCAGTTCACGTTCCACGCCGCTGCTTAATCCCGGCTTGCCGCTGGGCAGCTCCGGCACAAAACTGATGATCATGTCGCTCTGGTCGATCATCTTGAAATCGCGCGCGTAAATCTGCCCCAGGATATCCCCGCTGATCTGCGCCACATCGGCGGTTTTCAACACCAGCGGGCCGTCGGCGGCCTGCACCTGCACCGTGGTTTGCCCGGCTTCCATGGCTTTGAGCGCCTGCGTGTGCAACACAAATTCGTCCACGTCGGCCGGATCAAAACACACGAAATGCCGCCCGATCGTCTGTTTGAAATCGTGAATCTCCTGCAAGGTATCAGGCAAATCCATCACGTGGCTCATGGGAAAACTCAGATACACGCGCTTCTTCTGCGGTTCAAACATCAAACCAAAAAGCGTATGCGTGGTCAGCGTTTTGCGTCCGCGGCTGACCATGTAAAAATGCCCGTAACCGCGCGTGATGTTGGCGATGATTTCCGTGGCCAGCAATTCTTCTTCACGCCAGACCATGATGTCCTTCAGCGTGTGGTCCAGATCGTGATCGCGCAACAAACGCTGATGCACCGATTCGGCATTGTCCAGCAGCGTGAAATACAGATCGGCGTTAAACGCCTTGAGCTGGTCGAAATCAAACGCGGCAAACAGCCCGTGCCGCCAGCGGAACGTGGCGTGCGAATTGACCAGCACGTGCTGGTGCTGCTCGGCAATACCGATGATTTCCTTGAACACCGCCCGCCGCAGCGCATTGAGCCGCAAAATGGGCAGATTCAGAATCCTCCCCGGCGGCACATCGGGGGCCTCCTGGTACATCATTTGCCCGACATGGCAAACCACCAGGTCGATGCCCGCCGCCGCCGCCTCGGCCTGTACCGCCTGAAGATACGGTCCTTTATCGACGCCAACTTGTCCAGAAACGAATGCTCGCATAGGCCGGGGATTATAAGGTAAAACCGCTGGCTGCGTGGGGGGCTTAGCCAAGTCTTAACATTTACCGCCGCTGCCGCCCGCACCTCTTTGTCACCCCGTCTAGCCTGGTTTCCGCTTTTCGCTCTCCGCTCTCCGCTCTCCGCTTTTCCCCCTTCCCCCTTCCCCGCAGGCGACAAACCCCTATACGACTTTACAAAACTTTACACTTTTTGATGAAAGTGTAAAGTTTTCGTGTTTCTTGCTATCGAAGTGGGTGGGGAAAGTTGACACGATTTGAGCCAATTCGGACACACTTCGGACGCATTTGCGGCCGGATTGGTCAGACTTTGGCACGTATTGGGATCGCTTTGGGCCTTTTTGCCCCGCCCGTGCTATAATTACACCGTCATTTGGCCGCTCAGCGGTGGGGAAGGTCGCTATGGACGAATATCTTTGGCCCGCACGCAACATTGCCGAGTTTGCCTACTGCCCCCGGCTCTTCTACCTCATGGAAGTCGAGGGGCTGCACATTCCCAGCACCGACACCGAACAAGGCAACCTGGTGCATCGGCGGGTCAACCGCGCCAGCGCCGCCGACAAAGCAGCCGACACCGATAATGAACTCGACGATTCCCGCCCGCAAGCCATTCGCAGCCTCACCCTCACCAGTCCAACCCATGGCTTGACCGCGACGCTTGACCTTGCCGAAATCAACGGCACCGTGGCCGTCCCGGTGGAATACCGCAAGGGCCGGCCGCACCATCCATCCTGGACCGCCCCCGATGACCCCGGCGAAGATGAACCCACGCCCCCCGACGCCGAGCCTTGGCCCACCGACCGCGTGCAAGTCGGCTTCCAAGGCATCCTGCTGGAAGAAGCCGGCTACACCGTGCCAACGGCGATCCTGTATTACGCCGCGGAAAAACTCCGCCTGCGGATACCCGTCGATGCCGCCCTGCGTGAACAAGCCTTGCAAACGCTGCAAGCCGCCAAGGCCACCGCCGCCAGCAAAACCCGGCCGCTGCCGCTGGTCAACGATGCCCGCTGTGTGCGTTGCTCCCTCCAACCGATTTGCCTGCCCGATGAAGTCAACCAGCAGCGCGCCGCCGAAACCGCACCCGCCCCCCGCCGCATCTGGCCCACCCGCGACGATGCCCTGCATGTCGTCGCCCAGCAAGATGGCACGCGCATCGGTGTCGCCGGCCTGACCCTGAAAGTCACCGGCAAGGACGGCGCGGAAACCCACAAAATCCCCCTGGCCAATCTGGAAAGCCTGGCCATCATCGGGGCCGTGCAGCTTTCCACCCAAGCCCTGTGCGCCCTGGCCGATCACCATATCCCGGTGGCGTTTATGACCGGTGCCGGCCGGTTGGTCGCCATGGTTGATCCGCTGGATGCGGTCAGTGCCGACATCCGCCACGCCCAAGTCCTCGGCTTCGATCAACCGCCCCGCTGCCTGGAACTGGCCCGCGCGCTCATCGGGGCCAAAATCATCAACCAGCGTGTTCTGCTCCAGCGCAATCATTCCGCCGTCACCGAAACGATGATGCAAGACCTGCTCACCCAGGCCGATGCCGCCCGCACCGCCGCCGACCTGGATGCCCTGCGTGGCCACGAAGGCCAAGCCGCCGCCCTGTATTTCGGCCAATTCGCCGGGATGGTCAAGACTCCGCTGGCCAACGAATTCGACGCCAATGGCCGCCAACGCCGCCCGCCCCCCGATCCCATCAATTCCGTGCTGTCGTTCGGCTACACCATGCTGACCCACGAATGCGTCAGCGCCCTGCGCCTGGCCCGCCTGGAACCCACGCTCGGCGGTTTCCACGTTTGCCGGCCCGGCCGCCCCGGCCTGGCGCTGGATTTGATGGAACCCTTCCGCCCCTTGATCGCCGATTCCGTCGCCGTCGCCGCTTTCAATCGTGGCGAGCTAACCGAAGGCCATTTCCTGCGTACCGCGGCGGGTTGTGCCATGACCGATGCCGGCCGCCGCGCTTTCTTCGGCGCCTGGGGCCGCCGCATGGACACCGAGGTCACCCACCCGGCATTCGGCTACAAACTCAGCTACCGCCGCATGTTAATGCTCCACGCCCGCATGATCGCCGCCTGGCTCTTAGGCGAAGTGCCGACGTTGGCGTTCCTAACCACCCGTTGAGCTTTTCCCCCCGCGCCCGGCAGGACGGGCGGGGGTTTAGGCTTTTCCCCCTCCTCCGGTACTCCGGGGGAGGGTTGGGGTGGGGGATTTGCAGTGAGGTTCTTATGCGTCGCTGTTACATCGTCTGCTACGACATTTGCGATCCCAAACGCTGGCGGCAGGTCTTCAAGATCATGAACGGCCACGGCGAACACTGGCAATACTCCGTCTTCTTCTGCGTCCTGAAAGAAATCGACCGCGTGCGCATGCAAGGCCAGCTTGAAGAGCACATGAATTTGAAGGAAGACCAATGCGTGATCGTGGACTTAGGCCCGGATGAAGAACAAGCCCGCGCCGCCGCCACCGTGCTGGGGCCAAGTCTGCCCAAGGGTGACACGGGGACGATTGTGATATAATGAATGCCGTCGAATCGAAAGGAGAATTGGGATGGCGGAAAAGATTGAATTACCGACAACGCAGCGGGCGTATACACTTCGTTTGCGTGGGGCAAACCCTGACGACACAACTTGGCGGGACGCGCTTTGGGCCACGCATGAAGCGGTCAACAAGGGGGCGAAAGCATTTGGCGACTGGCTATTAACGCTGCGCGGCGGGCTTTGCCACACGCTGGCGGATGCGAAAGTCCCCGTCGGCAAGGACAAGCCGGACCGCGATCCTACCGTTGAGGAACGGCGCGACCGGCGTATTTTGCTGGCTTTGTCATGGCTCAGCGTCGAAGACGCGCACGGCGCGCCGGAGGAATTTGTCGTCGAAAATCCCGTTGAAACATTACGGGCGATTCTCGGCGCGCGGGGATTGACCGAAAACAATCGCGGCGATTGGATGAAGGATTGTTCGAATTCGCTGGCTGCAAGGATTCGGGATGACGCGAAATGGGTCAATCGCAGCGCCGCTTTCGACAGCGTCGCCAAGCAATGTCCGTCGCTGACACGCAGCGAAATATGGGACTTTCTCGAACCGTTTTTTGTCAGTCCGAAATCCTATCTCCTGCCCGAAAAGTCCGAGGCAGATACCACCGAGGAAATTGGGACCAAAGACGACAAAGCCAAAGATTTGGCCCAAAAGGCCGGTGGTTGGCTCAGCAGACGCATGGGTAGCGGTGCGGGAGCAGACTTCTTAACAATGTCCAAAGCCTACGAACAGATTGCCGCCTGGGCGAAAACCGCCGGAGAGGGAGTATCTGGGATTTCGGCACTCGCCGAGTTGGCACGATCCCTGTCAGAATTTTCCCCCGGAAGCGATGACGCCGACGGGATATTGTCAATCATCAGCGGGCCCGGCTATAAGAGCGCGACGCGAAACCAGATCAAAGCGATTGCGTCCCAACAAACCCTATCGTGCGACATTCTGGACCGCCTTGTGGAATGCGCCGGGAACGACGCCGCTTTGAGTGCATCCAAGGTCGGCGGAAAAGGCCGGCGACCGTACTCCGACATGATTATCAGTTCGGTAGAGAAGGCGTGCGGTTTCAACTATCTGCAAACCGAGGCGGCGGCGTTACACCCGGAATTCTCGGTCATGTTGGATCATGCCGCGCGTCGCGTGAACGTCGCGCATTCTTGGATCAAGAACGCCGAAGCCGAACGACGGCAATTTGAAGCCGACGCTGAACGGCTTGGCCATGTGCCCGCGGACGCACGCAGGTGGCTCGAATCCTATTGCGCGGATCGTAAGCAGAGTTCTGGGGGGATCGATCCCTATCGCATTCGCAGGCGAGCCATTGACGGCTGGGAACAGGTTATCGAGCGCTGGTCGCGGGGAGATTGCAAGACCCCGGCGGATCGCATCTCGGCCGCCCGGACGTTACAGGATGAGATCGAAAAGCCGGGCGACATCCAACTGTTCGAGTCGCTGGCGGCTGACGACGCGCAATGCGTTTGGAAATCCGGTAGCACAACTTCTGCCCAGCCGCTTAAAGATTTTGTTTTTGCCACCGATGCGATGGCCAAACAGCAACGCTTCAAGGTTCCGGCCTATCGCCACCCCGACCCGCTACGGCATCCGGTCTTCACCGATTTTGGCAATTCCCGGTGGGAAATCAACTTCTCCGCCCACCGCACGCCGACAATTGCGGTGGATCGCAATCGCACCCAGTTGCGGCTGTGGACCGGAAAAACCGTCGAGCCTGTCACCCTGCGGTGGTCGTGCAAGCGCCTGGCAGCAGACCTTGCGCTGCAACAATGCGGGCGTGCAAAGGGAGACATGGCCATACCCGTAACCCGGGCGGATCGGCTTGGCCGCGCCGCCGCCGGCGCAAGTGAAACGTCGCGTGTTTCAATCACCGGATTATTCGACGAGAAGGAATGGAGCGGAAGACTGCAAGCGCCGCGGGCGCAATTGGACGCAATAGCCCGGCACCTAGACAAGGACAAGCACGGATGGGACGCCAAGGCTCAAACCATGGTGAAGCGAATACGTTGGCTTGTGAGCTTTTCAGCCAAGCTGGTCCCCCAAGGCCCGTGGAGCGAGTTGGCGGCAAAGCTCAACCTGAAAACGGACCCACAATACTGGCCGCATGCGGAAGTTAATAAGAAAAGGCAGGGACACGGCAGATTAGTTCTTTCGCGCCTTCCGGGGCTGCGTATCTTGTCGGTGGATTTAGGTCACCGCTACGCCGCCGCGTGTGCCGTTTGGGAAGCGATTACCTCCGAGCAAATACGGGAAGCGTGCAGGATCGCCAACTTGGTAGCCCCGTCGGCCGACGCGATGTATTTCCATCTCAAGGGCAAGAACGCACGCGGTCAGAATACGACCACGATTTACCGGCGCATCGGGCCGGACGTTCTGCCCGATGGTTCACCGCATTCTGCGCCCTGGGCGCGGCTGGACCGCCAGTTTCTGGTCAAACTCCAAGGCGAAGATTGCCCGGCCAGAAAAGCCAGTCCAGACGAGATCCGTGAGGTGGCAGATTTCGAGGCGTGGGCCGGGCGCGCGCGCGGCAGTGGTGAACCGCCGCGAGACTTGGCCGTCGATGCGATGATGAGCGACGGCGTTCGCACCGCGCGGCTGGCGCTGGCGCGTCACGCACGCCGGGCGCGCATCGCCCACAATCTAACCGCCACCAGCCGCACACGCCCCGGCGCGGTACAACAACCCCTCACCGACGAGACGCGCCTCGAACTGCTGGGGGATACTTTGGCGGACTGGCACTCGTTGGCTACCGATGACCGTTGGAGCGATTCCGTTGCCCGTGACCTGTGGAACGCGAAATTAGCCAGCTTGCCCGGCGGATTTGCGGTGCAACCGCGGCAGGCCCCCGTGGCGGGCGAGGAACCATCCAAAGCCGACCGAAAAAAGGAAGAAGAATCGTTGCGGAAACGGCTGCAACCGGTTGCCCAAGCCCTTGCCGGCGATGCTGCGCTCAGGGACCAGTTGCACGAGCAATGGGCGGCCCGATGGAATCAGGATGATGGAGAATGGCGGAAAAAGCTCAAATGGCTTTCGCGATGGCTGATGCCGCGCGGCCTAACCCGCATAGTCGAGGTCATCAAGAAAGATGGACGGCGCATCAAGCGTCGCAAACGAATTCCCGAAGCTATCGCATCTGCCTCAAATGTGGGCGGCCTTTCGCTCACCCGTCTGGCAACGCTGACGGAATTTCGCCGCAAGGTGCAAGTCGGATTCTTCACGCGCATGCGGCCTGATGGCGCGCGCAAGGAAATTGGCGAACACTTTGGCCATTCCACGTTGGATGCCATCGAAAAGCTCAAAGACAATCGCGTCAAGCAGCTTGCCAGTCGCATTGTTGAGGCAGCGTTAGGCGTCGGCATCGAACGTCAAAGCGGCAATGGGTACGATTTGCAACGCCCGCGTGAACGCATCAACGAGCCACGATTCGCGCCTTGCCATGCCGTGGTTATTGAGGATTTGAGCCACTACCGACCGGAAGAAACGCGCACCCGCCGGGAGAATCGCGCTACCATGGACTGGAAGAGCGCCGAGGCCCGCAAGCGGTTGGAAGACGCCTGCCAATTGCATGGACTACATCTGCGCGACGTGAATCCGCAATACACGAGCCGGCAGGATAGCCGAACCGGCGCGCCGGGCGCGCGTGGTATTGAAGTTAACGTGAAGGCATTTCTATCGTCGCTGATGTGGCGCAAGCAGGTTGCCCAAGCTGACCGCAAGCGGTTGGAAGGCAAAGGCGATGCCCGCGATAGAATGCTCGTCGATCTTGCCGCGCGATACAAAGGTGCCACCGGATCAAAGCTCAACGAACGTCTGCGCATACCGCTCAAAGGCGGCGACTTGTTTTTCTCCAGCGATCCGCAATCGCCCGCTGCCAACGGACTTCAGGCGGACCTGAACGCCGCCGCCAATATCGGCCTACGGGCGTTGATGGATCCGGATTTTACCGGCAAATGGTGGTATGTGCCTTGCGATCCAAAGACACAGACTGCCAAGCCGGAGAAAGTGAAAGGTGGCCTGCTGGACGGTATTGGCCCGCTCGCGCCGGCACCGGCGGGAAACGAAAACCAAACCAAGAAAGCCGCCAAGGCTTCCAAAGGTAAGCCACGCGAAGTCGTCAATCTGTGGCGCAATCCGTCAACCGCGCCTATCCGCGGCGCGGACCACGGGGACTTATGGTTGGATACCGGTTCCTATTGGAATCGCGTACGGATGGCCGTGGTGAAGGTTCTGGGCGGCCTAATGTCCGAACCCGAATTGGCACCACAGGAAGTTCCGTTTTGATCGCGAATCGAGAGGAAGATTGTTGTCATTGACCACGTTTAATGGTAGTATTTCGCCCGTCGCTACAGGCGGCAGCATTTCCGTGAACGTGTCTTCCCCTTCAATGGGCTTGGCACACGGAGTCGATCTTTACCAATTCGCGTCGGCGGGGCCGGAGTTGTGCGCTCAGCCGAATAGCCCCCGTTTTGGGTTTTGTTGGCCGCGAGTGCGCCGGTGGTGCAGGGGGGTGCCGGGGATGCTCGCGGGCCTGTGCTGGCAAGGACTTACGTGCGATGGAGACAGGTTATGCAGGCGTTGAAAACGGCCAAAATGCTTCACGCTCGCCCGGCGGTACGTAACTGCCGCCGCCATCAGCACTTGCGAGTGCGGCGGGCGCACCCCTCGACGCGGTAATGATCGGCTGACACGTCATTGCCGATGGCGGTATGAGGCCGCCGCCGGGGGCGCACCCCTCGACGCGGTAATGATCG
>Ga0316217_10005084_pt1 | contig 13823 bp, 14 predicted proteins | sample 1anoAmetaG_FD_203633 | JGI IMG/M metagenome (GOLD analysis project Ga0316217, IMG submission 203633) | Freshwater microbial communities from Trout Bog Lake, Wisconsin, USA - 1anoA | ecosystem: Environmental > Aquatic > Freshwater > Lake > Hypolimnion/Profundal zone | place: USA: Wisconsin...
GGTCAATAACCAAATTTTTAGATGATTAAATGCTATGGTATCACAAATGGAATATACTGAGCAGCAGGTACTCGAAGTGCTCATCACGAGGGATCATACAGGACAAATCTTCAAAGTAGGCGGCAAACTACTCCAACTCAATGAGGTAGTCAGGTTTTATGTTGTCCCAACTCCAAATGAACTCATTGAACGCCTATTGCTCTGTCTTTTTGTTCGTTATCACCTCTGGGTGTCTCTTGGCGTCAAAGACCTTTCCCAGTTACTCCAATGTGTATTTGTTGCCAGTCACTTTGCCCACTCGTCCGTAAGCGTCAACTATTGATTTGTATCTTTGGGCGTTGAGCTTTCCTCTGAGATCGTTCAACAGCTGTCTGTAAGCAACTTGAGAATTGCCACCATAAGTTTTTATTAAGTACTTTACTTAGTCCTCACTGAGAAAGACCTTGCCACTCTGCAGGCCCCATCTGAAGTCCTGCTAATCCAAGAATCCAGTGCGGTGGGTGTCAAGACAGTTGAGTATCTTATGAATAAAGCGCATGCCATAGACTCCTCTGTCAGTAAGCAAATGCTTGATCTTCTTTTCCAAAGTAAACTTGTTCACAACTTCGTTCTTGACAATGGACTCGTCAAACTCCTGATCTGCAGAAGAGGCACCCAAAATAAGCCATAGGTTCTAATCCTTCTGGGCGCGAGTTGCAATGTCGATCGTAGAGATACCTTTCTTCTCCTGGTAGAGGTTCTGAGTTTTGTTATTAACCAGAAAATTGTGGGCCATGACTTCGTACTCTTTGCCGAAGCTGTTTTAGTACAACTGCTAGCAAGCAGCAAGCCACTGATTGGTCATCTGGTGTTTGATGAGCACAGTTTGGTCAAGGGTTATGGGCTGCCCAGTGGACTCAAGCCGCAGATTGGGATCAGGATGCTATAGTACCCAAGTCGTGTTGAAGTTGTTTTTGAGCAAGAAGACTACCTCCTGCAGTCTTGAAACCTGTATTTGAGCTGAATTACTTTGGAATAGCGGTTGATCGATGTTGGCTCACTATACAAGTAGATTGGCTTGTCGATTAGAAGTGGGTTAATCCTTATTTTGAGGTGTTGTCCGAAATGGATGATGCCATCCTTGAACCCATCATTGGGGTCAGCCCTTGATCACAAGGATGGTACCTCTAGAGGATGAACACTGAGCGTGCGGCAGCATGGATGCTCTTGACTGCAGAAATATTGAAGCCTTGCTCAGTTGAAGAGGTCTTCTCGAAGGTGTCAGTCACTTCATCACTCTATCTGTACCTAGAAAGCCTTAGACCTTCCCGTTGAAAAGCATAACGTGGTCACCGAATCTCCTGAACCCATCTTTGGAGTAAGTCAGAGAGGCCTAAGTTAGATGCATCCTACGCTTTGGTAGCTTTTGGTAAGCATTTGCTATTTCTGGTTGACGTTGGAAACTCCCTGCTGCTTCCTGCGGAGATACTCCTTGCGGCTGAATGAGTGGAGAGATACTTGTTCTACTGGAGGTCCCACTATTCGCTCCAGTTGCCAATTCTGGTGCGTAGGGAGTACTTGTGAGGAGGGTTGTAGTTATGCATGAAGTTATAGATTTTAAATTAAATCGCAGATTCTAAGCAGTCATAATTATATTAAGCAAGATGGGGCTAAACCAAAAGATGCATATGAAAATATAGGGCATGTCTAAAATAAATTTTTGGCATTGATTAAACCAATGAGTTCGAACACCTACCACTCTGAGGATAAATAGCTGCTGCGCTAGCTTAGTACAGAAGCTGAGCCCCTCATTCTTACAGAGGAGACTTTGGGATAGGAAGAGTTGATGTTCTACAAATATGTATCGGGACACATCATGGTAGGTTTGCTTATTGATAAAGAAATCGTGTTTTTTTATTTTCTGCCCAAACAGACCCTCATCAAAAGCTATAATATGTCGCAGCTTTTGCCAGAAATCGCTTGTATTGGCTCAATTGAGCAAATATTTAAAGTTTTTTCGGAAATATAGAGCGAAAAGTATACGTTACTCTAGAACAACTGTATCAGTCTTTAGCTACAAATCAATGGCTCAGCCCGAAACTATGAATTCCAGCTAGAAGCCAGGAACAAGACACATGGTCACCTGAGTGCAGAGTTAGCTGGAACTTAGTTCATAAAGTAGAGAGCGCTTGAAAAACTGCATAAAGTAAAGGAAAAACTGAAGGCAACAAAGAAACTAGTGTGTATGTTATTTTCAGCTGAAAGTAACAAAACTAATGAGGAAAGTTCTAAAGTAGAACAAACAGATGCTACGTGGTAGAAAGTCTTATCCTAGAAGACATCTTGGGGCTATGTTTATGTGAACTTAAATTTGAAAGAAAGTATGATCAAGCCGAAGGAGGATTAGAAGGATTCCTAATAGAAAATCAACCCAATATGAATGATATTTAACTATTATGCTTAATAAGTGAGCAATTATAATGGGTTGTCTTCAAGCTGCCTCGACACGACAGCCAATCAAACTTTATCCAATCATTCAGCTACTGTTGTAATCAATAAAGCAAGAGATAAAACAGATCATTTTTGTTTGGAGTTGTTGCCATTTTTATGGCGGTTTTCCTTGTCTCGAGTGTTTTAGTCGGCCTCCTCCTTTACCTGAGATAAATTGGATTGAACATTAGGTAAACTCACGTAGATTTCGGGATGTTTGAGTTTATAGTGCTGATTGAGACTGCCTTCCGAGCCATAGGATTTGCCGCAAACCTTGACGCAACATTTGTAGTATCTCTCAATCTCGTCTGCGTTCCTACGCATCCTCTTGATCTTATCATTGATCCTCTAGCTCTGACTGTTGAACTCTTAGTCCTGAATAAGTGAGGCGTTACTTCGTACTTTCTCAGTCTCGCGATGAGTTCGTTCTTCTCCTCGATGATTTCCTTCATCTGCGAGGTGAGGGCGATGTTGGCCAGCAGCAGTCTGCAATACTCGTGGTAGTAGCCGTCTTCTTGGTTGGAGTTTCTTGGTTAGGTGGGGCTTACATTTGGAATTCTTTGTCCAGCTCGAAAGGGTCCATGATATCCGTTAAATCGGTAATAAATTAGTATAACTTATAAACTCCAGCCAAATCATTTCTTGTACCAATACCTGCACCAAAACATGTAAAATCGTTTTGTGAGCAAAACTTTTATCCACAGGTCTTGAGCAAATTTCTTGTTTGTGTTTGTCTGCTTGGGTGAAAGCATTGACCTTAGTTAAAAGTTTAGAATGCTTCCATAAGATGTAGCCATAAAGTTAATCAAGATTTGAAGACGGCATAATAATTGTATTAACCAATTAAGTTTTATTTAATAATCTCTGCTTAAAATATCTTAGAAATGAGCTTCAACCCCAAAGACTTTGTTTCCCCATACGTCACCCTTGAGGAAGTACTGGAAATCAAGAAAGCTTTCGATCTTTTCGACCGTGATTTGGGAGGAGCCATCGATCCTAGAGGTACCAATGATGTAATCAAGAATTGAAAGTGGCCATAAACTCATTGGGTATTGAGGCTAAGGCTCAGGCCGTCTATCAGATGATCGCTGAGTTGGACAAAGACGGCAGTGGACAAATAGAGTTTCCTGAGTTCTTCTACATGATGACGACTAGGCCAGCTGACAACTAGACCAGAGATTAGGTTCACAAGGTCTTCATCACCTTCGACTCTCAAAAAACTGGGTTCATTTCGCTCAAGGACCTGAGAAAAGTTGTCAAAGATCTAGGAGAGCTGACTGATGACAACATTCTACAGTAAATGATTGAGAGAGCAGATATTGATGGTGACGGAGTTGTCTCAGAGGAAGAGTTCTATAGCCTCATCACCAAGAAGGCTCATTGATTCTGACAATATTGCTCATCATTGCTTTTCCCTTATCCAATAAGTGAAGCACGAATTGAGGCTTTCACTATACTGTATTCTGAGCAGATTTTGATGTTTTTGCCGTTGAGATTGAGTATAAAATTGTGAGAGTTATAAATTTCGATAACTAGGTGGCCAAACATGGGTCAATCTCCTTTCCAGCCGAAGCAAAAGCTGCAGTCCCCAAACGAACACTTTCTTTCTCTCACCATTTGTCCCGATAATAACAAAATGTACGCTTAGGTGTTTGTACCTTCATCTCTGGCATTGAACAAATGGGCATCAGACCTCATCAAAGTGGCATCTGCCCAGCCTGAAAACATTCTCATACCCAGAGAGTACAAAATCGTTCAAAAGAGCCCATGCGGAGAAGGGGTTACTTTGTAGGTACAGCAGCCAATATTCAGATTGAGTTTGAATGCTACTATATCCCCCTGTCGCATGAGATTAGCAAGAGATGTGACTGCGAGAAATACTTGGAGGAGACTGAAATGTGGTACTTGCTGTTTTGTTTGGCTGAGTCAGCGGTTTGCTGCCAGGGTATTGGTGAAAAAATTGGGGATATCAACCCTCAGAACATACTTTTGAACAACTCAGGCAAACTAAAACTTATCTCAAGGCTATCAGTGCCCAACTATTGCGATCCAATCAACAACCCTCATAAAAAAAATGTGTACTTTTCCCCTTAAGAACTTGAAATCATCAAAAAATCTTTCAAAGATTGTCCTCTTGATTGTCTGCTCACCTAGTCTTTTTCCATCGGAATGACTATGCTATCAGCTGGTACTCTCTAGGATTTGGTCAAGTGCTATGATTACCAGAAGGCTGAGCTCAACAAAATTTAGTTTAACAAGATTCTCAACTTTTGGTAGCAGAATGAGTTCTATTCTTAGTTTCAGAAAAAAAAAACGCATTACAGCCCAAGACTCAAATCCATGATTTGTGGCCTAGTTTAGCTGAACCCAGCAAAACGCCAAACTTCACAATAGGTCTACAACATACTGAAACCTTATAAGGCGGCAATTATGAAGATGGAGCCCTTTGATATGGATTTGAAGAAGCTGTCACCATTCAAAAATGTGGACTCAATTAGCAAAAAAGAGAAACCTGAAGTCATACACATTTTGAGGTCCAACAAGAAGAATTAGAGTAAGTTTTCGCCAACGAAACCCGATGAAAGCTATAAGTTTGATAAACCAGCTGAGATGGGCCTTTAGTTTTCGTTTGGATCTCCAGAAACGAACAAGTCGACCAAAAACAAAAGCAGTCAAGAGACTACCGCCCCTTTGCAAAAGCTTAAATTAGTTAATTTTGCTAGCTTTCGCAAGCGTTTATAGCACTAAAAGTGATTTTTCATTTTAGAATAACTAATAATGCTCTAAGATTGTTTGAATATAGAACTATTTGAGGCAAAAATAACAAAACTACTGATAAAAAGGCGAAGTTGATTCAAGATGTCTGTCGATATGGCATAAATCAAGCGTTTTTAGCTTATGATGACTTTTGAATAAAAACAAGGTATGAATGACTATTCTAGAAGGTACAAATCAAAATTCACTACCCTCTGGAGGTTGTTTGTTGCCTTTGTAAGCCACCATTTAGTTCTTGAGTCCCACAAGCAAGTTTTAGATCGTGGTGGTTTCCTTCCATTGTTTGAGCAAATTCAAGTTCTCCACTTTCCCGTTGTTCTGATTCACCGAGGGGATATTTATTTTGTTTATGAATCTTAGGGTGGGCGGCTTGTTAGGGTATTCAGGAGGACACTAGATAGCCAAGCTGTAAATCCTATTTTCGAAGTTCGTCTAAATTGCCGGGAAGTTACCTTGTAAGGACCCAGAATAGTTCCGTTCCAATAGGTCAGAGTCATGTCATCGGCTGTATTCAATGAGTTGTACCTTTGGCCAGGCCGTAGCTGATGCTGCCGTCTCCTATGCCTTTCTCTCCTCTCTACAGCTCTTAGAGCAGGCGGAATTTGCGTACAACAGCTGAATGTTGGGATGAGTACTTGTCATATCTGTAGCTAAAAATCAGATTAAATATTAAATAAACCAAAGCTACAATCAAACATTTAAAGCCGATCAAAATAGAAAGGACCCAATCCAGTTTAAATCTCTATTTTTGAACACTTTCTTATCTTCTGAAGGATTAAATAGCAAATATCTAAATAGAATTATTTATCTGATCATGAGTGGGGATTCAGGTTCTTTTGCGCTACTTCTAGAGAAGTTTTAGTATTTTGGGCTTATTTTTGCTTACTCTCTTGGAAATTGCCTTTTACAGGTGCTTGCTAGCGAATTTCTTTTGTTTCTCAACTTGAACATCTTACAAGCTATCGCTAAGGATGTCGTTTTGAAGTGATGATAAGCTGCTATCCTCATCTTCTATCTCTATATTGTGAATCTTTTTAGTATTTGTATCTCCTTTTAGAAAATTATTCTTTTTGGTAAAGGAAATTGTTTCGCTTTGATTGCTTTATCGAAATTTTTGATGTTTTTCATGCCCATTCGTGGAAGTTTAATGCAGATCTTCATTCTTTTCTTTCGCCATACTCTTTTTTCCCTATTTCTTGATTTTTTGTGCTTTTTGTTCATACTGTTAGCGTTCTTAAAAAGACAAATTGCTCCAAAGATTAGCTATAAAGTCATTCTTATGACTACTATTCTCAAGCTAAACGCTTGAAATCTATTGGCTTTTCTCCTTAAGAAACACACGATAGCCTGAAATCTAATCTTCTTAATTCTCTTTGTATTTCTCTTACTCAACCAATTCAACTTCCCTGATGATTTCTTCCATCATTTTCATTGTCTATAGTTATCTGCCTTTCTTCTTTATTTCCACGATCTTCTTTTTGTTTTCTCTCAGCTTCTTTTTGAATTACTCCGCTCTAGGAAAAGAATCGTAGTGGTTCAGGCAAAATTAGGTTAGCTGTAGAAAAGAGTCAGATATGAGCAAAAGTGAGTTATAGGTTAACTTTTATTATTGCTTGGCACTTAGTATAGATTTTTTAGTTGACTGAGTTGTGCCTTGGCCTTTATTATTGATGGCGAAAAAGTTTCGAAAATCTTTTAAGCATTAGTTGCTTTTTTCTTGAACCAATTTCTCTATCTTTTGAACCGCTGACATTAGCTCCGAATAAGAGAAATAGTAAGTAAAATATAAATGAAAGCGCCATATAAAATTATCCAACAAAAAAGATGAGTAAAGATCAAAAATGTTCGATTACTGCTTTACTAAGTCGAACCAAAAGAAAATAGGCAACTAGACAAGGACACAATCTAGAACAAATGGATGGCTACCTACCTTAGAGAGCCATGTAGATATGCTGTGAAGTGAAGATATATAAGATGTCACTATGTTAAAATAATATGGATTGGAGTCAGATAAATAAGATTGTTTGGCTATCAGTTTTCCCAGGGGTCTCTGGTTATCTCGCTGAGTTCGAAGGTGGTGTGGCAGTTTTGGAACTCGGTGTCATCACGGAAGCCTGAGCAGAAGTAGGTCCCCTTTTGGAAGTCAAATTTGGGTCTATGTTAACTCACAAGTACCTTCCGCCAAAGCACTTCGGGCAGCGAGGGATACGGCCGAGGGTTGCTCCATCCGCGCATTTGTAGATCAGCTCATCCTTGTTGCCGGTCATGGATTGGAGATTTTTCCGGAGCAGATCCTTCAATTCTTGGTTTGAGTACTCTTCGAACTTCCCTTTCCAGGTTTTGAATGTTTGGTATTGGTCAGCAGTGTAGCCTTTGGGTCCTGAGGGCACTTTGGGCTTTTTTTACTTGGGTGCCTTCTTTGCCGGGGCTGGAGATGATGCCGCTTTCTTGGGGGCAGGCTTTTTTGGTACATTGATAACTGGAGCCTTTTTGGGGGAGGATTTAACGGGTTTGACTATTTTTTTGGGACTCTTGACAGGTTTTTTAGAAACTGGTGCCTGTTTCTTAGTAGCTGCTTTTGTAGTCTGCTTTCCCATTAAAAGATACGATTATAATAAGGCGGTTCGCACACTACATATCTGATTATGGATAAAGGAAGAAGAAATAAAAGCATATTAAGTATCATCAGATCTTATTAATTTTCATTAATACTTTATCCTTGATACCTTAGATTTTGATATCGGGCAAGAAGGATTAGTTTGGGTATTTGTGCTTTATTTTGTTCTAGATTTAGTTCAATTCTCGAACATACAAAGAGTTGGTCTTTTTGATGTTTCTCCTACTGTCAATGACTTTGCCTTATTTCTTTATCTCCAGGCTCTGCTGAACGGTCGCTATCTCTGCTTTAATGGTCGTAATCTATTTTATTTGTGGTGATTCTAGTTATTGTAAATGGTCAAGTGTCACTGTTTTAAGACCCACAGATGTGGTTGAAAGTTTGTTTTGTTTTATTTTTTTCACTGGGCTATTCGAGAAGTGCTTTATTCTGAAAGTGCTCTTATCATTTCCTTTCAGCTATTTGGCCTAGCTGAAACTCCCTTTTGTTGGTTGGTCTGCAACTCCTTTCTTTTTGAAAATATCTGAGCTTTCCTTTAGTTGATTGCTGGGTTATTGGTTCACTCTCTTTTGCAGGTTTGCCTTGTTTTTAGTCACAAGTTCTTTAAGCTAGGGATTAATACTACTTTGAAATAGATCTTAGTCAGGGTTTTTGGGGTTGTAAGTTGGCCTTTAGTGACTGCTGAAGGTCAGCCCGGCCATATACTGTTAAAGGGTCATGCCTTTCATGAAAGAGATCTGAAAGCAGCTGTCACGCTGTTGGGAGATATGATCCATAAACAAAAAAACGTTTTACTTTTGATTATAACTTTGCTAATTTGATTTTGTATTTTATTAGGCAATAAATTTAAAGCGGCAGGGATTATGCAAATTTTATTTTACGCCTTTAATAATTGAAACTTTCTAAATTTAAAAATAGACGAATTGGGGATATCTGTACAACCTTTTTATCGCAATATCTTTCTCTTTTGGGTCCCGATTGTGTCTCTTTTGGTCGAAAACTGAAAGTTAGGGATAGCGGTTTCTCTTTGCTTTATTCTCTCAACAAAATGATAAGCAAATCAATACAATCAACTGCATCAAATCCACACAAAAAATCTAAGATTAGTCGAAAAGTTTTGCATCAAAACTTTTGTTGTATATCTTTATTCATGATGTATAATTGACAAGTTAATCTATGAACAGCAATCATTCTTTCTTCTCTTCCTTTTCTTTCTCCCAGCTGATGTTTTCAAAGTTATCAAATAGAAGCTCAAGTTTCTGCAAGGCATCCTTGGCACTCACTTATTTTGCTGACTCATTCAATTCTACATTTTTCAACAATTCTGTTAGTGACTACAATTTGGGATTTATCTCATCGAATTTGCCTGGCTTGCCTCTCAGCAAGACTTATTTGAAGAGATCAACTACTTTGCTTTCTTTCTAAAAGTCTATGCATTTCTAGTTATTCAAGATAACGGGTATCTTTTGGTGGAAGTACTTCTAAAGATTGAAATGGCTCAAAGAAAAGTTTCTGAATAGGTTGGCGAAACCTATCACAACATTGCACCTTTCTTCTTCGCTTCCCTCGAGGGTCAAGTGTTCAGGCCGATTTATTACTCGTTTTAAGCAGGAAAGTACGTAGGCTGCTGAAAAGGGGTAGCTGTAAAGTCCTTTCTCAGCTAGCCTGCATTAAAAGGCAGGAATTAGACAGATTTTGATGACTTTTAAGTTATGAAAAGGGGCTATCTTTTCCTCGACATTTTTCACAGTTGGCTTAATTGCACTCTAGGGATGATTTTTGTCTATGAAGAAAACATGTCTTTCTTCTTTAGAGAGTGATATGTTTTTAAAAACTTCTGCCATCTGGGAATAAAATAGTTTATTTGCCCGGTCTGATGATTTTTAGAATGCCTGCTTCTTGGAGAGGTTCTTTGATTTTTTACGAATGTCGTCCATAATCACCTTTCTGGCTTCGTCACTAGAAATGGACCAAATTTTAAAACCAGGCTCTTGAGTTTTAATGATCTCCAAGATGGAAGTTTTGCCGGAGGCAGGTATGGTCAATGGGACCAACACTATTACTTTTTTTAATCTACTTTCTTCCTACTTCATCACTTCTTGTTCCTTTTAGTCTTCCTTTTCAAGTTCGGCTTCCTCTTTGGCTTCTTTCTACTATTCTTCAGGCTACTACAGAAACTTTTAGTTGCTATTGACTATTTCCATAAACTTCTACTTGCTGATGTTCTTTTCCAGCAGCCTCAGGAACTCAATAAAGCGATTGCTGATAAATTTTGAAATAGGTCTATTCTGATCCTCACACAAAATGAAGGCTCTTTTGCCCAGTTCAATGTAGTCGTCTAAAGGTCTTTTGAGGTTGAACTATCTGGCTATTTCTGCGATTTCCTTTGTGAATTTTTTCATCAAATTGTCGAAGCTTTTGTTGTATTTTTGCAGATATATCTTTAGCTTTTATCTCAATTTGCGATAAATGCGATATTAGATAGTCTTAACCTTACATATTACATAATTATGCTCTCCAGTGTTATCAACTCCACTAATATAGATTACACTACCTTCTCCCCCATCTTTCATGGTCGTTTCATTCATTTTTACTACGATTTCTCTTAACTTCTATATCGTATGTTCAAACGTCTTGGTCTATACAATCTAAGCGTTAACTTTGGGAAGGCCAAAAGTCTCTAAAAACTTGTAAGTTGCCGAGATAGGCAAACAATCCTCCTTGGGATCATTTTTGTCAACCAGGGCATAGAAGAATAGCTGAGCCTATTGCCCATAATTCACCAAATGCTGCATATTCTCCATGTTGCAGTACTCTCCAACTAAGTTTTTGCCCGAAAGTTCAAGTTTGATCCCGGCTATGTGTTCTTCGCTTTTTCCCTTTAGCAGTTTGAACCAGCATTGGGCAATCAATGAAGTTTGTCTGTATTAATGCTTGTTTTTTAGGTTTTAGAGGTCTTATTCGTTTTGGACCAACAGACATTTGTTTTTGCTGCCGATCAGCCAATATTTGCCGCAGACGACGGAAATTTGTGCATTCTAACCGTTAACCTTTTCAGTGTTGTAGATCAAGAATGATGAGCTGTTTGAGTTTTCTAGCTCTTTGAATAGCCGATTTTTTTAAACCAAATGATATTTGCTTGAATTCACATGTGACTCCTTGAGATCAAGGTACTCAGCCATCAAATCTTTGAACTTCCTAAGTCCCTTCCTAGCCACAGTAAGCTAGCCATGCTGAAAATCAACGATTTCCTCCATATAGGTGAGCCCCCTTCGATAGTTAACAAAGTCATAATGTTCAGCATAGTCTTTTTTGAGTGAGAGGTTGTAGAGAACGAACTCTCGGCCCTCGACGGTGAAGGCTTAGCTGGAAACGTTGTAAGTGTATTTATTTTTCTTTGCCCTGCTTAAGATCTCCGCAGGAGTAGCTTATTAGTTCATTCGGAAGTAAAAGAATATAATTCAACATTATAACTAATTCTTTGATGTAGCAACTATAAAAATATCAAACAACGAAGGGCGACTTTCTTCTGTGCCTTTCGCAGTTGCAGGCACGTCTGAAAGGTTTGTCTGGGACTTAGCTTAGTTGTTTTTGATTGCTTTTGTTTGTCCTCACAACTACTTTGTTTTGTCTTTTTGCTAAATTTTTGTTTCGGAGAAGAGTTACATTACTTTCATACTTTTTCATTTTGCTGTTTTTGGAAGTCTATTTATCATAGCTGCTCTGATCTTCCTCAATTATGGTCTCAATTTTGCCTCTCTTCTCATCAACTGCCGAGTTATTCAGCCAGTAGCCTTCAAAAAGTATTGAGCCATCGCAAGTGAAGATCCCCCAACCATGTCTCAAATCATTTTAAAACTCGCCTCTGTAATAAAGCTTATCTTCATAGTATTCCTCTCCTTTGCCGCTTTTCTTATCATTCTGAAAAAAGCCTCTGTACAATCCTCCATTGGAGTATTTCAGCACTCCTTCCCCATGCCTCTTGCCGTTCACGAATTCGCCATGATAATGGTCGCGGTTGACCCAATAGTAATCTCCTATCCCACTTGGGATGTTCTGCTTGAAGCTTCCTGTATAGATCTAGCCATTTTAGAATCGAATTGTGCCGTTTCCCCATTTCATGAAGTTTTTGAATTCGCCTTAGTAGCGTGTTCCTGATTAGATCAGTACTCCGAACCCTTCAATCACATCATGATGCCATTAGCCTACATAGGATAGGCTGTTGGGTCCTTTCCAGATTCCACTGCCTTACTTTTTGTTGTTTTTCCATTCGCCATCGTACACTTCCCCATTGCTCCATTAGAATTTGCCTTTGCCTTCTCGTTTTCCAGCAACAAAATGTCCCAAGTAGTAAGATCCATCTGGGTAGTTCTCATAGCCAAAGCCCTATTTCTCTCCATTCTTAAAATGCCCTTCAAAGATTTTGCCATTCTGGTAGAAAATAAAGCCGACTCCTTCAGGAAGGCCACTTTCCAGCTGCAGCTGTCCTATATACATTCCTTTGTTGTTGAGTTTTTTAGTAGTAAAGGCTTAGAATGAAATTTCCTGGAAGATCTATAGATGAGGCTCATAAGATTCCTTGAACCATTAGAGTGAGAGAAAATTTTGTTTATATTCCTCATTTTTTTTGAAGGTTATTGGGACTAAGGGTGGAGTCTAAACGAACTGCTTCATACTCCTTACTTTACTGATTATGTGATCATGTTTGATACTCTGGGGCATCTCACTTTCATGCGTTTCTTTTAGCTGACTATTTTCATATTTTTTGGCAGTGGCTTCCTCACAGAAATCAAAGTATTTTTGAACCTTTCTTTCGCTCTTTTCCTTCACTCGAGACACATAATGAAAATCTTCTCTTTTATTGAAAAAGTATACGTCTTTGGAATCTCTCTGCTTTATATTCTAACTTGAATGGTTTTTGGCCAAAGACTCAAGCGAATTGATCTTGGCTCTTGACAACTGTCTCTGTTTAGGTTTGGTATCTTCAGCATTGGTCCTATTTTTCATATTGTACATGTTTTTGAGTCTGCCCAGCTTTTACTGCCGCATCATCAGCAGTTTTTCTTCTTGGTTATTATTCAATTTCTAGTAATCGATGGACCTTCGAATGCCTAAATTGTTTTTGAAGTCTAGGCTTCTCCTAAATAACTCAAATCCTACCTTTTTTCGTTTCCGTAACTATTCTTGAGGTCAAGGGTTGCTACGGATCTGCCGATATATTTGCTATTTTAGGTATAATTCCTGCGTCCGTGATCAGGATAGAAATGAGGCGAATGTTTTTTGCCATAGTTTGCTTCTTACATAAACTTCACTTTACAAATCTGTGTGGTATTTCGTTCTGCCTCACGTCTGGCTCCGAATTTGTAAGGGGCTGTTGCAGATTTGGGCTGCAGATAGGCTGCTAGTTTATTTATCGACATTATAAACTCAATAAGTTGATAATCGAATGGTGCGAATTGGCGAGATGTTTGAATATAAACCGATATCAGTGCTTTTCAAGCAAGATAGGCTAACAGAGAGTTGACCTTTTGCAGTTTGGCGCCTTTTTAGTCGTATAAACTCTGACAAAACCTTAGTTTAGAGTTCTTACTGAATAAAACAGCTACTGAAGACCCTCCAATCTAAAAGCGACCTAACTCCTATCCTTTCTTTACCTTTTGACCTTTGCTTACCACGCTTATGCAGCTTGATATATCAGCGATTCCCACATAAATCAGTCCGATATACCCTATATCTTCATTATCCGCTCTAATGACAATCACCCTCCGAGTTGCCACTGAGGTCAAAAACCCTTGACTCTCATACGGCGAATCAAGGGTCTTGCTGATAAATTGAGACTGGTCCAGAAAGTAAGTACCTTAGATCAAATATTAGTCAATGATTTGTCCGTCGACTGGAGAATGCCATCGATGGTAGCAGAATACACTGAGGAACCCTTGATAGAGAGAGCCATGTTCGAAAA
>Ga0316217_10005085_pt1 | contig 13819 bp, 11 predicted proteins | sample 1anoAmetaG_FD_203633 | JGI IMG/M metagenome (GOLD analysis project Ga0316217, IMG submission 203633) | Freshwater microbial communities from Trout Bog Lake, Wisconsin, USA - 1anoA | ecosystem: Environmental > Aquatic > Freshwater > Lake > Hypolimnion/Profundal zone | place: USA: Wisconsin...
CGGGAGTGGCTTCGCTCCAAAAAAGGAGTAGAGCGAAGCCACTTCCGATAGAGAGTGTAGCGAAGGGTAGGGCTGCTGAAAAAGAATGGTTCCTCTATTGCGCGGATCGTTGCGACGGAAGTTTACACTCTTCAAAACAAAGGGGCGATACAATAGAATAGGCAAACACCCGATCCCATACCGAACTCGAATTGTGAAACGATTCTATGCCTTATGTACTGATTTTTATCTTTCGGGAGACGAGGTCCCCCTTTGTTTTGAAGAGTGTAGCGCGCACATGCTCAGCACAAAGATTCGGCTCAGTTCGTTGGCGGAATAGTTTAGTTGGTTAGAACAGCGGAATCATAATCCGCATGCAGGGGTTCAAATCCCTTTTCCGCTATTCTTTCTATCTATTCTCGCATTTTCAGCTGAATCGAATCAACTGAAAAAAAAACAAAGTTTTTTATTTAGGGAGCTGGACGACCGTTGTCGCACACTATGTTACACTCCCCGATCCCCCACCCTTCGCCACCCCCCACCCTTCTCTAATTAGGCGGAAGAAGGGTGGGGGACGGGCGGAGGAGGGGTGGGGGATTGGGGGGGAGCAAAGCGGGGGGCGTAAGCAGGGGCGACTTAGGTCGCCATTTCATTCCACTAGTGACTCTGTTCCTAAGAGAAAAACGTAAGAAAACCTTTTTTTTTGCTTTGCTCATTGCACTCCCCTTCGCTCTTTCTTTAGGAGGGCGACTCAAAAAAAAATGAATGAAGGGGAGTGGAATGAAATCCCCCAATGAAATGTTCTTCTCTTAGGGGCGAAAGCCCCGCGAATGAGCAAAGAAAAAAAAAAGGTGCGACTAAGGAATAAAATCACTAGTGGGGCTAACGCCCCCCGCTTCGCTCCCCCATCCCTCCGATCCCTCCCCTCAGGGGAGGGATGGGGGGAAGAATCGGGGAGTGGAATGAAATCACTCCCCCCAAAGGGGAGTGGAATGAAATGAGGGGCGGTAGCCCCCCCAATGAGCACCTTCCTCTCTTACGGGGGGCGATAGCTGGTGCGACAACGGTCGCCCAGCTTCGCTTCCTCCTAAATAAAAAAAAATTTTTGAATGAAGGGGAGGGATCGGGGAGTGGAATGAGCACTGCGGGGGGCTCCCAAATAAAAAAAAACGAGTGCGACTTCAGTCGCCCAGGGGATGCTTGAATGACTTTCAAATTTTTTTATTTTATTGCTTAGGCCCACTAGTCATTTTCTTTTATTGCGCTCTCTTTTTCTATGAATTGAACACAAAAAAATCAAAATCGGAGTGTATTGCGTAAGCTGTGCACCTCAAATCAAATGCATTGGATGGATGCCTCGGCAGAAAGGAAAAGAAGGGACGAACTAAAGCTCGAAAAGCCGTAGAACAGGTGATGCCCCAAGACCTACGGATCTCCCACCGGGAAACCGCATGCGTCGATCAAAAGGCTGCTACAGAAGAATAAAATCGGGGCAAACCCCCATAAATGATCGACAAAGACTTGGCCAACTGAAACATCTAAGTAACCAAAGAAAAAAGAAATCAACCGAGACTCCGTAAGTAGTGGCGAGCGAACGCGGACATTGCTAGCTCTAATTCAACCCCTTAAGAAGCTGAAAAGCTTTGCCAGAGAAGGTCAAAGCCCTGTAAGGGTTGAATCATCTGAAAATTTATGAATATTGAATGAGCAAAAAGTCCATCCCCTAGGGGGATTAAGGCTTATTTTATTTTAGGGGGGACCACCCTCCAAGCAAAGAAATCCTTCTGACCTATAGTGCAATAGTACCGCGAGGGAAAGGTGAAAAAAACTCTGGAAAGAGGGTGAAAAGATCTGAAATCCAATGCAGACAATCAGTTGAAGGCAATTGCCATCTTGGGCAGTGCATGGATGAAGGCCTTGGCTCAAATCCATTCTCAGTTGCTTACAGCGTACCTTTTGTATAATGGGTCAGCGAGTCAATCTTTACAGCAAGCTTAAGCTCAAAAGTGTAGGCGCAATGAGAAAGCATTCCAGTTGTAAGGATTGGACCCGAAATCGATTGAGCTAGCCATGGGCAGGTTGAAGCGGCGCTCGACAGCACGTGAAGGACCTAATTGGCGACCGTTAGACTACTTATCAAACTTGACCGCAGGGGCACCTTGACCCCAAACAGTCATCATGAGAATACTACATGAACAGGGTATATGGCTTACTCTCAAACCGTAAGGTTTAGGGGACCATAGCATGCCATAAAAGCGTGATTGAGGGGAACATCCGCATGGCGTACGCCATCCCAAGATCATCATGCGAACCCACCCACAATCCATAAGATGAGCTTGGGTTTAGCGAATCAAAGTTTTATCGGACCACTTCATCCTGCAGTTAACTCGCGGAAGCACGCTCGCACGGTCTCTCCCAACTGACGAATTCGGGCGGTATGGGCTAGTAAATAGAGACCAGATAACCTCAATCTAGAGGGACAAAAAACGAAATGACATCTTATAGACAACATATCCAATCGTACAGAGAATATATGGCAAGAGGGGTGATAAGTAGTACCGGTGAAGTCCACACAACACAGTGTGGACGACAGAGGACCTATAGTACTGGCCTACTCGAAAGAGACTTGGAAACAAGAAAGCACGAGCCTTTCTCGCTGAAAGCGAAAAAGGACGAAGGGAAGAGGTCAAAGAACCATTTGTTCAACCTAAACAAGTGTTACTCAACATTTGAAAGGGGATCCACTCCCACTGACCTCTTAGAGGATCTCGTCCCGCAAAGACGAGAAGGAGTGGACTCTCTACTTCAACTTTGGATTAGTAGTAGAGGAAAGAGAGATCGAAGCTATGAAAACTTATCTGGATTCTTAAAGAATTTGGATCTATGGATCATGGCATACGCAAAACTTACCGCAAGTCCTGGATCTATGACAGCGGGTCCCGACGATCAGACCATAGATGGCACGTCTATCAAAAAGATTATTGCTCTCAAAGACGCTGTGGTGGACGGAAGCTTTGAATGGGGAGGCACCAAGCGGGTTTACATCCCAAAGCCAGGAAAAGCTGAAAAACGCCCGCTTGGTATCCCCTGCTTCCAAGACCGACTCGTACAAGAGGTGTTACGCATGCTGCTGGAGCCCATCTTCGAGAGCGGCTTTTCGCCGCGCTCGCATGGCTTCAGACCCGGGCGAAGCGCTCATACGGCTCTACGCGCAATAAGGAGAGACATAAAAGCTCCTATGTGGTTCATTGAAGGAGACATTAGCAAGTTTTTTGACCGAGTGAATCACAACATTCTATGTTCACTCATTCAAAAAAAGGTACGGGATAAAAGGGTGCTCAAACTCATTCGCACGGGATTAAACACAAAGATACATATGCCCAATGGCTTAGAAATTGTAAGCGACATGGGAACCCCACAAGGAGGAGTACTCAGCCCCTTATTCTCTAATATCTACCTGAATGAGCTGGACAAATGGATGGAAGAGCAAAGGAATATGTATTGCTCGGGAAAAAGACCAAAGACCAACCCAATATGGGCTAAGTTTCGAAGAGAGAGCCTAACGAAAAAAGCCCGGCAAAAGCCAGCATCCGACCCGCTAGACCCAAATTACAGAAGGATGGAATACATCCGCTACGCAGACGATTTTTTAGTAGCTATAAGAGGCCCCCGCGAGGATGCTGTTAGGTTTAAGCAAAAATTAGCTGGCTTCTTACAAACACAGCTAAAACTCGAATTAAATCTAGAAAAAACAAGTATAACACACATCTCAAAAGGGGTTGGATTTCTTGGGCATGTTCTCTCTAAAAGACAAGTTTATACATACCAGCGCGGCAGAATAAAGAAGCAGTACAAAAAAAGGCGTATGATGATGCTTACAGTGAATGCCGATATGGAAAAACAAAAAACGAAGCTACTTGCCCAAAAGTACATAAACGGCGAGGGAGAGCCCCTGCCCTGCTTTGGATTACTTAGACTCCCTCAAAGCGAAGCAAATATGCGAATCAACGCAGTTTTGAGAGGGTTATCAAATTGCTTTGAATACGCTGGGAACCGAAGGCAAACGATCGCTTGGATTGCATATGTGCTCCGATACTCATTAGCCAAGATGTACGCAGCCAAATACAGGCTTCAGACAGTGGCCAAAGTGTTTAAAAAGGGGGGATGCGACCTTAGCAAACCCCTAAAAGCACGAGAAGGATTCTCTCACGTAGGTGTGACTGACGAACAAATTGTCAAATGGGAAGCGTCAGTCACTGGGAAAGGTACTCCTAGGAAAATACCCCCTATACTTTTCGATAGATACTACAAAATCCCACAAGCAGATACGAGCCCATTAAGCAAAGGGTGGCAACCAGAGCACGAAAAGATTTTGGATAGTATTTACGATAAACGAACGGGTCAAATCCTAAAAAAGAAAAGGCAGAAGCTTATTAATCTGATAAACGCAAGAGCCCGCTCTTCGTCAACAGACCCAATGGAGCGAAGATAAAAAAAAAACCTTTTTTTTAAGCGACTAGCCTGGCGCCTCAGCAAAGGGGTAAGCGCCCTCTATGCAGTATGCATCCAATGTGGATCTGATCAAAATGTAGAGATGCACCATGTTCGTGCATTGAAAGACTTAAAAAAACAGAACAAGACTGCACTTGAGATTCACATGATATCAATTGCTAGAAAGCAGCTACCCCTGTGCCGTAGGTGTCACTTGAGGGCCCATAAAGGCAACTGGAGGTCAACACCAGAGCCTTATCCTACGTCGAATGTACTACCAACCGAAGAAAGTTGAGTTAGAGAGCCGTGTGATAGGTGACTATCTCGCACGGTTCGGAGGGAGCTCGAGTACGCGGTTGGAGCGAAGCCACTGCATTCCCTATCGGGAATGGTTGAACTACATTCCCTATCGGGAATGGTTGAACTACATTCCCTATCGGGAATGGTTGAACTCCCGTGGTCTTCAACAAACCAACAGCAAAAAGTTCTACCCTATTCGTTACTGTGGCAAAAGTATGAAATGACCTGTGGCTAGGGGTGAAAGGCCTACCAAAATCGAAGATAGCTGGTTTTTTGCGAAATCTATTTAGGTAGAGCGTTCTTCAGCAATAGGGTTTGTAGGGGGTAGAGCACTCGATGGGCTAGGGTGGCCCAAAGCTTGACCGATCCCAAGGAAACTCCGAATACCTACAAACAATAAAGTGCCCTTTATTCAATCCCCCCCCCCTGGGGGGGGATAGAGGATAAAGGCCATAAGCTGAAAGCAGACAGACTTTGGGTGATAAGGTCCAAGGTCAAAAGGGAAACAGCCCAGATCGTATGCTAAGGTCCCAAAGCAATCACTTAGTGGAAAAGGCGGTCGCTAGGCGATTACAACCGGGAGGTGGGCTTGGAAGCAGCCATCCTTTTACGACAGCGTAACAGCTCACTGGTCTAGCTTAGCGGCGCCTAAAATGAAACGGGGCTCAAGTGATTCACCGAAGCAACGGAATTGAATTGGGGAAGCAAATACTAGTCTAAACATAAAACTTAAGTTCAGCCACTCCCTTCGAGGGGGGACGGCTCCATACCATAAATGATGAAAAAGCCACAATAACAATAATATGATACCTTTAAACAAAAAATACACGCCCCCATTCAATTGGTAGCAAAACGTTCTATAAGCCGTGTGAAGGCAACTCGTAAGAGATGCTGGAGGTATTAGAAGTGAGAATGCTGACATAAGTAACGATTAATAATGTGCAAAACATTATCGCCGAAAGTTCAAGGTTTTCATTGTTCAGTAAATCTGCAATGAGTCAATAAGGCCCCTAAGTTTCATGCTGAAGAGCATTGATCGATGGGTAGGCTGGAAGCGACGAAGAGAACGCTTGCTGCGCTCCAATCCGGGAGTAGCTTTGCGCTCAATCATTTTTCTGATACAGAACGCGACTTGATCGCGCCTTGCAGGAGTGATTTGATTGAAGAAAACCCTTTTCCTAGAAACAACTCCAGCCACAACTAGACCTTACCCCAAACCGACACAGGTGAACAAGTAGAGAATACTAAGGCGTTGGGACAATCACCTTGAAGGAACTCGGCAAAATCACTCCGTAACTTCGGGAGAAGGAGGGCTCTCAACAGAGAGTGGCACAGAATAGGGGGTGGCGGCTGTTTATTAAAAACACAGGACTCTGCAAAGTATTAATACCATGTATAGAGTCTGACACCTGCCCGGTGCTGTAAGGTGAATAGGAGAGGTAAGTATGCTTCGAATGAAAACCCCAGTAAACGGCGGCAGTAACTCTAACTGTCCTAAGGTAATTTCGCTGCCTTACTCCCTAGGAAACTAGGGACATTCAACTCCACCATATGCGGGAAACCCCTCTCTCTTGAAAAAGAGCCATAGCTAGTTTAGTTCCGGCAATTTATGGACAGGTCGGCAGTACGATGTGCTCATAAGCATAAGCACACGTTAAAATCTGCGATCCATGGGGGCAATCCGCAGGAAACCAAAGATTGAAGACGTGAAAACCTTCAATCAAGTAGGATCCTCAGAGACTTTACGTGGAGCTACTAAGGACTTAATGCAAACAAGAATCAAGAAATATGACTACCTTATCAATTCCTTTATCACCAGTGGACTCGCTACACTCCCCTTTGGGGGGGGTGGACTCGCTCCTAAAAAAGAGTGCAGCAGCAAACATACAAAAAGCTCCTCCAAGAATCAAAAGGATTTTGACAAAGAGAGCCCTGACTCCTTATTGGATTTTAGGCTTTGTAGATGGAGATGGCTGTTTTAGCGTACGCCAAACGAATAAAAACACAACTTTTCGTTTGAACTTTGTGGTCTCACAAAACAAGCGATCCGTGCATGTTTTGCATCTGTTGAAGGAATTCTTTGGCTGTGGGATTGTTAGAAAATCAGGCGGGGATAATATGGAATACGATGTTGGAAATCGTGAACATCTCAAATCAATTATTGTACCATTTTTCAAGCAATATCCCTTACAAAGCAAAAAATATTGTTTCAAGTCTTTTCTCAAGTCTTAGAAGACGCGCGAGCGACTATGACTACAATGGAGCATGTCAATCAGCTAAAAGAGCGTTTGGCTTTTATTCTTGCGCCTCGCATTATAAGTCAAAGTGTATCAAAAAGCGGTAGAAGAATCAGTGCCTCCCCTTACGATTCACCCTTGGCTAGTCATCCAAATCCTAACTTAAACTTTGAATGGCTTGCAGGTTTTATTGATGCAGATGGGTGTTTTGTAGTATCAATAGCAAAATCGAAGAAAACAGAAAGCTTTTATTTTATGCCTCAGTGAATTCTCGGCATGCATAGGCGCGAAACAGAGCTTGCAATTCGATTGCAAGCCTTTTTGGGAATGGGTTGCTTTTACAAAAGAAAGAAGAATGACTTTATTATTTATCAGATAAGTTCTATCGCACACCACCAAAAATTATTGGAAGGGCTTGTAGGGGTTTATAGGCATCAAATACTATTAAGAACGACGAAAATGTTTGATTTTATCAAATTTAGAACAGTTATTCAACTTATAGCAGAAAATAAGCATAAAACACCCGAAGGAATACTTATCATACAAAAACTAAAGGCTTTGATAAACAATTAATCATATGGGGGGTTAGTGGAGGCAAAAGCTGGACGACGAGCATCGATCCTTTTTTTTCAGCACCTTCTTCTCTTACGTTCTTCTCTTAGGGGCTTCCAAATTTGTTTTTTGCGATTTCATTCCTAAGTCGCCCACTATGTTCCTAAGAGAAGAACATTTCACTACACTCCCTCTCGCTACACTCCCTCCCGGGAGTGGAGCAGAGCAAAAAAAAACTGGAGCCCCGCTCCAAAAAAATTGATTTGTTTGCTCCAGGTCATTCATTTGTTTTCCTCCCGAAGTCACCAGTAATTTCGCTTGTCTTGATTTGCCCTTAGTAGAAGAGAAAGTCCGACCTACCTAGAAATAGATAGCAGTAGTTAAAAACAAAACAACGCCGGTGCGACAACGATCGCCCAGTTTTTCCTCTTTTTTTTGAATGAAAAGGAGTGCAATGCAATGGGGGGCGAACGAACACCGTCAATAAAAAAATTGAGGAATGAGTAAAGCAAAAAAAAATGGTGCGACTAAAGTCGCCCAGCTTTCGCCTGGTGCGACTAAAGTCGCCCAGCTTTCGCCTGGTGCGACTAAAGTCGCCCAGCTTTCGCCTGGTGCGACTAAAGTCGCCCAGCTTTCGCCTCCTTTTTTTTTCAGCGCCGCGGAGGGCGAGAGCCCTACTAAATAAAAAACTTTGTTTTTTGCGTCGCACCATTTTTTTTACGGTGCAACAACGATCGCCCAGCTTCGCTTTCCGGAAGTCACTAGTGGAATGAGCACCGCTCCTAAATAAAAAAAAATGTTTTTTTTCCTGCTTACGCCCCCCGCTTTGCTCCCCCCATCCGCCACCCGTCCCCCATTGGTGGGGGATCCCGCCTATCCCCCACCCTTCTCCCGCCTAATTGGGGAAGGGTGGGGGATCGGGAAGGGTGGGGGATCGGGAAGGGTGGGGGATCGGGAAGTGGAACGGATATGGAGAAAGCAGAGAAAGTCATTATTCTTTTTATAATCTTCCAGCGATTGCATGGTTTTTAGTGAATAACAATCATAAGAGCGAGATTTTTTGACGTATAACTAACGTCCTGCATGAATGGTGTCACGACTGCCCCGCTGTCTCCAAGGTGAGCTCAGTGAATTTGAATTCTCCGTGAAGATGCGGAGTACCAGCGGCTAGACGGTAAGACCCCGTGCACCTTTACGTGCGACTCGTTTCTACGAGAAGAATACCATTCGACCGCAGACACCTTCTGGTTCCGTCCAGAGGTGAACTACTTGATCATGAGGGTGCGAGACCCTCTCCCTTGGATCAGGGTAACAGCATCTCCCGCAGGCTCAAACATGGCAAACTAGGGTCTGAAGCCGGGAGAAAAGGGAAGAAAGGTCAAAAGGAAGCTTTGACCCTACGAATCCCGAGCATGAAAGCGCAGGAACAGCGACAGCAAACTGGATGACCGAAGCATCGTCAGCACGAAGGCGGGGGAGCAATGCTTCTTGCTTGGGCTCTAATCGGCTACAAGGAACCCCGCGTATGGAATATCAGACAATGAGGCTAGGATTATGTTTGTAAAGGCACAATCGATCCCTAACGAGCCTCCGGTGTAAAGTCCAGGTTCCAACGTTTTAGTATGATCAAGTGGAACGAGGAAACCCCTACTACCTCAACCGACCCTCTGGTCGGGAGCAGACGCCAGTCGCAAGGTAGTCAGGGAGTAAGATTGAGTAAAAAGCAAAAGCTCAGTTGTAATGACTGAGATACGCTGACGTATTCACGCCACGCTTATATATATAAAAGAAAGGAAAGGATTTCTTGAAAAAAATCATGTAGTTAGCGAGATGGAACCCCGATGGCTTCAACTCAATTGGGGAAACATAAGCAAAAGGGTTCTAAGAATTCATAAACAAATATATCAGCGGACATTAGAAGGGAAAGAAGTACATGAGTTACAAAGAGTTCTACTGGGCTCTTTGAAAGCAAACTGCTAGCAGTGAGACGTGTAACTCAGGACGACTGACCAGGCAGAAAGGCTTAGAACTAATGTCAGGTGAGGAGCCGTATGCGACTAAAGTCGCACGTACGGTTCTGAATTAGCGGTTGGATGGGAGACCTCCTGCCGACTATAATTATAGCTTTGCACTGGCCACCCCGATATGATGTGTAGAATAGGTGGGACCATGCAAGTGGAATTGTGAAATACCATCCTTTATTCTGGGGGGGTCTAACTATAAAATATAGGACCTTGCATAGTTGGTAGTTTCCCTGGGGAGGGGTTCTCCTAAAGAGTAACGGAGAAGTGTGAAGGTAAGCTCAAGCTGTGCTTGCGCGCAGCTGTAGAGCGTAATGGTATAAGCTTGCCTGACTGTAAGACCTACAAGTCGAACAGAGACGAAAGTCGGCCATAGTGATCCGGGGGCCCCGTGTGGAAGGGCCCTCGCTCAACGAATCAAAGGTACGCCGGGGATAACAGGCTAATGACCCCCAAGAGCCCATATCGACGGGGTCGTTTGGCACCTCGATAAAAGTTAATGTCGAGTTTAAAACGGGTGAATTGCCAAGAATCTCCTAGCATCCCCCCCCAGGGGGGGGATTGTCGAACCCGCTAGGACAACTTGCAGCGAAGTTCATCTTGGCACTAGTCTTTTAAGAGATAGAAGCACAAAAGATGAGAGCAGAGCAAAAAAAAAAAAAAAATGAGTGAAAAGTGGAGCAGAGCAAAAAAAAAATGGTGCGACTAAAGTCGCCCAGCTTTCGCCTGGTGCGACTAAAGTCGCCCAGCTTTCGCCTGGTGCGACTTGGGTCGCCCAGCTTTCGCCTGGTGCGACTAAAGTCGCCCAGCTTTCGCCTGGTGCGACTAAAGTCGCCCAGCTTTCGCCTGGTGCGACTAAAGTCGCCCAGCTTTCGCCTCCTTTTTTTTTCAGCAGAGCAAAAAAAAATGGTGGAACGGAGTGTAGAGCGTTAACCCCACAGGCTAGTACTCCATACTTTGTCCCAGCAGTTCCATTATTACTTGAGCCCCCTACTCGAATCTTACCCTCGTAAAGATGGGTTTATCTAAAGCTCTCCTCTTGAATTCTATAGTATAGGATGAAAACGTTCAACGACTAGAAGGTGAGTAGTGTCAACAATAATCCTTCCACGAGCGCCCGTAAGCCTATTGAACTTCACGGCCATGTATACATGAAATCGAATTGACTGCCCAATAAAAAACCAAATGAATAAAAAAAAACAAAGAATATACGACAAGGCTATCACTTGAATTCACGATATTGGCAAGAGTATAAAGCAAGCTTACCCTGCTTGCCTAATCGTCTTTTTGATATAGCAGTTGGCATTCTTTTAGGTGATGCATCTTGATCTAAAGTGAGCCGTGAAGCCCATATAAAATTTGAACAGGGGTACAAGCAAGAGGCGTTTTTGTATCATTTATTTCATCAATTTCAATTGTATTCGTTTATGGAAGAGCCCGGCAAACGTGTTGATCTTAGAGGAAAGAGGTTAGGCTGTATAAAGAGTTTTTGGTTTAAAACCTTTTCGCATTGCTCGTTTACAAAATTATGGCGACTGTTTTACGACACAACTACAAAGCGAAAAAGCATTTCAAACGGCCTTGTACTTAATCATTTAACAGCTGAAGGGTTGGCTTATTGGATTATGTGTGATGGGTCATTACAAAACAATGGAAAAACAATGATTTTACATACACAAGGGTATACAAGAGATGAAAACATTTTGTTAAGTCGAGAGCTCTACCTTCAATTTGGCTTAAACTCCAAGGTAATCCCTCATAAGTCTAAGTATTCAGTAATAGAAATCGCAGCCAAAGACTCTGAATTGCTCCTGAATCTTGTAAAACCGTACATAATCCCTTCTATGGAATACAACTCGTTTGGTACAAATTTAGTAAAAAATAAAAAGGAGCCGTACTCGCTAGCTCTCCTAGCCGATAAGTATTTGCTAAAAAGTCTCAAGCAGCATGTTCATTTTTTTAAGCAAGTCTTTCAAAAAAAGATTTGAATAGGTTTAAGACATAGTCTGAGCTAATCTGTAAAGATTAGAAATCTAGAATAAAGAGCCTAGGTGATAACAATCTGGTCGACTCATCACATCCTGGGGGTGAAGAAGCTCCCAAGGGTTCGGTTGTTCGCCGATGAAAGTGGTACGTGAGTTGGGTTTAGAACGTCGCGAGACAGTTTGGTTCCTATCTACCGTTGGAGGAACATCATAGCTGCAGAGTTTTTTTTGAAAGCTCATTGCGCGCTGTTGATGAAAAAAAGAATTGAGAGGCGCTGCCCTTAGTACGAGAGGACCGGGGCAGGTAAACCCCTAGTGTACTGACTGTCGCACCAGCGGCATCGCCAGGAAGCCACGTTTGCACGGGAGAACTGCTGAAAGCATATAAGCGGGAAACCTTTCTCTATACAAGTTCTTAAAATGGGTGAAAGACTCTCACCTGAATAGGCGCATGGTGCAAATGCTGAAAGGCACGAAGCTTTTGCGTACTAATCTGATACAATTGGTGCTCATCCCCCATTGTATTGGTGGGCACTCTCGTGCCCCACTTTGTTGGTGGCACTCTTGTGCCCCACTGTGTTGGTGACATTCTCGTGCCCCACTGTGTTCAACAAAGAATTCAAAGTCGGTTACGATTGACTGTATTTTCAATAGGAAACCGAACGGTGTTTAGTGGTAAAAAAAGACATAAAGGCGAGCATCAATATTTTTATGCTTCGCTGCGCTCCTGGTTAAACGAACCGAACCATCCCCCCCCTGAGGGGAGGGGATTGGTTCAAACGTCAAACGAACTGTCGTGCTGATCAAGCGACGCCACTGTTGGGGCTAACGAGCACCGCGGGGAGCGCCCCCAATAAAATAAAAAAATTGAGGCGAAAGCTGGGCGACCCAAGTCGCACCATTTTTTTTAGCAAGCGGTTTAATAAAATAAAAAAATTGATTTTTTTAACACCCCCAAATAAAAAAAATTTGGAGCGAGTGGTTTGCTCATTTTTTTTCCCCTAACGTTTCACTGCACTCCCTGATCCCTCCGCTCAGGGGAGGGATGGGGGGAGGGATCAGGGAGTGTAGCGAAGCGGGGGGAAAAAAAATGAATGAGCACCAATGTTAAAAAAAATGGTGCGACTTGGGTCGCCCAGCTTTCGCCTCAATTTTTTAGCTAACGCTTCGTTAGCCCCCCCCCCCCTTCGCCTCCACCAGCGGTTTCACTCCCATCCCTCCCCTGAGAGGAGGGATCAGGGAGTGGAGCTCCGGGGGGCGATCGCCGGTGCGACTTCATTCAAAAAAAGATTGATTGCTCAAAAAAATGAATTTTTTTATTTTATTAAACCGCTTGCTAAAAAAAATGATGCGACTTGGGTCGCCCAGCTTTCGCCTCAATTTTTTTATTTTATTGGGGGCGCTCCCCGCGGTGCTCGTTAGCCCCAACAGCGTTCGGGGCAAAAAGAATGAATGAAATAAAAAAAAAACTAGTGCGACTAAAGTCGCCCAATCCCCCCCCCCAGGGGGGGGGATGCTCTTATTTTTGAATTCAATGGCGCACCATCCCCCCCCTGGGGGGGGGGATTGGGCTTGGGCTGCGCCTAAAAAAAATGAATGAAATTTTTTTATTTCATTGCTTAGCCCCCCATTTGCCGCCTGTTTTTTAGGCTGCCGCCTTGGCGACTTAGGTCGCCATTTCATTTGTCGCCCAGCTTCGCCTCTTCATTTTATTTGTCTCCTAGCCGTCAGATGGTGGCAGATTCGTAGCAATACGAGTGACCAAAGGGTGGAGACGAAAGCTGGGCTCCGGAAAACAATCATTGATTCAATGCTCAAAAAAATGAAGCAAAGTCGCACTCATTTGGGGGAGGCGAAGCTGGGCGACCCAAGTCGCACCGGCTATCGCCCCCCAAGGTGCTCGTTGCACTCCCCTTTGGGGGGAGTGACTTCGGGGGGCCCCTAAAGAAAGACCATTTCATTGGGCGAGGAATGAGCAAAGCAAAAAAAAGGGGGTTCTCTTACGTTCTTCTCTTAGGGGCTCCCAAATTTGTTTTTTGCGATTTCATTCCTAAGTCGCACTGGCTACCGCCCCCCACGATGTTAAAAAAAAGGAAGCTTCGCTCAACATTTTTTAAAGCGGTCGCCCTATTCCATTCGGGGGGGTGTTCGTTAGCCCCCCGAAGTGGGCGACCCAAGTCGCCCCGGCTTACGCCCCCCATCCCCCACCCTTCCCCAACCCTCCAATTGGGTTGCGCGGGGGAAGGGTGAGGGA
>Ga0316217_10005087_pt1 | contig 13819 bp, 11 predicted proteins | sample 1anoAmetaG_FD_203633 | JGI IMG/M metagenome (GOLD analysis project Ga0316217, IMG submission 203633) | Freshwater microbial communities from Trout Bog Lake, Wisconsin, USA - 1anoA | ecosystem: Environmental > Aquatic > Freshwater > Lake > Hypolimnion/Profundal zone | place: USA: Wisconsin...
GTGATCTACCTTGCCCTCGACCGGCTCCGCCAGCGCTGGCGGAGCCGTGCCGCTGCGCGCCCTGACGCGCCGCTCGCCCTGGAGAGCCCGTGAACCCGTACCGCCCCTCGATGATTCTACTGCTCGCCATGCTGGCCGGCGGGTGCGCCGTAGGCCCCGACTACCGGCGCCCCGCGGCCGAGACGCCGGCCGCGTTCAAGGAAGCCTGGCAGGCAGCCGCACCCGCCGATGCCGCACCCCGCGGCCCGTGGTGGAAGGCGTACGGCGATCCCGTGCTGGACCAGCTCGAGGAGGACGCGGGCCGTGCCAACCAGACGGTGCGCCAGGCCGAGGCGCAGTATCGCGCCGCGCTCGCGGCGGTCGGCGGCGCGCGCGCCGCGCTGTTGCCGGTGGTCGGCGTGTCGGCGACGACGACGCGCGAACAGGGCGCCAGCGGCCAGGGCGTCGGCAGCCAGGGCGGTACGGCCGGCATCGGCGGACCGGCGACCGTCGACCACGCCGGCGCGACGCTCGCTTGGGAACTGGACCTGTGGGGGCGCCTGCGGCGCGGACTCGAGTCCAGCCGCTCGAGCGCACAGGCGAGTGCGGGCGATCTGGCGGCGGCGCAGCTGTCGGTGGCCGCCACGCTCGCGCAGGACTACGTGCAGCTGCGCGCGCTGGACGCCCAGGGGGAGCTGCTCGCGACGACGATCACCGCGTACCGGCGATCGCTCGAGATCACGCGCAACCGCTACACGGCGGGCGTTGCCGCCAGCACCGACGTCACCCAGGCCGAATCACAGCTGGCGTCGGCGGAGGGCCAGGCTGCGGACGTCATGCTGCAGCGCGCGGTACTCGAGCACGCCATAGCGATCCTGGCGGGCAAGGCGCCGGAACAGCTGTCGCTCGCCAGCGTCGCCCGGCTGCCGTCGCTGCCGCCCGTGCCCGGGGTGATGCCGGCCACGCTGCTCGAGCGCCGGCCGGACATCGCCGCCGCGGAGCGGCGCGTCGCCGCGGCCAACGCCGCGATCGGCATCGCGCGCGCCGCTTACTTCCCCACGCTGTCGCTGTCGGCAGCCGGTGGCTACCAGGGCCTGGGCTGGCACGACCTGTTCGAGGCGCCGAACCGCGTATGGAGCCTCGGGCCGTCGCTGGCGGCGACCGTCTTCGACGGCGGTGCCCGGGGCGCGCAGAGCGATGCGGCGATCGCCAACTACGACGCCGCGGTCGCGGCGTACCGTCAGGTCGTTCTGACCGCCCTGCAGGGCGCCGAGGACGCACTCGCGACGCTGCGCGGCCTGGCGGACGAGGAATTGGCGGTGCACCGGGCCGCCGTGGCCGCGCGGGATACGCTCCGTGCCACGGAAAACCAATATCGCGCGGGAACCGTCAGCTATCTCAACGTCGCCATCGCGCAGGGCACGTCGCTGAGCGCCGAGACCAACCTGATCACGGTGCAGAGCCGGCGGCTGCAGGCCCACATCGGGCTGCTCAAGGCGATGGGCGGTGCGCCGTCTCCCTGAATGCCAGCGCCGGCACCGGGTCCGCGTGGATCAGGGACTCCGCCGTGGCGGCGAGTCTGCTGCCGTCGAGGCTGCCGACGCCGCCACCGCGGCGTCGGCGTCGAGCCACGTGCGCAGGGCCATGATGAGCGCCGGGTCGTCCGACGTGTAGCGCACTTCGGCGCCGGCGCGCACCTCGAGGTACTCCGCGTGGAGCTGTCCCGGCGCTGCTGCCTGCAGCGCTGCGAATCCCGGCAACGGCACGCCGCGACCCGGCAGCGGCGCGGGCAGCGAGCCCGTCGAGAACTGCTCGGCCTGCTTCCTGAGGTTGTCGCGGATCAGGCCGATCTGGCGCGCGTCGCTGGTCTCGTTGGCGACGACGCGACGGACGGCGCCGCCGTTGATCCGTGCGACGACCTGGTTGGTGGCGGCCGGGTCGTAGCTGGCCGACTGCGGCGGCGTCGGGGTGGTGGTGTCGTCCTTCTTGCCGCCAGCCTGCTGTCCGCCCGAATGCGAATGCCCGCCGGCCAGGCAGGGCGGCGCGACCGTGGCCAGCAGCGCGGTGGCGACCAAGCAGAACACGACCTTCTTCATCTGTGCCTCGCGCTCGCGGTTCGGCGGCCACCTTAGCGCAACGCGACGGCGCGGAGCCGCGCACCACACTTCTTTGCAAGTCCATGACGCAACCTTGCGCGAGGCGCGGTCGATCGGCCCTCCGGGCTGGCCAGTGCCTTGCGTTCATCGGATACTTTCCAGCAACGACCGATCCGCTGCCGCCGTGCATGGCGCCGGTGCCGGCGAGCCGCCCGGGCGGTGCATACTGGTCCGGAGACGCCACCCCGACGCGCCCACCCATGCCAGCTTCCTCCTTCGCGGACTCGCTCCATCTGCTCCGTTCGCGGCGCTTCGGCACCTTCTGGTGCGCAAGCCTGCTGTCGAGCGTCGGCACCTGGGCGCAGCAGGTCGCGCAGCCCTGGCTGTTGCTCAGCCTCGGCGCCTCGTCCTTCCTGGTGGGCCTCGATGCGTTCGCGATGAGTGCGCCGGTCTGGTTGCTGACCCTGCCCGGCGGCGTGCTTGCCGATCGCGCCGACCGGCGGCGCGTGATAGCCGGGTTCCAGTCGGTGCAGATGCTCTGCCCGCTCGCGATCGTCGTGTTGCTGGTGGCGGGCGGCCTGCAGCCGTGGATCGTCATCCTGCTCTCGCTCGTGGTCGGCGTGACGGACGCGTTGTCGATGCCGTCCTTTTCCTCGATCGTGCCGTCCATCGTCGAGCGTCGGCAGATTCCCGCGGCGCTCGCCCTCAACGCCACGCAGTTCAATGTCTCCCGCGTCGCGGGTCCCGCGCTGGCGGGGATCATGCTCGCGACGATCGGCGCGATCGGCTGCTTCGCCCTGAGTGCGCTGTCTTACCTGCCGTTCATAGGCGTGGCGCTCTGGATACTGCCGCGCCACGGCCGGTCGGACGCTGCCACCGGTCAGGCGAGCCAGGCCGGCGCGTTCGCCGGACTCGGCGCCCTCTACCGCGACCGCTACCTGCGCGGGGCGCTGCTGACCACCTTCGTCTCCGGGGTGCTCTGCGGGCCGTTGATCACCTTCTGCCCGGTGCTCGTGCGGGAGGTCTTCCATGGCAGCGGTGCGCAGTTCAGCGCCGCGGTCGCGACGTTCGGCCTCGGTGGCGTGGCGGGCGCGGTCGGCCTGCTGTGGGTCGATCCGCGGCGGGACCGCCGCTGGCTGAGCGCTTGCTTCGCGGCCCTGCATGGCGCCACGCTCGTGGCCGCCGCGCTCAATCCGCTGTTCTGGCTGCTGCCGCTCATCCTCGGCGTGGCCGGCGCGTCGATGAGCGTCACGAACACGTCCTCCAACGCATTGCTGCAGACGGCCGCGCCGGCGCACCTGCGCGGCCGGACCGTGAGCGTCTACATGCTGGCGATGCGAGGCGGGCTGGCGATCGGCAGCCTCGTGACAGGCGCCCTGGTCGCGCACTTCGGCATCCGCGAGACGCTCCTGGTGAACGGCGCGCTCGCACTGGTCGTGCAACTGGCGCTCGGGCTGGCCTGGAGCCGGGCGCCGGCACCCACGCCGGGGGCCGGGACAGGCCGTGCGTGAGGCGACCGTCAGCTCGCGGCGGGGAGCGCGCGCAGGGCCGCGAGGATGAAATCGGCGTGCGCCGCGGCGTACCGCTCGGGGTCCAGGGGATGCTTCGGTCCGAACAGCAGTTCCCAGATGGCCGAGAACACGCACGGTGCCACGACGAACTGCGGAAACTCGGCGGCCACCGACTGGCGGAACTCGCCGAGCGCGATGCCGCGCCAGACGATCATGCGCATGGTCGCCAGTCCGCGCGATGCCACCTCCCGGTAGTAGAAGTCGCCCAGGTCCGGCATGCGCGGGCCCTCGGCGATCAGCAGGCGCAGCAGCTCGCGGGCCTCCGGCCGGTTCGCGACGTCCGCATACAGCTGGCCGATCGCGAGCCGCAGCAGGTCTTCCGTCGGTCCCTGGAAATCGGCGACCTGTTGCTCCATCTGCTCGAAGGCGGGATGGATCAACGAGCGCACGGCCGCCTTGAAGAGGTCTTCCTTGCCGTCGAAATAGAGGTAGAGCGTGCCCTTCGCGACCCCGGCGCGCGCGGCGATGGCGTCCAGGCGCGCGTTCGTCAGGCCCGACGCCTGGAACTCCTCGATGGCGGCCGCGATGATCGCGGACTCCCTCTCCCTGCGCCGCTGCCCGCGGCGGCCCTCTGTGTCGCCAGAGCCGGGCGTCTCGTCAGTCATATATCGCCCCATAAAATGACTTGACGGTCATTTATGGACCCAATAATAATATTTGTGATGCAGATTTCAAGCGTTCCCCGCCGGGGAGTCTCTAGATCTAAGGGACTGATTTCCATGGCAATACCCCGTTCTGGCCGCGCCGCGCGGGCGCTGGTGCTCGGCCTGCTGGTCGCCGGCTGTGCGGCGCCGATGCGTCCGGATCTGCCGCCCGCGGCCACCGACCCCGTCGTCCGCCAAGCTTCCCTGGCGTTCGACGCGCCGGCCGCGGCGTGGCCGACGGACCGTTGGTGGGAACAGTTCGACGACCCGCAACTGACCCGGATCGTCGAACGGGCCCTCGCGGCGAATCCCGATCTGAAGACGGCGATGGCGCGTGCGCGGGCCATGACGGCGATCGCGCGCGGGGAGTCGGCCGCGACCACGCCGACGGCAGACCTCACGGCGAGTGTGACGCGCGAGCGGTTCAGCGAGACCGGCCTGGTGCCGCCACCCTACGGAGGCATCTCGCTCACGGCCGGCGATGTCTCCGCCGCCCTGGCGTGGAAGCTGGACCTGTTCGGTGCCGAGCGCGCCCGCATCGCGGCGCGCCGGGCCGATGCGGAGGCCGCGGCCGCCGAGGCCGCGTTCGCGCGAGCTGCCACCGGCGCCACGGCGGCGAGGCTCTATTTCGAACTCGCCGCCGCGCTGGCCGACCGCGACGTCGTCACGGCGACCCGGGCGCAGCGCGAGGCGATGCTGCGGATCACGCGCGGTCGCCACGCCGCGGGCCTGGACAGCACCGCCGACCTGCGCCGCGCCGAGGCGCAGGTGCCGGAGAGCGAGCTCGAACAGGCGCAGGCGGAGGAGCGGATCACGCTCGCCCGCGCCGCGCTCGCGGCGTTGATCGGGGCCGGGCCCGACGAGACGGCGACCCTCGTGCCCACCCCGGCGGCGCCAGCCGCCGACTGGGGTGTGCCGCCGGATCTGCGCATCGAGCTGCTCGCGCGGCGGGCGGATGTCGCCGCCGCGCGTGCCCGCGTGGTGTCGGCCGCGCACGACGTGGATGCTGCGCGCCGCGACTACCTGCCGAACCTGAGCCTCACCGCGCTCGCCGGCGTCGACTCGCTCGTGCCGTCGGTGCTCTTCCGTGGCGCGAGCCGCCAGCTGTCCGCCGGCCCCGCGCTCGACCTGCCGTTGTATGACGGGGGTCGCCGCAGGGCGGCGACGCAGGCCAAGGCGGCGACGTTCGACATCGCCCGCGCCGGCTATGAACGCGCGGTACTGGGCGCCGTACAGGACGTCACGACGGCCCTGGCCCACCTGAAGGCATCGAAGGAGTCGCGCCGCGCGACCGCCGCGGCGCTGGCGGCCGAACGCGATGCCTACCGCATCGCCCAGCTCCGCTCCCGGAAGGGCCTGGGCACGCAGCTGGAGGCGCTGCTCGAGGAAGGCCGCGTCCTGTCGCTCGAGCGCCGCGCCGCGATGCTCGAGAAGCGGGAGCTGGCGTTGCGCGTAGACCTGTATGAAGCACTGGGCGGTGGACTGCCGCCCGTCGGAGCCGAGTCATGACCGTCGAAAATCCCTCCCTCCCGCCGAACGAAGCCGCGCCGCCGCCGGAACCCCCCACCGGGCGCCGCCGCCGCCTGCTGCTGGGCGTCGGGACGGTCGTCGGCCTGCTGCTGCTCGCGCTCGGCGCGTACCACCTGCTGGTGGGGCGCTACCACGTCGACACCGACGACGCCTACGTCGTCGGCGACGTCGTCAGCATCACCCCGCAGGTCGGCGGCATGGTCAATCGCATCCTGGTCGAGGACACGCAGCGCGTGACCGCCGGCCAGGTGCTGGTCGAACTGGATGCAACCGACCAGCGCGTCGCGCGCGCGCGCGCGGAAGCGGAACTCGCGCGCGCCGTCCGCGACGTCGAGGCCCTGTACGCGACGACGACAGCGCTCGCGGCCGAGGCGGCAGCCAGTCACGCGCAGGTGAAGTCCGCCGAGGCGGCGGCGGCGCGAGCGGCCGCGGACCTGGAGCGCCGCCGCGCGGTCGTGGCGGACGGCGGCGTCTCGAGCGAGGAGGTCCTGCACGCCACGCAGCAGTCGCAGGGCGCGGAGGCACAGCTCGTGGCGGCGCGGCGCTCCGCCGAGGCTGCCGACGCGCAGCTCGCCGCGAACCAGGCACAGACGGCGGGGACGGCGATCGCGACGCACCCACGTGTCCTCGCGGCCGCGGCCGCCGTGCGGGAGGCCGTGATCGCGGAGGGCCGCACGCGCATCCTCGCGCCGGTCGACGGCGAGATCGCCAAGCGCGCGATCACCCTGGGCACCCAGGTCGCGCCGGGTACGCCGCTCCTGTCGGTCGTGCCGCTGGACGCGGTCTGGGTCGAGGCCAACTTCAAGGAAGGGCAGCTCGGCGAGGTACGGGCCGGTCAGCCGGTCACCCTGTCGACCGACCTGTACGGCGGCACCGTCCGCTACCACGGGCGCGTGGTCGGCCTGTCGGCGGGTACCGGCGCCGCGTTCTCGCTGCTGCCGGCGCAGAACGCGACCGGCAACTGGATCAAGGTCGTCCAGCGCGTCGCGGTGCGGGTCGCGCTGGATCCCGCGGAGGTCCGCGAACACCCGCTGCGCGTCGGCCTGTCGGTCACGGCAGACATCGATACCCACCAGACCACGGGCACGCCGGTGCTCGCCACCCGCTCGACGACCGGCGTGGGCGCGACAGGCGTCTACGACGACCTCGAACGCCGCGCCGACCGGCGGATCGCCGACATCATCGCCGCACAGCTTACCGTCGGTCCCGTGCACGAGGTGAAGGGCCGGTGAGCGACGGCGCGCCGGAACATCCGCCGCTGGCGGGGCCGCAACGGCTCCTCGCGACCGTCGCGCTCGCGCTCGCGAACTTCATGGTCGTGCTCGACATGACCATCGCGAACGTCTCGGTGCCGCACATCGCCGGCAGCCTCGCGGTGAGCCCCAGCCAGGGCACGTGGGTGATCACCTCCTACGCCGTCGCCGAGGCGATCATCGTGCCGTTGACCGGCTGGCTCACGGCACGGGTCGGCACGGTGCGGCTGTTCCTGCTGTCCATCGTGGGCTTCGCGCTGGCGTCGCTGCTCTGCGCGTGGTCCACCAGCCTCGGCATGCTGATCGCCGCGCGGATCGTGCAGGGCCTGTGCGGCGGGCCGATCATGCCGCTGTCGCAGACGCTGCTGCTGTCGAGTTACCCGCCCGGCAAGACCGGACCTGCGCTGGCGGCGTGGGCGATGACGACGCTGCTCGCGCCGATCGCGGGACCAGTGCTTGGCGGGTGGATCTCCGACAACCTCGCCTGGCAGTGGATCTTCTACATCAACCTGCCCGTCGGGCTGCTGTGCACGACGCTGGTGTACGGGATCTACGCCAGGCGCGAGACCCGGCTGATCAGGGCCCCGATCGACCGCGTCGGCCTGGTGCTGCTGGTCGTGTGGGTGGGTGCGCTGCAGCTGATCCTGGATAAGGGCCGCGAGCTCGACTGGTTCGGCTCCCCGGTGATCGTCACGCTCGCTGCGGTCGCCGCGGTGGCGTTCGTCGTGTTCGTCGTCTGGGAAATGACCGATGCGCACCCGATCGTCGAGCTGCGGATCTTCGCCGACCGTAACTTCACCGCCGGCGTCGTCTCGCTGTCGCTGATCTTCGGCATCTTCTTCGGCTACATCGTGCTGTTCCCGCTGTGGCTGCAGTCCTACGAGGGCTATACCGCGCTTTGGGCGGGCTTCGCGATCGCGCCGATGGGCATCCTGTCGATCCTGATGGCGCCCGTGGTGGGCTTCAACCTGAACCGCATCGATCCACGGCTGTTCGCGACGTTCGCGGTGGCGGTGTTCGCGGGCGTCTTCCTGTGGCGCTCGACGGTCACTCCCGGGCCGAGCTTCGCCTCCATCGTGGCGCCCCAGTTCGTCATCGGCCTCGGGCTGTCGACGATGTTCCTGCCGTTGACCGCGCTCGCGCTCTCGGAGATCAAGCCCGCGCAGATGGCGGCGGCCGCCGGCCTGCAGAACTTCGTGCGCACGCTCTTCGGTGCATTCGGCACGGCCCTCTCGACCAGTTACTGGGAGGACGGGATCATCCGGCATCACGCGGCGCTGACGGAGACCGTCACGCAGGCGTCGCCCGCGGCGCGCCAGATGGCGTCGCTCGCATCGCGTGCCGTGGGATCGTCGCGGGCCGGCACGGCGCTCATCGACCGGGTCATCGAGTCGCAGGCCGCCGTGATGGCGCTGCGGGACTTCTTCCTGCTCGCCGCGCTGCTGGTGGTGCTGACCGGCCCGCTGATCTGGGTCGCGCGCCGCACCGCCACGCCCGTGGACCTGTCCCAGACTCACTAGGGGACGCGAACCATCGTGCGCTGGTGCGCGTGGCGGCCAGCGCCCCCGGCCGGCCGCCGCGTCGGGCGCCGTCGCCGGCAGGCGGCCGTCCTGCCGGTCCCGAAATGCATGGGCCGCTCGCGTCGCCGGCCGGCTAAGATCGGGGGACGGGCGCCGCGTGGGCGCCGCTGCAATCCCTGCCGCGAGCGTGCTCATCATGACCGACAAGCGATCGACGCCGTCCACGGCCTCCGCCGACCATCGTCAGGCGGCCCTGGACTACCACGAGTTTCCGACGCCCGGCAAGATCGCGCTCACGGCGACGAAGCCGCTGGTCAACCAGCACGACCTGTCGCTCGCCTATTCCCCGGGCGTTGCGGCCGCCTGCGAGGAGATCGCCCGCGATCCGGAGCAAGCGTATCGTTACACCGCGCGCGGCAACCTGATCGGGGTCATCACCAACGGGACTGCGGTGCTCGGCCTCGGCGCGATCGGGCCGGACGCCGCGAAGCCGGTCATGGAAGGCAAGTCGGTCCTGTTCAAGAAGTTCGCCGGCATCGATGCGTTCGACATCGAGATCGACGAGCGAGATCCCGACCGGTTGGTGGAGATCATCGCTTCGCTGGCGCCGACCTTCGGCGGCATCAACCTCGAGGACATCAAGGCGCCCGAGTGCTTCTACGTCGAGCGCAGGCTGCGCGAGCGACTCCGGATCCCCGTCTTCCACGACGACCAGCATGGCACGGCGATCATCGTCGGCGCCGCCGTCATCAACGGGGCCAAGGTCGTCGGCAAGGAGCTGGCGGCGATGAAGCTGGTGGTCAGCGGTGCCGGCGCGGCGGCGCTCGCGTGCGTCGACCTGCTGGTCGACCTGGGCCTGCCGCGCGAGAACGTCTGGTTGAGCGACCTCGCCGGCGTCGTCTACCAGGGCCGTGTCGAGCTGATGGACGAGACGAAGGCGCGCTTCGCGCAGCCGACCGACGCGCGGACGCTGCCCGAGGTGCTTGCCGGTGCCGACATCTTCCTCGGTCTGTCCGCCGGCGGCGTCCTCAAGGCCGAATGGCTGGCGTCGATGGCGCCGCAGCCGCTGATCTTCGCGCTGGCCAATCCAGTCCCGGAGATCATGCCGGAAGCCGCACGCCGGTCGCGACCGGACTCGATCATCGCGACCGGTCGCAGCGACTACCCGAACCAGGTCAACAACGTCCTGTGCTTCCCGTACATCTTCCGGGGCGCACTCGACGTGGGGGCAACGACGATCACGCGCGGAATGGAGATTGCGGCGGTCCGGGCGATCGCCGAGCTCGCCTACCAGGAGCAGAGCGACGTCGTCGCGAGTGCCTACGGCATCCGGTCGGCGGGCTTCGGGCGCGACTACATCATCCCCAAGCCGTTCGATCCGCGACTGATGACGAAGATCGCACCAGCGGTCGCGCTCGCTGCGATGGCGTCCGGCGTGGCGCGCCGTCCGATCCAGGACGTCGACGCCTACAAGCACCAGTTGCAGCAGTTCGTCTACCAGAGCGAGACTCTGATGAAGTCGCTCTTCACGATCGCCCGGAAGATCGAGTCCGGCAGGAAGCGGGTGGCGTTCGCGGAGGGCGAGGATCGGCGGGTACTGCAGGCGGCGCAGATCCTGGTCGACGAGGGCATCGCTCGACCGGTCCTGGTCGGGCGCCCGGAGATCATCCGCCAGCGCATGGCGGCGCTCGGGATGCGGGCAGAACTCGAAGGCCAGCTCGAGATCATCGATACCGGCAACGATCCCCGCTACCGGGATTACTGGCAGGCGTACTACGAACTGCGCAAGCGCGAAGGCGTCACGCCGCAGTACGCGAAGATGGAGATGCGTCGCCGCGGGACCCTGATCGCGGCGATGATGCTGCGCAAGGGCGACGTCGACGGCCTGATCTGCGGGACGTTCCCGAACACCCATCGGCACCTGCGGTACATCGACGCCGTCATCGGCCGGCGTCCCGGCTGCATGGCGTACGCGGCGATGAACGCACTGATCCTGCCGGGCCGGCAGGTGTTCATCGTGGATACGCACGTGAACGTCGACCCGTCCGCGGCGGAACTTGCCGAGATCACCATCATGGCCGCCGCCACGATCCGCCGTTTCGGCATCGAGCCCAAGGCCGCGTTGCTGTCGCACTCGAACTTCGGCAGCAGCGACGCGCCGTCGGCGCTGAAGATGCGCCACGCCCTCGCGCTGCTGCGCGAGCGCGCGCCCGGCCTCGAGGTGGACGGCGAGATGCACGGCGATACCGCGCTCGACGAGTCCGTGCGCAGGGAGATCCTCGCCGACTCGACGTTGCACGGCCCGGCGAACCTGCTGGTCATGCCGAATATCGACGCGGCCAATATCTCCTACAACCTGCTGAAGACGGCAGCCGGGAACGGCATCGCGATCGGCCCGATCCTGCTGGGCTGCAACGCGGCGGCACACATCCTGACGCCGTCGACGACGGTGCGCCGGATCGTCAACATGACCACGCTGACCGTCGTGGAGGCGAACGCCACGGATGCGGCGATGGATCGCATGGAGTAGCGGGCCCGGTCGCCGCGATGGCGGCCGGGGCCGGCGCCCCGCCACGTGGCCGGCCCCCTGCTGCTACGCGGCGCCCACTCCGGGCCGCAGGTACGCCACCAGGTCGTCGAGGCAGCGGAGCCTGCCGTAGTCCGCCTCCGGGATGTCCACGCCAAGGCGTTCGTGCACGGAAATCAGGAAGTTCAGGAAGTCCATCGAATCCAGGTCGACCTGCTCGCGCAGCGGCAGGCGCGGATCGAGCGTGCCGGGCTCGACTTCCGGCGCGACCCGCTGCAGCAGCGATACCAGCGTCGCCCGCAGTTCATGCTCGTCCATGGCGTACCCTCACAGTTCCTCCGGTCGCTGCAGCCGCGCCGCGACCTCGGCCATGAACCTCGCCCCCGCATGGCCGTCGCTGACGCGGTGGTCGGCGGCGAGCGTCGTCGTGATGACGGGCATCGCGACCAGCTTGCCGTCGACGACCCAGGGCCGTTCGCGGACCGTGCCGAACCCGATCATCGCGACCTGTGGCATGTAGATGACGCCATGCACGGCCGTGACGCTGTTGTCGCCGAGGTTGGTGATCGTGATCGTCGGGTCGGCCAGTTCGTTGCGACGCAGCCGGCCGGCGCGGGCGCGGCCGACGAGATCGCTCAGCGCCTGCATCACCTCGACCAGCGACTTGCTCTCCGCCGCGCGGATCGCGGGTGCGACGACGCCGCCGCCGCGCAGCGAGATCGCCATGCCGACGTTGACGGTCGTGCTCGGCCGGAACTCGCCCGCGACGAGCAGGCCGTTCATCGCGGGGTGGTTCACGGCGGCGCAGGCCACCGCACGCACGTACAGGGCCGCCGGCAGCAGGCGCTCCTTGATCGGACGGTCGAGGTTCGTGCGTTGCAGCCACTGCGTGGCCCGCCCGAGCGGGACGTCGTCGGTCAGGTAGTAGTGGGGAACCTCGCGCTTCGAACGCGCCATGGCGGCGGCGACCGCCGCGCGGATCGCGGCAGTACGATCCGCCGCGGGCGCCGGCGGCGCGACGGAGGCCTCGACGTCCTTGAGCGTCACAGCCCCGGACGGCCCGGTGCCGTGCAGCCCCGCCGGGTCGATGCCGAGTTCGGCGGCGCGTCGGCGCGCCGCGGGCGACACCGGGTGGCGGGTGGCCCTGCCCGCCGCGCCCCCCACGGTTGCCGGCGACGGGGCGGTGGCGACCGGGATGCCTGCCGGGGTCGGCGGCGCCTGGGGCGCGGCCGCTTCCGGTCGGCTGCGGGCTGGCGGGGCGACCTCGCCCGGATCCAGCAGGGTGAGCATCGGCGTGCCGACCGGCACCGTCTGCCCGGGTTCCAGCAGCAGTTCGTGCACGGTCCCGGACTGCCAGGACTCGACATCGAGCGCCGCCTTCGTCGTATCGACGACGGCAACGATGTCGCCCTTGGCCACGGCGTCACCGGGGTGGACGCGCCACTCGAGCAGCGTGCCCTTCTCCATGTCCGCGCCCAGCGATGGCAGCGGCAGTTCGATCATGTGCCACCCGTCCCCAGCATTGCCCGCGCGGCCGCGACGATCGTCGCCGCCTGCGGTAGCGCCGCTTCCTCGAGATGCCTGGCATAGGGGATCGGCACCTCGGCCGCGCAGAGCCGCTGCACCGGGGCGTCGAGATCGTAGAAAGCCTGCTCCTGGATGCGTGCACTGATCTCCGCCGCGAGACTGCCGCTGCGCCACTCCTCGTCGACGACAAGCGCCCGGTGGGTGCGGCGCACCGATTCGCACAGCGTCGCATCGTCGAGTGGACGCAGCACACGCAGGTCGATCACCTCGGCCTCGATGCCGTCCCGCGCGAGTTCCCCGGCCGCCGCCAGCGTCCGCGGCAGCATGCCGCCGTAGGTGATCAACGTCAGGTCCCGGCCCGGCCGGCGGACGCGGGCATGGTCGATGTCGACGGCGGTCGCCGGGACGGGCGGACCTTCGGCGTTGTACAGCTGGGCGTGCTCGAACAGGATGACCGGATCCGGATCCTCGAGCGCCGGCCACAACATGCCACGCGCATCCTCGATCGTCGCAGGCGCGAGGACGCGCAGGCCCGGTACGTGTGCATACCAGCCCTCCAGGCTGTGCGAGTGCTGCGCGGCGAGCTGGCGTCCGGCGCCGGTGGCCATCCGCACCACGAGCGGCACGTTGAACTGGCCGCCCGACATGTGTCGCAGCGCCGCGGCCGTGTTCACGAGCTGGTCCAGAGCCAGCAGGCTGAAGTTGACGGTCATGATCTCGACGATGGGCCGCAGCCCGCCGAGCGCCGCGCCGATGCCCGCGCCCACGAAGCCGAGCTCGGACAGCGGCGTATCGCGGATCCGTGTCGGGCCGAACTCCTCGAGCAGCCCCTTGGTGACGGCGTAGCTGCCGCCGTACGCCCCGATGTCCTCGCCCATCACGAATACGCGGGGATCGCGCTGTAGCGCCTCGCGATGCGCCGCGCGCAGGGCATCGCGGTAGGACGTCAGCTCGCTCATGCGTCGCCTCCCGTCGCGCGCACGTCGCGGAGCAGCTCGCTCGCCGGCTCCACCGGGGAGGTCTCCGCGAATTCTATCGCCTCGTGCAGTTCCGCCTGCACTTCGGCTTCCAGCGCCTGGAGGTCCGGTTCGTCGAACAGGCCCAGCGCCTTGAGTCGGTCCGTGAACGTATGCAGCGGACCATGGCGCTTCCACGCCTCGACCTCCTCCTTG
>Ga0316217_10005088_pt1 | contig 13816 bp, 10 predicted proteins | sample 1anoAmetaG_FD_203633 | JGI IMG/M metagenome (GOLD analysis project Ga0316217, IMG submission 203633) | Freshwater microbial communities from Trout Bog Lake, Wisconsin, USA - 1anoA | ecosystem: Environmental > Aquatic > Freshwater > Lake > Hypolimnion/Profundal zone | place: USA: Wisconsin...
AAAAGACTATCAGAGTTGTGAATTGGTTTCAGATTGTATTTATCTTCGTTCTTGCACAACATACCCTGCGTAAGAACGAGTGGCAGTAAGGGTTTTAGCCCAAAATCGGAAGTAAAAAAACTGTGTAAGAATTTGTCCCGCTTAACATTAAAGCGGGACTTTTTTTGCCTAACCTGCAACCCCGAAAGGGGCTTAAAATGCCTTTATGGGGGCAGGCTGTTAAAACATCTCTAATTGCTGCGGTATATTTTTGTGTACTTCTTCCTTTTGGCTGTCAAAGAGCTCCATCATACCAAACTGTTTGTCGGTTATGCTCATAATACCAACTTTGCCTTTTGGCGGTAAAATGCTTTTTATCCGTTTTAAGTGTACATCCATGTTTTCGCGGCTGGCGCAATGGCGTACGTAAATGCTAAACTGGAACATGGTAAATCCATCGTCCATCATTTTGTCGCGGAATTGAGTGTAGTTTTTCCGGTCTTTCTTAGTTTCGGTAGGAAGATCGAAAAACACTAGTATCCACATAATACGATATTCATTGAGCCTGGTAGCCATGGCTTCTGGTATTCAGTATTGAGTATTTACTATAAAGACTTGAAAAGTTGCCCATATCTATAATCGTTTTAAGAGGTGGCTATTGTCTAAATACTTAATACTCTGTACTAAATACCCTTTAAACCAATTCCGGGTAAACCATCTTCTTCGTTTCGCCTTCGAAACACTTCATCAGGCCTGAGGTGGTTCGCTGCAGGCCAACCATTAACGGGCTTTGTTCGCCATCAATCATTATATCCATAGCAGGTATTTCAAGAAAATACTTTTTAATGGAAGGTGTCAGCTCTTTCCAATCTTCACCACTGCACATTATTTTCCAAACTATCTGGTCAACGTAAGGCCTGTAGGGTTCCATAATATCATCGGCCAGGCTAAAGGCGTTGTATTTGTTTCGGTGGAAAATGCCTAAAGTGGGCAATGCGCCTGACCCTACTAAGCCACGGGCTACTACTGCTCGTAAAATGGCATAGCCATAATTTAGTAGGTTATTAGGCGGCTCTCCGCCAGGGCCCGGATATTCCCTTCTAAAACTCATTTCGGGCGGAAAAATATTTTGCCAGTAAATTGCAGCGCCGCGCGCCTCGTGGTTATCGCCATCGCCGCTTTTTACTTCTTTACTAAAGCTCATTAAATAATCTGAAGCTTCGGCTAACTGTTGTTGCCGCACCTTTGCATATGGATTTAGCGACATCTTTTTAAGCAGCCTGCCCTGGTTGGCTAATTTTGCACTTATGGTTTGTTGCCACAACTGCTTTTTCAGAGGCTCGCTGGCGTTTAACTGTGCCCTGAATTTTTCTGCCTGTGTGTTATGCACATCTAAAGGGAACATAAGCCCCGATGGCATGTGTTTATCATCGCAGGTAATTAGTGCGGCGTTGTTTTGCAGGAGGGCATCAATAAGTGCATGGCTTAGGGTAATTTGTTTATTATCAAGCACCACCACGCCAATATCTTCAATAGGTATGGTTACTACTTTGGTTTCGTCCTCTGTTTCGTTTACCCGGTTCATGCTAATGCATAATTGCTCGTTTCTTTTATAAAGGTGGGCTGGATTGCTGAAAGAGAGGGTGCGTTTTATCATTCGCCTATTTTTGTAATTTGTCCCAAATGATTCACTCTTACTTTTACTCCATTCATGGTTGATAGCGCAGCCTGAACACAGCGTCCGGCCTTTTTATCTTCCACACTTTCTCTAGGCAGTGTTTCAAGATGATGATTAAACCAGTAAGCGCCGGAGGTTAATTTTCTTGCCCTAAATAAATTTTTACTTAACAATGAAGTGTTCTTACGCAAGACGGCTTCATCTATTTCATCTTTTGTCATATTGAATATAAACATTTCATTTTGTTGAATGCTGCTGATCAATTTTGTTCCATCGTTCGGCTGTTTGTCAATTGCATCCAATCCTTCGCGCCTGCGCACTACTGCATCCCAAAAGGTTACTACCTTTTCTATCCGTTTGCCTTTTTCATTTTCGTAAATTGCGATGTGGTGGTTATTTCCAGGTTTTACAAATCCAATTGGTTCGCCTTCATTATTGAAATTCATAGCCTGAACTGCATTTAAATTGGTGAACATGCGGATTGACTTAACCGGTATTTTCTTTTCTTCGTTAAAGTAAACAGGGTTATTATCTAAATCTTTGAACGCTTTTTTCGGATCATTATCGTAAGCGGCTAGTCGCTTTTCAATTATTTTTCGTAAACCGCCATCTACAATATAGTTAAGGTCCCTGGTTTTAAAATCAATGCCCAGCTTATATTTGACTACGTATTCATTTTTGCCTTTCGCCCTTATTTGGCCATATACGGTTTCTTCGCTAAGGGGGCCACGGGGAGCCAGCGTAATTTGCCCATTTACTTTATTTTTACTTTTGCTTACTATTTTTTTTCCCGGCTTAATTGATATGAGAATTTTTGAAATCCATTCCTGCACATCTTTAGTTGGGAAAGCCTTTATTTTTTGGATATATGATTTCAGCCCCTCATCATTAACTGTATCGCTATTAGCTAATTGATTAAGGTCGTTCATTCGTTTTATTACAGACCTATTAGTACAGGCAATGGTTAGAGCATCTATGGCATGATGTCTGTTGTCGTCGCGTTTGCTCCATCCTTCAATTACTTTGTACCTGCGTCCGTTTACATCGGTTTCATATCTTTTAACCGCTTCAGGATACTTGTCCCAATTTAGGTTTATTAAAACATCTTCCCAGCCCCAATTACGACGAAGAAATGCAGTTACACTGCCGTTAGTGCAAATAATATCGTGTTCCTTATGCTTTAACAGAGGTGCCAGAATCTCTTTTGCTTTACGAACTATATAGCGAGTTTCGTTTAGTTGGCGATTAATAAATTCTTTAGGGATATCAGTCGCACTCATCAATAGCCGATCGCGTTTAGTACGGCTTATCTTATCGTTCCTATAAAGGTCTTCTACTTTAGCTATGTAAGCGTTAAATGTTTCATCGCCTAAACTTTGCATGTAGTCAAAGGCAGTTCTGTTTCCTTTGGCTGCATTTTGGGCACGGCTGGAAAATACTTTGTTGGCGAATGAATCGTCAAACAATCTTGATTGCGGTATTATGTGGTCTATATCGTAATTGCCACCAAATGCCTGGGCAAAGCTAACTTGTTTTTCAGGGTTATATGGTCCATATGCGGTAAGGTATTGAAACTCTTGCCACAATCTGTAACGCTCAACATTTTTTTGGCTGCCTTTAAGGCCATGTTCATTTAAATGCTTTTTAATTTCTTTATTTTCCCGATCGCGGCGGTTATTGTTCATAAAAGTCCTGTTACGTTCCTCACGACTTTGTTTTAACTCCCGGGCCAATTCAATTCTTATTTCATCAGGTTTACCCATAGCAGGATCCGCTATAATCGCGTTTACCACATTTATCAACTGGCTTAGAATCTTTTCAACTACCGGCTGCCGTAAACTATTTTTGGCAATTGGTGCTAGTTTGTCGATGGTGCCTAAATTCTCCGCTTGCTGTTTTGTTTTAGAATCAGAGTGATTCATGCCTGCGAAAGCCATGGCATCCGAATAGTGCTCTCCTTTTATCAGGTCCGGCAATATTTTACGAATTGCGCGGGCACTTTTATTACCAAAGCCGCCTTTGGTGAAATCAAGTTTTACTAATTTATTCGCGGTCTCTTCATCAAATTTTAAATCGATTAATTTTTTTATTAGTGGTTCCTTTTCTTTAACAGAATAAAGTAAATGCCAGAGTTTGTACAATGGCTGATTTTCAAAATCCGGCGATATCTCTTCCCTAACTTCCCCCGTTTCCTTATTAACCTTTTCTACGATTTTCAAAGAGAACTGCAGCCAGCCTTCATACACACTATTATTGCCAATTACTTTGGCTATTGAAGTTTTGGTGATGTTGCCTTGAATTCCTTTTTTACGGAGTAAGGCATCTGTATTATACTCTGATTTTTTAATGCCGAGTATTTTAAAAAGCTCTGCCTCACTGAGCCTTCCTTTATTATCTAATTCCAGAAAAAGTTGTTGTTTTTCCTCTAAAGTTATTACCCGTTCCTTTTTGAATCGATCTTGCAGACGAATATTATTGATGCTTTCCCATATTTTACAAACTTCAAAAAGAGGTGAGCTGCGCGGCGCCACTTTGGGGCCTATAAGTGTCACTTTACCTGTTGCGGGCTCAGTAACCTTTGTGCTGGTAAATTCACATTTGCTTATCAATCCCTTTTGAGATTTTAACGGACGTTGATAGAATATAATATGGTCTCGCAGATTTTCAATCAATTCGTCTGTTATTATGTTTGAATAGAATTTTTGTTGAACTTTCAGGATGGCATTGAATTCCTCTATATAGGCATGGCGTGGGAATACCTGCTGCTTGATTCTGGCAAACTGATTTTTTTGAAGTTGCTCAAAAAAATACTGCCCTACCGTAATACCACGCTCTTTAATGTGGCTATATCTATCATTAATTTCCTGTTCATAGTCGGTTACTTTTTTTTCACCTTCGGCATCATCTTCGGTACCGCGCAAACTTTTGTATCCCCGTTTTTGATTTAAGTGCCATAGTGCGCGCCCTAAATGTGGGAGTGAAATTTGTTGTGTTAAAGCTTTTGCCCTTATTCCAAATAGTTCATGTGCAGACAAATTCAATAATAGAGCATAGTCGGGCATCATATTAAATTGCTCTAATTCGGCTTTTAAATTATTCTTTCTGGTTTGGTAACGGTCGTAACCACGGCGCATGGTGCGCTTTAGTGTGCGGCTACGGTTTTTGGTGATTGTATTACCGCTTTCAAACTCTCCTTTTTCATCAGAGGATAGCGGTACAAGGCGTACACCTATATTTTTAATTTCCTGAGGTTCGCCACTATCGTTAGCTGTTATAAATGCCCAACCAATAGAGGACGAACCTAAATCAAGTCCCAAAATTTTTTTCATAAATAAAAAATTTATTTAGTTTTGTGTGACAATCTAAAACCAATTCACAATAAGGATTATTCCGTTGTGAAAACATTCAAGGCGGGGCAACTCGCCTTTTTTTATTCCATTCAGGAACAAGATATTAAATAAATATTTTAATTACCTATACCGCGCAAGAGGTAATTTGCATGTGAGCAATTGATACGATTGGAAGATCAGCGGCTGCTCCGCATAAGGAATAGTAGCGTAAACCATGCTGCGAAGCTTTGTGAGCGAGGATTTGCAGCGGATAGCTCCCGATTAAAGCATTGGTACAGACCCCTAGGAGCCCGCCCGCCCCTTCTGCCCTAAAGGTGAAACTAAGACGACCATCAGAATTATACGGTTGTTTATGGTGTGGCGCATGGCAAGGTTTGCCGTAGGGATGAAAATTTTCTCGCCCCTACGGGCATGAGACCAGGCCAATAAAAAAAGCCATCTGTTTATAACAGATGGCTTTTGTAATGATATGGTTGGTGGTTATTATCTTCTGCGCACCAGCAGCGATGCATAGTAGAGTAGCCAGGTGAGCGATGAAAGGGCTGCGGCAACGTAGGTCATGGCGGCCCAGAAGAGGGCGTCTTTGGCCATTTGGTGCTCTTGTGGTGTGGTGATGCCGGAGCTTTCTAACCAGGCTAGTCCGCGGTTGCTGGCGTCGAATTCAACGGGCAGGGTTATGAACGAGAACAGGGTTGTGAAGGCAAAGAAAACCACACCTACCAACAGCAGGTAAGGAAATATGCTGATGGTTAATATACCGGCCAGCAATATCCATTGCATATACTTACTGGCAAAGCTTACTGCGGGCACCAGTTGGGTGCGCAGGCCTAACCACACATAAGCGTGTGCGTGTTGCACGGCGTGGCCACACTCGTGTGCGGCAACGGCGGCGGCGGCAACGCTGCGGCCCATGTAAACTTCGGGCGAGAGGTTTACGGTTTTTTCGACTGGGTTGTAGTGGTCGGTAAGCTGGCCTTCGACAGAGATGACCTGCACATCGGTAATACCGTTATCGCGCAGCATTTTTTGCGCTACTTCGGCACCGGAGAGGTTTCCGCGGAAGGAGATTTCGGAATATTCTTTGAATTTGCTTTTTAAGCGGGCACCTATAGCCCAGCTAACGATTAAAAGCACAATACCTAATACATACAGGCTAAACATTTTACTTTAATTTTTTGGTTCGCAAGGTTTGTAACAAATTACGTGCAAAAGGGTTTTAAATAGCCTTTTGTCTGTTTTTAAGACGGAATGGCAGCCTCACCTCCCGGCCCCTCGGCATCTGCACTCACCGTTTTTGGGGCAAATGGCCAGGAGAGCACGTCAGGGTTACGGTTGCATTATTTTTTGGAGGGGGGGTAAAACAGCCAGGTGCAACCACCGTGGGGGCTGTTGCTGTTTAAAAAAGAAGGAGTATTTATTTTAATATGAAGAGGGGGTTTACACAGGGTTTACATTTTATGATTTTTGAAATTTTTATATGGGGTTGACAGTCAATTAGATATATTGAAAATTGGTGTTGAGGGTTTACATGGGTGTTTTGTAAGTGGTTGATTATCAGGTGTGGATTTTTGAAAAAGTGTAAACCCCTGTGCCTATGGCTATTTGGCGGGTGTGCCAACAACAATGCTGCAGATTTATAGCAACTTTGTTGGGTTAAACCTACAAGGCTATGCGCGCAGGGCTGATTTTTATATTATTTTTTATGGGTATGTTGTTGGGTGGCTGTAAGAAGAAAGATACTACCACGCAGCAGCAGGTAAACAACACTTTGCCGCCCATTACTGCCGGCACGCAGGTAATGGGGTATAACCTGTTAAGCAAAATATGCGGTATTTGGGATGGGGGTGTGGTGTCGGAAACGGCGCTGGGCAGTTACCCGGAGTGGATAGTTGATTTCAGGCCATATAGTGCGGGGCAGGTGGGTGCAAAGAACGAGCTGGATACAGCTAATAATATCTTTATGTCATTTTTTATTACCTATCACGACTCGGCATATAAGCTGGCGTTCAGAAACGGCGGTGCGTTTAGTAATTTGCAGCGTGTTTCGTATATGGAGATTGACAGTGTTTCGGAAACGGGTAGCCAGTCGTTTTACCGGTTTGCTGATTTTGTAAAAGGCACCAAGCGTACCCTTGTTGATGTTATCTTTAAGCAGGATAGCCTGATAATATTGGCCTTTACCAATATTTATAATACCGAGCCACTGCCTACACCGCACATGCAGTGGCGGGCCAGGCTGCAGGATACCAGCAGTTGCAAGGCAGCCATATCGCATTTTGGTTTTCCGCAGAAGGTGCTGGTAAGGGATTTCAGCACCACGTTTGTACCGGATAGTGAGAGTATATTTTATCAGAACGTTGGTGATCCGTACCCGGCCAGCGCGCAGCCTTATGTGGGGCAGGCAACGTTATCGTATACCAGTAACTTTGCTTTGAATCCGAACAACCATGTGTTTTTATTGGTTACAACGCAGCCGCTTATTTCGGGGGTTAGCTTTAACACAGCTAACATGATATACCGCAGCAGGTATGTTATTTTAAATGCTTACCAGTCTTCGTACACTTTTACTTTAATGCACCCGGGTAATTATTACCTGTACGCTTATTATGATACTAACGGTAACGGTGTTTTGGATAGTGGTGATTATGTAAGTGCCGCTAATACGCAGTTTACTTTGGCGCCTTCGGGGGTTGCGCAGGCTGGTGTGGTATTGGATTTTCAAGTGCCGTAGTGACTGATTTTAAAGATAAGCCCACGCAGCTGTGAGCAGCCCTTTAATGTGGTGGTGGTTCTTTTTTACTGATAAAAAGGAACTACAAAATCAAAGCCGCACGGCTATTTCCTGAAAAGCATTATAAACGCAGAAAATAAATAAGCCCGGTGTTGCCGGTTGCGCTTGTAGTTGGCTGTGTGCATGCTTTTTTTAACCGGAATTTTTGTGAGGCCTGATGGTATGCAAAATATAAACTGCTTTATTGACGGTAAGTACAAAAAAAGCGGGCACAATGGCCCGCTGCTTTGGTTTATTTTTATGTAAGTTTTTTAGTTGGCGTATGAGTAAGCTTTGGTTGCATTGTTGGCCGGTGTTTTGGCGGTGGCTACGGGTAGCACAATTTCTTCGCCGGTTGCACTGAGGGCTTTTACGCGGTAATAGGTAAGGTTGCTGCCTATTTTACTGTCGGTGTAGTTCATGGTGGCGTTGTTATCTAATACTGTGCCCAGCAAAGTGAAGTTACTGCCGTCCTGACTTTTCTCTATCCGGTATGAAACGATATCCAGCTTCTCGGGGTTTGAAACATTCAGCACAACACCGTTGCTGCCGTTGAAAGAGGCGTTTAAAAACAGCGAGGTTGTTTTGGTGGTTTCTTTAGCAGCTGCCAGTTCGTTACCATAAAACACATTTACATGCACCCCGAAGTTAGACGACGGTGAGGTTAGTATGTTGTTGTTTACAAAGTATGCACCGCCGTTACCTTTTGCATTGCCCCCGTAGTTATCGAAGTTGTTGCCGGCTACCATGTTGTTGTTGTTCTCAATTAAACCTTTATTGTCAACGTCGTTCATAGATTCCATTACCAGGTTATTATCAATGGTGCCTTCGTTAATAATTCTTTTCATAACGGTGTTACCGTTGTTTACAAACCTGCCTGATTTTGAAATTACCAGGTCGGTCATGCCCACCATAAAGGCTCCTTTTTCAACGGTCAGCGTGCCTTCAATCACAACGCCGGTGTTCATAGTAACCTGGCCTGTAATGATAACCACGTCGTCGTTTTTGATGGTAGTTCCGGGATATTGATTATTCCAGATCTTAGCATCGGTCCACTTTCCTGAACCCAGCGTGTACGTTTTGGCTTCAGTAAATTCGGTGGCCAGGGTTAGCGCTAAAATGGTGTAGAGTGTCTTCATATTGCTGAAATTTTCGGGCGTTTTGATACATAGCTTTACGCCCTCTTCTTTCAAAAAGTTTCACGATTTTGAGCTAAATCAGGAAGCGCTTGTAACTGATTGATATTCAGTTTTTAAGAATGCAATTTTTGCGAAGAAAAATCACATGTTTTTAAGTACTTGTAGGCTACAAAAAAACGATACAAATGTGGCGATTACGTATACAAAGTAGGGGATGAGTGGTACGTATTCTGAGGCCCTGATTCCGGACGAAAAACGGTTGACCGCGATCAGGAATATTTTATCGAAGGTGTAGGCAATAAAGGTGCCGATGGCAATGCCCGGAAGGCCGATAATTTTTGCCAGGTATATACTAAGCGAAACGTTAATGACACTTTCAATTAAAGAAGACAGCAGCAAAAAAGAAGTTTTCTGCATGCCCGTTAATACCGTTTGCGGAAACAGCAGCCTGGGTATAGCCAGCAGCAGGTATATGTTGAAGATAAGCGAGCTGAACAGGAAACCCTCGTTAAAAACATACTTATACAGAAAAGGGCTTATGGGCATTAATATAATAGTAAGCGGAAAAAACACGTGCATCATTTTGCGCGACTTCTCTTTCAGCTCTTTCAGCCCTTGGCCCAGGTTGCCGGCTATGGCGGGTATCATGGAGGTACTGAAAGTGTTGGCTATAATAAGTAATACCGGCAGCTCTTTAGCCCCATACCGGAACAGCGCCAGCGAAGCACTATCAAACTGCGACCTTACTATAAAGCCATCTATATACTCGGCTGAGCCACTTACAAATACTGAGGCTATTAAGGGTGCTGAAAGTTTCAGGTTTTCGGCCATGGTGTTTAACAGCAACCGGCCATCGGGTTTCAGCGTGGCATATTTCTGTAACACGGCTATGGCTACTATAAGCTTAATTCCTGCTACTATTATAAGCCCCCACATTGCATATTGCATAGGGTGACCCATGGCCACGGGTACCAGCGCCATGGCAACCGATAGTATTGCTGTGGCAGAACCGTAAATGATAACCGCTTTGCTTTTATCGTTCAGAAAAAGCACATACTCTATTATAAATGATGGCCCACTTAGCAAAAGGTATATTATAGCCAGGTTGGCGATTTGAGTGTCGCCGGATTTATGCAGAAAGGAGAAGAGTTTTGGTGAGAAGAAAAAAAGAAAGCCAGCTGCAAACAGGCTGAATATACTTAACGACAGGAAGGTGCTGGCAAGAATAGTTTTTTGAGTTTCGTGGCTTTTTTGGGGGTAAACCGCCAGCATGGAGTTAATGATACCGCTTACCCAGAAAAAGCTGACCATACCACTGATAAGTATGAAGGTTTCAAACTGGCCTATTTCGGTTTGCGTTAAATAAAGCTTTGCAAACCCGATGCCTATAACCACAAATGCAGCATACCTGATAAGCTGGAATATCTGCAGGCTGGCAAGTTTATTGAGTTTGAACATGAATAGCAGTTATAGGTTTAGCCTGAGCGATTTGATGGGTTGTTATTATATACAATACACTTTTGGGCACACTTAACTATTCAAAAGTAGAAATAATGATAACTTTACGGGCAAATCAAAAACCATGAATAGAAAATTTGGACTTACAGCACTTGTAGTTATAGCCTTTGTTGCTTTTATAGGGCTATCATTTCGAACTGAAAAGCCTTTACAGGAAAAGAACGGACTGAAACTTTATGAAATGAAAGGTTCGCCCGATTACCCTGATGCTGAGTTAAGCCTTTTATCGCCTAAAAACGGCACTACTATACCCGAAGGAAAGGATACGTTTACCTTTGCCGTAAAGAATTACACTTTGGGTATGCAAACACCTGATGCCGATCAGAAGATGTGCGCCAACTCGGCCAAAGGTCAGCATATACACTTTATACTGGATGACGGACCTTATACCGCATCGTATAGCCCCAGCATTGTTGCTGATATGAGACCAGGCCACCACGTATTACTGGCATTCCTTTCGCGCTCGTACCATGAAAGTATCAAGCACAAAGGCGCTTATATACTGAAGGAATTTAAGGTGGGCACCGATGCCGATGATAAAGTTGACCTGAATGCACCGCATGTTTTTCTGAGCCGCCCGAAGGGAGAGTATGTTGGCGAAAAGGAAACCGGCAAAGTAATGCTTGATTTTTACCTGGTAAACTGCGACTTGTCGCCTACCGGTTATAAAGTAAAAGCAATTATTAACGGAACTGAGTTTATTTTAACCAAATGGGCTCCTTATCTGATTGAGGGCCTGCCATTGGGCGAGAATAAAGTAAGGCTTGAACTTTTAGATAAAACCGGCACACCGGTAAAATCTACCTACAACGGCAGAGAAAGAGTGTTTACCCTAAAGGTTGAGCCAGGCAAATAATTGGTTACTACGGCGGTTTTTAACCCCTTGGTGGCTTGTGGCGCAAATGTTTAAGCAGGGTTTTTTTCTGATTTACAGTTTAAGATTTCAGTATTTCAGCCAGATGATTATTTTTGCGTCCCCAAATGGTGGCTTTAGCTCAGTTGGTTAGAGCAGCGGATTGTGGTTCCGCAGGTCGTGGGTTCGAGCCCCATAAGCCACCCAAAAGTTTAAATATCAGGCCTCTCCGAAAGGAGGGGCTTTTGTTTTTTGGGGCTTTTGCGGCTTAGTGTAATTTAAACAAGATGGTTTTAAATAGGTTATTATTTTTACCCCTTCAAACTTGACAGTATGAGAAAAATACGTTTTCGTGAAGCCCTGCGCGAGGCTATGAGTGAAGAAATGCGCTTAGACCCAACTGTATTTTTAATGGGCGAGGAAGTTGCCGAATATGATGGCGCGTATAAAGTAAGCCAGGGCATGATGGCTGAATTTACCGAAAAGCGGGTTTTTGATACCCCTATTTCTGAATTGGGTTTTGCAGGTATTGGAGTAGGCGCAGCTATGAACGGCCTTAAACCCATAGTGGAGTTTATGACCTGGAACTTTGCTATCCTGGCCTTTGATCAGATCATTAACGGCTCTGCCAAGATGCTTTCTATGAGTGCCGGCGAGTTTGGTTCGCCGATCGTTTTCCGTGGGCCACAGGGTAGTGCGGGTCAGCTGGGTGCCCAGCATTCGCAAATGCTTACCAATATGATGGCCTCGGTGCCGGGTTTAAAGGTTATATCGCCTTCAACACCTTACGATGCCAAAGGGCTTTTAAAATCGGCTATCCGCGATATGGACCCGGTTATTTTTATGGAAAGTGAAATGATGTATAGCGATATGGGCGAGGTACCCGAAGAGGAATACCTGATACCCATAGGCAAAGCTGATGTCAAGCGCGAAGGAACAGACGTAACCATTGTAAGCTATAACAAGATGATGAAGCTGGCACTTAAAGCCGCTGCGGAACTTGAAAAAGACGGTATCAGTGCCGAGGTAATAGATCTGCGCACCATCCGCCCTTTGGATATAGATGCCATTGTAGCTTCCGTTAAAAAGACCAACAGGCTGGTTATATTGGATGAAAGCTGGCCTTTCAGTTCAATAGCTTCCGAAATTACTTTCCAGGTTCAGCGCCTTGCGTTTGATTACCTTGATTCGCCTATACGCAGGGTTTGTTCTACTGATACGTCTATGCACTATGCGCCGAACCTGGTTGAGGCTTATTTGCCTACCGTGGCAAAGGTGGTTGAGGCTGCAAAGAGTGTGAGTTATAAGTAATAACAGCTTACGCATTAACTTGTAACGGCAGGGCGTTTATGTTTCCACCTCTTATGCGTCCATAACCAATCCGATGGGTTTTCGCGAAGCTGCTGCTCAATAATGCGTACAAATTTTTCTGTAATAGCGCCAAAGGGTAAACTGCCTGGGTTGCGGGTTATTTCAATAATTTCGGCAGTAAAATAGCCGTGTTTGCGTTCAGTTATTTTGGGGTAAACAACCATCGCGTTATTATTCCGCGCGTAACGCTCGGCGCCGGTAAAAAAGGCAGTTTCCTGATTTAAAAAATGAGTCCAGTAACAGGTTTTCATGTTTGAAGGCGACTGGTCGCTGATAAAAATTCCTGAGGTTACTTTGGTAAGGGGCTGTACCAAAAAATCTTTGGCCTTGTCCATCATTACCAGATGCATGCCCATTTTTGCCCGGGTGCGTTGTATCAGTGCATTAAAACGCGGGTTGTTTACTACGGCTACCACGGCAAAGTTGTCATGTTCGCTGGCGGTAATTGCCCTGTAACCACCGAACTCCCAGGTAGAAATATGACTGGCCATAATTACCAGGTGTTGGCCGCGTTTGTAACAATCGGTCAGCAGTTCGGGGTTGCTTATTTGCACACGCTCTTCTACTTCATCCATAGTTATAGTAAAGCACTTAATATTTTCCACAACCCTGTCGGCAAGATAACGGTAGCTGTTATGATATATCTTTTTAATCTCCTCTTCTGACTTATCGGGGAACGAGTTTTTGATGTTGTTGTAGGCCACCTTGCTTCTGTAGTGCACCACATCACGCAGTATAAAAGCAATTACGTAGGCAAACTTATAAAGCCAGTCGGTTGGCCAGTAAGCAAAAAAGAAAAGCAGAGGAACTATGAGATAATAGACGATCACGATTTTCGTTTTACGGTTAATTAAAGTGTCCTGCTTACTATTTAGCGTCACATATCCGCATCAGATATCAGGTCTGTGTTTTCTTATGAAGTTAAAAACGCAGGTACAAACTATTTTTTGCTCAGCTCGTTTTGATTAATGGTCAATTGCCTTTTTTTATATCCTCCGCGCCCGTAAATTTCAAGTTTCGCGCTGCGGTTACCAACTGGTCCGCTTATCCATATCTTACCAAAATTTTTAAGCGGGTAGTCTGTTCCTGTTATGCGCCACTGGTTGTGGTAGGCATGAAATAAGCGCCGTGGCAATGGCGGACTTGTAAGCGGCGAAG
>Ga0316217_10005089_pt1 | contig 13814 bp, 6 predicted proteins | sample 1anoAmetaG_FD_203633 | JGI IMG/M metagenome (GOLD analysis project Ga0316217, IMG submission 203633) | Freshwater microbial communities from Trout Bog Lake, Wisconsin, USA - 1anoA | ecosystem: Environmental > Aquatic > Freshwater > Lake > Hypolimnion/Profundal zone | place: USA: Wisconsin...
TAATTCTCCACGGAACCATTAGGCAAGCACCGCCCCACATCACTTGGCCGAAGCGCGTGATCGCGTTCGCACCCCATGCGCTTCCCTTTCGAAGCGGCGGGTTTCATACTCGAGCACTTCCCGGGCTAGCCGGATGCACTCGATGGGCCGTGGACTGAACACGGTTTCCTTGCCCAGCATCACCACGGACGCTCGTTGCAGGGCGATCATCGAAAGGTCGGAAAGCTCGGATCGCTGCGGCAGGCCCGTGTCCGCGAAAGTCTCCAGCACTTGGGTGGCGACCACCGCAGGCTTGCGGGCTCGCCGGGCGCTTGCGACCAGCATCTGTTGCACCCCTGGCAGCCGGACGTAGCCGACCGCCAAACCCAGGTCACCGCGCGCCACCATCAACCCGTCGGATTCCGCCAGGATCTGTTTTGCGCACTTCACAGCCGCCGCGGTTTCGAATTTGGCCATCACGCGGATTCCCGCGCCCAGCACCTGCCGCAGTTCCTCTCCCGCCATGCGCACATCTTCAGCCGTGGCGATCAAGGAGAGCGCGACCCAATCTGGCCGCACCTTTGCCTCTGCAATCCTTTGCAGCAATACGCGGTCCGCAGCCGTGATGGCCGAAAAAGGGCTGGGACTATCAGGTAGAAAAAGTGAGTTGGAGGACTTGAGCGGAACCGTTCCCTGAATCAAGCGGGCGCGGACACACCGACTTTCGATTCTTTCGACGACCAACCGAATGCGTCCGTCGCAGAACCACATGCCATGTTCGGGCTTAAGCTGCACCAAGAGTTCTTCCAAGCCGGGCAGTGGCACGGACACCATTCCGTCTTGCGGTGGGCGGGCGTCCGCCGTCTCGGGATCCCAAAACCAAAACTGTTCCCCCTCTGCCAAGCGTAGCTCTGGCATCGTCCCGGTGCGCGGGCGCGAAGAAGGCAAGTCCATGAGCAACGCTACGGGCGTGCCTGTCTGCGAGGCGGCGTCGCGGACGGCGCGAGCATTTTCTAAATGCGGCCGCTGCCGGTAACCGCAGGGCAACCGAAACCACCGCACTCCTTCCTCGATGGCTCGGCGCAAATCCTCTGGCTTCTCCATGGTCGGCCCGATTGTGGCCATTATCTCCGGCACTTTCCAGGGCGCCAGGTTTCTTGCTTTTGAGTCTGATCCGGATTTCACGTTTTTTGAAGGACCACAGCCTCCGATGATTGGCCTCTTTCGGCCACATGTGACGTTATGGTGACGATTGTGCAAAAGACGTCAAGCTTTGTCCGGGAAGGGGTTTGAGGAGGCGAAGCGAACATCGAAACCCCGGCGCGCCTTCTGGTCGGCATTTGGATCCCATTGTGATCGCCCCAATACGGTCAGCGACGTAGTTGCGTCGGCTTTTTTATGGGCTCATTGCTCCGAATCTCGCGCTTCGCCTCCAGCCAGTCTCGATCTGATTGTCCATCGACCCGGCCTCGCTGCTTGCAGAGTTGATAGGCTCGTTTGGCGATTTGGGGAGTAAGATCCATCGGCTTTTCGGACGCGGTGCCAAAAGCGAACCATTTCATCATCGCCACCTTCACGGCGTCGTTGACCATAAGGCACGAGAGCATCGCGAAGGAGAAGATCACGAGAGTCTGCCACCAAGGCAATGGAGCGAGTCCTGGCAGCTCGACGAACGTCACGACGGTGCCGAGTTTGCAATATGGGCCAGAGATTTGAATCGGCTCCGCCGAAATCGTTGGGCTGATCGTTTTTTTGGCCTTCGCCGGCATTAGGCAGAGGCTGGCTTCCGGGCCTGACCGGGTCCAGAACACCCCGCAGAAAACTGCGGAAAGACCTTGGCCAGCGAAAAACCCGTATATATAAGAGCGCTTGACGTTATCTATGTCCGTAATGAATAATGCGGGGCAATGGCGGACGCCATTGTGATGTGCTGCACCCAACTGCAACAGGACGAGTTGTGGGGGCTTCCTGCGCCGGGTCAAGAAGCGTGTCGATTGCCCCGCGCGCGACCGTTCTCTCCAGCGCCCATCGTTCGTTGGTTCACCCGCCTCAAAAACCCGAAAGGTCATGCCCATGGCTCGAAAACATATCCGCCAAACAGATAAGCAAACCCCCAAGCGACAACAAATTTTCGCGTTAACCGCACCTGGTGCCTCGAGTGTGCTGCTGGTGGGCGATTTCATGAATTGGCAAGAACAACCGATCGCCTTGCAACAAGAGGACGACGGCTTGTGGCAGGTTAAGGTGGACATCACGCCGGGCCAGCATCAGTACCGATTCATCGTGGACGGTGAATGGCGGGATGATCCCGCTTGCGGTTCGCGCGTTCCCAATCCTTACGGAGGCCAGAACTCCGTGCGAAATGTCATTTGAGCCGTTGCGCGGAGATGTTCTCCGTCGCGATCCTTTTACGCTGTATCGCTCGAACCCAACGGGCGCTTTTGCACCCGCCCGCCCGGATCGTGAGGATCCCATGGAGAGAATTACGTCATTGAGACAATGCGAACCTTGAAAGACCTGCCAGGCCCCAGGGGCCTGCCGCTCCTCGGCAACTTGCTGGAACTGGATTTAAGACAACTGCATCGCGTGCTCGAACGTTGGGCAGACGAGTTCGGAGTGCTCTATGGCTTCGAGCTTGGCAGAAGACCCGTGGTCGTCGTCACCGAGCCAGAACTCATTCAGACTATCCTGCGCAACCGGCCGAAGTCGTATCGGCGCCTGGGCACGATTGAGCCGGTGTTCAAGGAGATGGGCATCACGGGCGTGTTTTCGGCCGAGGGCGAGGATTGGAAGCGGCAGCGGCGGTTGACTGCGCACGCGCTGGACGCCAACCATTTGCGCCAGTTTTTTCCGACGCTGATGAAGGTCACTGAAAGGCTCAAGAAACGATGGAACACGGCGGCGGAGACGCATCACGCGGTGGACGTGCAACAGGACCTGATGCGCTACACGGTGGATGTGACCACGAACCTCGCGTTTGGTTACGATATGAACACGATCGAGACCGAAGGGGACGTGATCCAAGAACACCTGGAGCAGATCTTTCCGATGATAAACCGCCGAATCAACGCGCCCTTTCCCTATTGGCGTTATTTCAAACTGCCGCGGGACCGTGCGTTGGACAAAGCCCTGGTCGCGATTCGGAAGACGATCAGCGAGTTCGTCAGCCAGGGACGTGCGCGCCTGGCCCAGCATCCGGATCTCGCCGACCACCCGACCAACCTCCTGGAGGCGATGCTCGGCGCACGGGACGAAGGCGGCACGGCGTATACGGACGAGGAGATATACGGCAACGTCCTCACCATGCTGCTAGCGGGGGAAGACACGACAGCCAATACCATGGCGTGGATGTTGCACTTCCTGATCGAGCATCCCCAGGTGCAAGGGCGGATGCGGACAGAGGCCGCGCAGGTCGTGAACGGCGCCGGCATGCTGACCCAGCTTCAGGATGCCGAGCGGCTCAATTACATCGAAGCGGTGGCGCACGAAACCATGCGTTTGAAGCCGGTCGCGCCGATTATTTTCCTGGAATCCAGTGAAGAAGTGGAGATCGGCGATGTGACCTGCCCTCCGGGGACTGCGCTGATGTTGCTCACGCTACACGGCGGCTTGCAGGAATCTAACTTCGTTTCGGCCGATGAATTCCGCCCTGAACGCTGGCTGGAAGGGGCATCGGCTTCGAGTGGCGCCCACAACACCCGCGCGTTCGTTCCCTTCGGGGCAGGCCCGCGCTTCTGCCCCGGCCGCCAACTGGCTATAATCGAAATCAAAGTGGTGATGGCTATGCTCTCCACCGGGTTTGAGGTTGCCGAGGTGGAACAGGGTAAACCGGTCGGGGAGCTCTTTTCCTTTACCATGATGCCGAAGAATCTGTTGGCACGGTTCAGCCGTCGGATCGACCTCGATACGCCCCGGCAGCAACGCTAGCATGAAAATCATATTTCGTTGCGCATGAAAAGCACCTTGATTCCGGTTGCCTGGGCACGGTGTATCCGGAATGCTTGAGTACCCCTCTCACGGGATGACTCGGATGCGATAAAAGCGGTTGCTGGAAGTCAGGACGTCGTTTATGCAAACGATGTCACCGGAGCTGACAACATCCCCGGGCAAGGCAATCCAGGCGGAAGGGTCGAGGGTGGCATTGACCTCGACGCGATAGGTGACGTTGGGGACCGCTCCCCAGCAAATCGTTATGTTCGTGCCGGAAATCTCCGGTGGCAGCAAAACCCTATCCGCAGGGCCAAGGCGCGAAACCAACGCCACAACGGAATTGGGCGTGTTACTGAGCAACATCGTGACCAGGGTTGCCGGGTAAGAGAAACTCCCAAATGTGCCGATGCGCGGACCGGCGGTCAGGAGCGTGAAGGCGTCGTTGGTGGTAGGAAGATAGCCATTGGCGAAATTAACACTCAAGGCTCCGCTGAGGGTGACGGCTCCGGACGCCTGGAGTTGTCCGAAGTTTGTGCCTGGGATAGTGCCCGTGATGGCGCAATTCAGTCGTGCATTCGCTGAGGAAGCATAAACGTTGTTGGCCACCAGGAAGCCGCTCTGAAGGTCGACCAGACCGTAATTGGTGAAGGGGATAGCGACGCTGGTCGTGCCTGTGCTAAGCGCTTTCCGAAAGGTGCCGGCGTTGTCAAACCGCGGAGCGCTACCGCCGAAAAGGAGCGAAGCCGAGTTTTGCGCGCTGAACATGGCCCCGGCACGGTTGGTGATCACGCCACCATTGACCACCAAGGAACCGATTCCGGTCCAAATCGTCGTGCCGCCGTTTTCCAAGGTGCGGGTCGTGAGGCCCGCCCCATTATTGCCAGCGGCGAGGTTTAGCGTGGCGCCCGGGGCAATCACCACGCGGCCGGCGCCGGTCAAGCTGCCACCGGCCCAATTCATCACGCTGGCCACAGTCACGGTTTGGGATCCATCCAAATTGCCGCTGGTCAGGGTGATGGACGCGGGCGCTATGGTGCCGGCGCCGTTAAAGCTGGCAGTGGCGCCCGTAATGGTGAGGGTATTGGTGCAGGTATAATTGCCCGTTATGCTGACAAACCCATTGGCAAACAGATGCGGGCCGGTCACGTTGACCGTGCCGGCGAGGATGGCCGAAGCGCCATTGAATTGGAGCGAACCGGCGCCCGAAATAACCGAGCTGGATCCGGCTCCGAAGACCCCGCCGTTGAAGTTGAGCGTCGTGTTGGCGGGCACCGAGATGTTGCCGGAGTTGGTCCCGCCTCCGGACAGCGCCAGCGTGCCGGCCTGCAGGTCCACCAAGTTGAAATTGTTCAAGCTGATGCCCATGCTGGTCGTGCCGGCGGCGGTGACACGAAACGTGCCGGCATTGTCGAAGCGTGGCACACCTCCGTCGTAATCCATGGCGGCGGCGGTTTGAGCGGTGAACAACGCTCCGGCACGGTTGGTAATCACTCCGCCGTTGACCAGGATGGACCCGGTCCCGCTCCAATTCGCTGTGCCGCCGTTTTCGAGGGTGCGCGAGGTCAGCGCCAGCCCGTTGGGACCGCCCAAGTTGAGCAGGGCGCCGGCGGGAATGACGGTTCGTCCACTGCCGCTCATCGTGCCGCCGCTCCAGTTCATCAATTGACCCACCGTGACGTCTCGGGCGCCATCGAGCGTGCCGCTGGTCATCGTCACCGTCGGGGGCGCCACGGCGCCGGCGCCGTTGAAGCTGACGGCGCCGCCGGCGATGGTCAGGCCATTGGTGCAGGTATAATTGCCGGTGATATTTACGCTCCCGGCATTGAAGGACGGGGGGCCGGGCAGGCTGATCGTGCCCGCCAGGGTGTGGTTTCCACCGCTGACCACGAGCGAGCCGTCCCCCGAAATAACTGAACCGGGCGACGCCCAGAACGCCCCACCCCCCAGGTTCAGAGTGCTCAATGAGATTGTGCCGGCATTGGTGCCGCCGCCCAGGAGCGAAAGCGTGCCGCCCGGAACCTGCGTGGCGCCGTAGTTGTCGAAGGCGGCGCCGATGCTCACGTCGACGGGGTTGTTCGAGGCCACGAAGGTCCCGGCATTTTCGAATCGGGACACATCAGCTCCAGACCCGAGCGTCAGGGGGGTTTGCATCGCAAAAACCGCCCCCTCGTCATTGGTGATGACGGCATTAGCCAAGTTGAAGGTCCCCGTGCCGCTCCAGAGCATGGTGCCTTGGTTCTCGAGGGTGCGGTCGGTCAGCGTGAGCCCGGATAGTCCGGGCAGGTTCAGGGTGGCCCCCGGAGCGATGGTAATCCGTCCGACGCCGCTCAACGTACCCCCGACCCAATTGAAAGTGCCGTTAATGGTCAGGGCGCCCGGGCCGGCAAGCGTCGGGAAAAAACCAGGTCTCCCCATGCTGAGGTCGGTCAGCACGAGGTCTTTGCTCAACGTGACGACAACCTCCATATTCAAGTTGGCGATGTCATTCGAGCCGGGCGGGAGGTTTGGCGTCCAATTCGTGGCCACGTTCCAATCGCCGCCGACCGTATTGGTCCATTGGAAAGTGATTGGGCTGAAAAATGCAAAGAGGGACTTGTTGGTGTTCATCATCAGCGAGAGGGTGTTGTTGTGGGAGTTCGTGTCGCCAATCCAGCCATGAAACGGCACGTCATTGGTGGCAATCGCGGTCAGAGTAACCGTCTGGCCGTTGGTGTAGGCGGGTTGGTTGGGGACGACCACGAGTGTGCCACCATCGGTCCCGAGGTTGAGCCGGTAGAGGGCGGAGAGCGCATTCGTTGGGTTGGTGCCGTCGAGATATTCCTGCAGGTCCGAAACGCCATCCCCGTCAAAGTCACCGCTGCCGGACACCAGACCGCCAAAATAGGCGAGTTCCCACGAGTCGGGGATGCCGTTGGCATTGGCATCAATGAACAACATGGCCGGCGTGCTGGTGATGCTGCCGGAGCTGTTGACCAGCATTACCGAGTAGGCGCCCTCGTTGTTGTTGGTCACGTTGGTGAGCAACAAGGTGTCGCCCGTCGCTCCGGAAATGTCGGCCCCGTTCAGTCGCCATTGGTAGGAGAGCGCGCTCGTATCAGCGAGCAGCACGGAAAACGACGCTGACTGGCCCGGGATCACGATTTGGTTCCGCGGCTGGGCGAGAATTTGTGGCGGAGCGACGGTTTCCGAGGTCTGGGCAAGCAGGTTGCCGCTGAGGTCGAATTGATACTGCGAATCCTGGGTGCGGCCGAGACGTGGGAACTGAAGGACCAGTGCTACCGCGAGCAGCCATGCATAGAGCACGCCGCGCAGCAAAGGCTCGGCTCGCCCTTCGCCGCCAAATCCGGCCGGGGCCAGTGCGTAACGCTTCATTTTTGGGTGTTCAGGATTCGAAGGATGGCATCGTTCCTCGCGAAAACTTTAGTGAGCGCGTCAATGGCCTCCTGTTGCGGCAGCGTGTCCCGCATCTCCCTGGTGATGTTCAGCTCGGTCTGGGTCAGCCGGTAGGCCCAATCCCAATTGCTTGGGACATAGTCAGATTCCCCCAGCCACGGTTCCGCCGTGTCCGCCAATTCGGGCGGTGGGGTTTCGGCCAACGCATCAACGTCTGGGTCGCCGATGGGGGCTTTTGCGACGATTTCCGCAGCTTTTTGGAATAGGGCCTGGTCCGTTCCGTTGACGCCTTGTCCGGTTTGATAGGCTTGCTGCACCGCTGGCGCCTCCGCCGCGGCACAGTTCGCCGCTTCCGGAGCCGCGGCTTCTCCCCCCTCCAGCCACTCCTGGCCAGCTTGGATAATTTGTTGACCAACTTGAACAACTTGCGGACCTCCCTTTTCCGCCGCCTGCTCGCCGGTGATTCCGGCTTGGGAGCACGCTGCGGCATTGGCCGGGTTGGCGAAGCAAGCACAGAGGGAGGAGCCGGTGCATAAGCCCAGCGAGTCAATGTTGTTCACGGGCTCGTTGCCGACATATGCGTAAAGGTTGGGGCCCTGCCGCGCCTCCGCATCCATGAGTGGATCGCGCGAGAGCCAACGCCCGATCGCGGGGTCGTACGCCCGGAAATGCGCTAACGCGAGCGAAGCCTCAGAAGACCAAAGCAGGCCAGCGAATCCAAAATCCGTCTCCAGGTCACCCTCCAGCTTGGTCCTGCGACCAAACGGATCATACGCGTAACGCGCCCGCACATTGCCAAGATGGTCGGTCAACTCGCGAACCGAACCCAGGTGGTCGCGCGTGTAATAATAGTCCCCGGCGGCGGGGCCGCTCTCCAGCTTCACACCCTGAGGGAAGAACCGTTTGGTCACCGTTGCCCCCGAGGCGTCGCGTTCCTCCCTAATCCTCCCCGAGCACCAGACAAACCGCCGAAGTGAAACCTCGGCACCGGCTTGCAGTTGCCGGATAAAGTTCAGGCGGCCCAGGCCATCGTAGCCGAATTCCGTCCGTTGGGTGCCAGCATTGACAGCGGCGAGGCGCTGGGCCGCATCCCATTCGTTGGTGTGGGAGGCCCCGGGTGCGCTCGTCGTGCTGATCTGGTTCAAGGCGTTGTAGGTAGCATAGGAGGTCGCAGCCCCGGCTTGCTCGCTCAGGCGATTGCCCGCCGCATCATATGTGTAGGCGAAAACGTTGACCAGGGTTCCAGAGTTGGTCACCGTGGCTGAAATTAGTTGGTCACCGGCATCGTAGGAAAAGGTGAATAGTGAGGGGAGCTGCGATCCGACCTGCTGGGACCAGGTGGTAATCCGGCCTCGGGCATTGTCGCGCCCATACATGAACTGGGAAACGGGCGTGCTGCGCACGGAATAAAAGAGCTGCTGTAGGGCGAAGTCCTGTAAATTGCCCCCGTAGGTCAGAGAAGCGGTTTGGCCATTGGGGAAGCTTTGCGCCACGACGCGAGACGAATTGCTCGCGTAGCTATAGGCAAACGTTCCCAGCGCGTTGGAGACGGTCGTGATCCGGCCGGCAGCGTCGAAAACTCGGCTCGAAGGAACCCCATCCAGGTTGGATTGCGCCACGCGCCCTAGTTCATCATATGCGTAGGAGACGATTTCGTTGGTCAGCGGACCGGTCACGCTCGCCAGTTTGCCGGCGCCCAGCGCCGGGCTGGCCGTAATGGGGATGTAGGCGTAGGTGGTGGTGCCGATGCCGTCGGTCATAGAAGTAACCCGCCGGTAATCCGGGTCGTAAGTGAAGCTGACGCCGGGTGTAGGGACTTCGGCATTGCCATAGGCAATCGACCTAAGGGTGCCATCCGCATTATAGGCATAGTAGGTAGCCTGGCCACGCTCGTCCACATACCGCCTCAAACGACTAGTCGTGTTCTCGTAAAAGTACCGGACTTGGGAACCGTCGCTGTACTGTTTGGCCTTCCGGCGGCCTTGCACGTCGGTCAGCCAGGAGGTGGTGCGGCCCATAGAATCGGTGAGACTCTTCATGGCCCCGCAGCGGCACCACTGGAAGAGTGTCGCGCGGCCCAGCGGATCCGTCCTTTTGGCCAGTTGCCTCATACTGTCGTATTCGAAGGAGGTCTGCCGGCCAGCCCGGTCCAGGAACCCGACACAGTCCAGGCGGTCATACGCGAATTGGGTAAACGTGCCGTCGGGATAAGTAATATGAGTGCGCCGGTCCAGATTATCGTAAGCGTAAGTCACCGTGTACCCGTTAACGTCGGTTATCGTCTCCGGACGGCCAAAGGCGTCGTACGTCGCTTGAACGCGATCACTGGGCCCAGGAAGCGGGCCATCTATAGCCGTGAGGTAACCGTCTGAAGCATAGGTGAGCGTGATGGTCTCGTTCTTGGCATTGCTTGCCGTAAGCAATTGTCCGCGCGCATTGTAGGTGAAGGTGCTGGTTTGGCCCGCGGTGTCGGTGATGGTGAGCGGCAGGTGTTGGCGGTTGTAAGTCGCTTTGACAAGCAGTTCATTCTTCGCCGCCCGAGTTTGGCGGATTTCGAGCAGGTCAATCCCGTTGGTGTCGTATAAATAGCTTAACGTTCGCCCTCCCGGGTCAATCGAGTTGGTTAAATGGCCGAATCCATCATGGCCATAGGTGTAAAGCTGGGTCGAGCCATCATCCAGCACACGGCCGATATGGGCGGGCAACGTGGTGGAGGTGATCACGACCGAACCGTTGGGGGTGCCGGCCTGGCCGAGATAGTCGTACCACACACGGTTTTCGAGCGGCTGCTTGGTACTTTCCAGGGCGCCGGAAGTGCTGCCCAGGTTTTCGGTGTGCAGCCAATGAAAGAGGCGGGCCTTGCTGTGATCGGGATAGCTTGGGGCGGCGATGCGGTCCCAGTGATAAGAGTTGCGGTAAGGCATGAAGCTGTTGACGGTCAGCATGCCGGTGGGCACGGTCAACGGCGGCTCGGATTGCGGCACATTGTTGGTTTGATCGTATTGCACGATTTCGGAACTGCCGTCCGGGTAGGTGATTTTCAAGTAGCGGACGTTGCCGGTGTCCTGGCCCTCGAATTGTGTGGCGCCGTAAGGCGTGGTGAGTGCGACTATCACATCCGTAAACACACTATTGGTAACACAACTCACGACGCCGCTGGTGGAGCAGACAGCACAGGCACTCACCGAGTTCGATTGGAAGGAGAATCGGGAGGTGAGGCCAATGACATCCGTTATGCTCTGAAGCCACACCGCCAGGGTTGGAGTCGCAACCACGGACGGTACCGGGCAATCATCCAGAATAGCGAAATGCCAGTCGGTTGGGATTTGGCCATAATTGAAGGTGGCGGACCTCCCGAACGGGTCCGTGACCTTCGTCACCTTGTAGATATCATTGGTCAATTCGTAGCTCAAGGTTGTGACCTGTCCAATCGCATCGGTGAGTGCAACGGGCCGGAGGTCGGCGTCAAAGGACAGGGTCAAGGCGTTATCCTGCGGGTCGACGATCTGGGTCATGAAGACCTTCCGCGTGCTGCCGATGGAGCCGTCAGGCCGATCAAAGATCAGCTTGGAGCCGTCGCCGGAAAGCAGTTCGTAACTGTCCGGCCCAGTGCGCCTGAGTCGCGTTTGATCGTACTGCTGATTGGCGAAGGTTTGGGTGTTGGTATCGAACCCGGTGAACGTGCGTTGGCCGCCACCGGGAAGGTATTCGTTTACATCCGCCAACACATTGCTGGGGCTGTCGGTGATGTAGGCAATCCAATCGCACGTCCATTGTGGACCAAAATTGACGTAATTGAAGTTGGCGGGCTGGAAGATGTCCCGCGCGTTGTAGCGGATCGACAGGCGCACCGGCGGGCCGACGGGCGGCGTGTAGCCGAGCGGCATATCGCTGAGGTTCAGGTTCACGTCCATGAGATGGATTTTCGCTGTCGCCATGCCCGCTCCCTGGGCGGGACAGCTCTGCGTCGAGTAATCATTCTTGGCGATATGCTGCGGATCGTTGGCGCCGGTCTGGCCCTTGCCCCAAATTCCGTCCCCTTCGTCTTCCTCCACCCTGCGCCAACCGGGGGGCAGTTGGCCTGGCGGCACCAGGAAATAACCGCTGGCTTCGGCCTCGATGGCTGCTTTGGTCGCCCACGTGGAATTGCCGAAGGTCGGGTCCCGCAGCTCATAAGAGTCTCCTCCTTTGCGAACCAGCGCCGCGTAATGCCCCACTTTCCAATGCACCACCGAGGGTACCACAAAGTCCGCGCCAGGATTCCGAAAGGCCATTTGGAAATTCAGTCCCATCCTGGTGGAAAGCTTCGCCACCTGCGGCAACGAACAGCCCCGCTGAGTGGAGGCGGAGTTTAACACCTCCACGTCGCTCGATGCGTCCCGGCCCAGCGCCAGCCGGATGCTCCGCAAGGCCAGCGGCCCGCAGCGGAACGAGATCTCAGGCCGGTGTTGCATCATCCAAAGCGCCGCCCGCGCGTCGTCCGCCCGCCCGATAGCCGGCCCCATCACCGGCCGATGCTCGGTTGCCTCAAGCAGCGCCTGGATCTCGTCCATGCGACCCAGGCGAGCGTTCATGTAAATCAACTCGCCAAAGGCGCGGTCGGCGAGTGCCCGCCCTTTCGAATCGGTGGCATCTTTGGCCAGCGCCCAGGCTTCGGCCCAGGCTTCGAGGGCGAGCGAATAGCGGGCCGTGTGGTAATACTCCAAGCCGAGGTCAGTCAACAGCGCCGCCGCCCACGGTGATTGCGGATGCTGTTGCAGGAACCCGGTGAGGCTGGAGAAATCGTCCGGCCCGCTCCGCTTGGAGTAACCAATCAATGCCGCCGCCAGGTCAGCGTTTTCGGCCACGGTTGGTTCACTACCCACCGGAACTAGCGGCTCTTCAAATACTCGGGCACGAAAGAAATCCTGCACTCCAGGCGCCGCGGGAAAGGCGAGACCGGTTTTTGGTGCCAGTGGCAGGCTCTCCTGCTGCGGCTCCGCGGCAAGGGTTAGGCGCGGGAGAAAGAGCCCGGAAAGGAGTATAAACCTGATCCGCTGCAAGCAGGCCAGGGACAAAACCCCGGTCGAGCGCTTGGACAACTGACAGCGTAAATAGCAGGTCCGCGAATTCATCAGGACATGTGATGCTCAGTATAGCATGTACTGCTTCCAAGACAACCGGTTTCACGGCGAGATCGGCGAGGGGAATTGCCCCATCGCGCAGGCGGCCGCAGCACTGCTTTCCTGCGCGTCGTGACAAACCCTTAAAACCGCCAAGCCATCCTCCACCCCCAGGCTGGCCACCTTTACGTCGGATCCACTGGCGATCCGGATTGACGCCTTGCCGAGCACCGCAGCGGGGCCGGCAGTAAAACCACGGCTGATTGGCCAGCCCTTTGAGTTGCCCAAAACGTCGGTTATCGTCCGGGGTTGTTCTGGCTCAAGGGCGGGCCAGAGCAATCCACCGCTAATAAATGGCAAACCAACGGGAGCGCGGCGGGAGCGCGCCGTGGCAAGCTCGCGTCATGAAGAGAAAGGTCCGTGGATTCACGTTGATTGAGTTGCTCGTCGTCATCGCGATCATCGCGATCCTGGCGAGTTTGCTTCTGCCCGTGCTGGCCCGCGCCAAGGAAAAGGCGAACCGCACCGTTTGTCTCAGTAACCTCAAGCAGTGGGGCCTCGCGCTCAACATGTATTTGGGCGACAATAATCAAACCCTGCCCGACTTCAGCATCGCCAATAGCACCCCAGGGGCCGCCAGTGGTTACGATCAAGACAATATTCATTGGACTGACCTCGCCATTTTCGCCGCCGGTGGCTACGGCAACAGCGCTTGGTTCAACGCCCTCCCACCGTATGTCTCGCAAAAGGCACTTTGGCATTACGCGGCCAACCCCACTAATTTCGTCAATGGCCGCAGCATCTTCAATTGTCCCACAGCCCATTTCCTTCCCACGGAAGTGGACCCCGTGAATCGCGTGGCCTTTAGTTACGGCATCAACTTCAAGGGCACCAACGGCTTGGTCCCCGCCGGTTCTCCGTTCAAGGCCACGGCGGTATCTCATCCCTCGGCGTTCGTCTTTTTTTCCGACGTGCGCGCCAACTCCGGGGAAACCCCGTTTTACGGCGCAAACCCCCTCAACGATCTGGGTGCCGCGCGCGGATCGCTTAACCACCTATCCTCGCGCCACGAGGCCGGAGCGAGCCTCACCTTTCTGGACGGCCGCGCTGCCTATTTCAAATACGCTTACATGGCCATTAGAAAGGGCGCCAAGATTGGTGATCCTGGCAACCCGGACATCAATTGGTCTTACGACGGTACGCCCTCGCAGTGATCAACCAGCACTTGGTGACGAATTGGCGAAATGCCGCATGTCGCTTGAATGTCCGTCGAACACGGGGAATACTGGCCTTTCTCGAAAGACCGAATCATATGGGTGTGAACTGTGATGGCGCCAGGCCTTGGTCCCGTGACCGCTCTTGCGGCTTCACGCTGATTGAGTTGCTCGTCGTGATTGCGATTATCGCCAT
>Ga0316217_10005090_pt1 | contig 13814 bp, 15 predicted proteins | sample 1anoAmetaG_FD_203633 | JGI IMG/M metagenome (GOLD analysis project Ga0316217, IMG submission 203633) | Freshwater microbial communities from Trout Bog Lake, Wisconsin, USA - 1anoA | ecosystem: Environmental > Aquatic > Freshwater > Lake > Hypolimnion/Profundal zone | place: USA: Wisconsin...
CCAACTCTTGGCCCTGCTGAGGAAGTCATTGAGCCTGCCCATCAAATCGTCGGGATTCTACTTGAAGCGGATGATGATGTTGCCGGCGTGGCAGTCGCTGTGGATGAAGTTGTGCTTGAGCAGCATGGAGAAGAAGGCCTTGGCTCCCACACTCGCGATCACTCGGTTCAGATTGTGCACGTTTTTCTAGTAGAACCCGATCGTCCGACCCTCGATGAATTACTATATCAGCACCTAGTTCGTAGACTATTCGTAGGTCTTTGGGAATCGCACGTCGCGGTCGATAGCCATAGTGTTGAATGTGTCGATGTTGTTCTTCTACCTTAGGAACGACAGCTGGGCGGTCAGCACCGTTTTCAGGGAGGCTGAGTCGACGGGGATTTCGAAGAATTTGGAGAGTTTGGACAAAACTCGGCTGAAGGCAAACATGAGATCGATATCGCGCTCAATGTTCTTGCCGATGTCGGGATGTCTGACTTTGACAGCGACAGTGTTGCCATGCATCCTGGCTCTGTAGACCTGGCTGATGGAGCCAGAAGCCACTGGCTAGTGGTCGAACTGCTAAAACATCTCGTGGATTTACTTGTTGTAGAGCCTCTTGATGATCTTCTAGGTCTAGGCGTACTCATGGGTGGGGGCATGTTCCCTCAGGACCTCGAACTTGACAGCTATCTTCTCCCCAATGATGTCTCTCCTGTGACTCAGATACTGGAAGGTCTTGATCCAAACCACCCCCGCCTTCTGGATAGCCCTGAGAAAGATCCCAATCCACCAATCCCTGGTAGAGCTGAACAGATACAGCGGCAGACATATTACTGAGGGGGCAAAGATTACCCCCAGCTCTACCACCCGATAGATGTATTTGAGGGTGGAGAGCAGTTTGCCTTCGGAGAGGGGTGCCGAAAAGAGGTCGTTGTCGATGTCCTCAGCGTAGACGTTGGTGAACTCGCGGCTGCGCAGATAGTAGAACAAGGAGGTGCAGGCGATGGGCACGAGGGGGTATTTGAGGAGTCTGCCTTTCCATAGAACTTTAGCACGGTCAGCCGTGGTCACCGAGAGGGGCTGCGCGATTCTCAGAGCCAGTCTCCAGCAGGCCATTTCCGATTGATATTAATATCAATTTTGATCATGCCAACTTTCAACCATCCCGCACAAACAACATACCCACAGAGAACACTGTTTGGGGAGGAGGTATGCTGCGCTGGAGGGCTGGGGATAAGTTTGAGAGGCTGAATACAACAGTTCCCAGGGGTAGACCTACACTCCGTCGCGTCACCCGAAATGAGCCGAAAGTGAGTATGCCGGATCAACAATGGCTCCAAGGCCCATCCCTCGAAAGCAGAGCAAGTGCGAGTGAGTTGCTTCTGGTAAGCAAATGTATGTGTGTGTGAGTGTGCAACCATATAAATAGAATAACCTTAATTTCTATGAAACTGAGAATATAGACAAACCGATACTTCACAGGCATCGACTAGTTCAGCTTCATCAAGGAGATAGGGGTGGGCTCCTTCGGGGCAGTCCGCCTCGCCCTCCACCTCCCCACCAACAAGTGCTACGCAGTCAAAGTGGTAACCCTCTACTCACCCAGCTCGACCTCACCGCGGCCGCCACCGACAACTAGCTGCTCCTGCTCGAGCGCGAGATCAACCTGCACGCCAGTGTGGACCACCCTCACATCGTCAAACTGTGGGACACTCTCATCTAGAACGACATAGTCTACATGGTGATGGAGCTGGCAGAGAACGGCACCCTGTTCAGCTACCAGAACAAGCAGACCAAGCTGGGCGAGGCCGAGGCCTTCAAATTCTTCAGCCAGAGTCTGTCCGCCATCAGGCACATGCATCAGCACGACATGATGCACAGGGATATCAAGGTACGCAGATTATAATGCAGCCCGAAAATATTCTTCTGGATAACGCCAACAACATCAGGATATGCGACTTGGGCTGGGCTACTGACAACATACTCATGAAGAGGAAGACCTTCTGTGGCACCTACTAATACATGGCGCCTGAGATCGTTTTCGAAAAGGACTATAACTATTCCATAGATATTTGGGCCTTAGGTGTTTTATTGTATGAATTGCTGCATGGGCATGCCCCCTTTCCGGCCAAGAATCTGGAAGAGATGAAGGAAAAGCTCAGGCTGGGCTATTACGAACTGGGGGTCAATTTCAGCAAGGAGGTCAAAAGCTTGATTATCGACATTTTGCAGTTTGACCCTGAACAGCGGCCTTCCTTTTAGACCATTGAGGCGCATCCTTGGATGGAAAGGATGAGGAAGGAGATCAAGAGCTAGATTTCAAAAATAAAGAGCGAACTGCAGGGAGAAGTCTCTAGTAGGGCCAAGATAGACAGAGAAAAGGGGTCGCTTATGGCCTCCTCCAAGAAGCATAAAAGATTTGACTCCTTGATCAATGATCAGTCTCACAGTAAAAACGAGCTAGTTTCTTTAGAATTCGCCAGGGTTTAGAAGCTAATGGGAGAGTAGAAAAAGATCAAATTAAAAAAGAAGTGCAAAACTCAAGGGGAATAAAGTCTATAGAAGCTAATGACCGAGCCAGGGAAAATAGCCAACGACAGCAAGATCAGGTTTAGGAAAGACAAAGAAAACTCAAGCCAAATCAAGGCGACCGCATAGATGCCCAAAACAGGACTAGCCTTCAAGAATGATGGCGTTTTAACTGGGCTCAAGATGAAGAGAATCACCGATCGGCTAAACTAGCTGACCAACAAGTTGCCAATGGAGAAGAAGAAGGGTAGAATCAAAGGGCAGAAGGATTAGTTTTTTTGATTATGTTTTATGTGATTGCTAAATAAACATCAGTTAGCACCTTATGTTGTTTATTGCTTTGGCTTGCCCTACAGCTACTCTTACTTTTATAAATCGTCCAAGTTCCCTTCTTAGTCATCATCACCGCCAAAGCCGGGCATTCCTCCCATTCCTCCCATGCCGCCCATACCTCCAAATCCTGGTGGTAATCCTCCCATTCCACCCATGCCTCCCATTCCTCCCATGCCTCCCATTCCTCCCATTCCTCCGAAATCTATAAGATTATAACAAAAATACTTTGCATCTGAGAGGGGTCTAACCCGCCAAGTCCCTTGTTGGGATCTTCCTCTTATTCGTCTTAGTCAACCCATTTGGACCAATCCACTTGAATATATTGGTTTTTGTCTTTGGATTTGAGCAATCTTGGCCAGAAAGCAGCCTCAGCATCTTTTTTCTAGAGGACAACCAACAAATGGAATCCAGTTTTGCTCCATTTGGAGTTTTCGGAGTCAGCCTCAGCAAAAAGCTCAAGTTGCAAGGCATACTTTTTTCCCGCACTTTCTCCTTCGAACTTGAGATGGGTAGGGGTGAGTTCGACCTTTTAATTGACTATATCCATGAGATGAATCTCCACAAAGACACGTTCTTTACGTTGTGCCCACTTGGTGATTGGATGTCTGCATAGTAAATCTCTTACAACATGTGTTGAAACTATTAGTATTGATATAACTTTCAAGAGTAAACTCAATAATAAAGTAGGGTTAGAAATGTTTGTTGAGTATAAAAAATGTAAGCAGTAAAAGTGCTACTAAAGATTCACACAAAATGGGCAAAACGATGAAGTAAAATTTAACATCACTTTCTAAGCTTTAGAGCCAAAAGCAATTTTTGACAGTACAAAGGGCACAAATCCCCACAAATGGACCGTGCATGAATAAAGATTAAAATGAAATGTCTTTGTCCTTGTGAGGCTTATAAATTGTTATTATGATAGATTTCTTCCGATTGGTTCATAATAGTTATAAATGTCTTTTGAGTTCAGCAACAAAATTGAAGAACTGACCAATAAACTGCAACATATCAAACAGAGTCACACCAAAGATGACAGATTTTAGGAAGTCAAATAACAGCTGCGTATCCTATAGCAGGCAATAACCAAGGAACTTGCCATAGCTGAGAAGAGAGTCAAGAATGTCGAGGGTAGAGGGCAGAAAAGATTGTAATAACTAAAGTCTTCCAAAAAGTCAAATCGATTATTGTTAAGCACCAAAGAATAAAGAGTCAGTGAGCTGATTGGATAATGGGTTGATTAGTACTAACTCAAAGCGCAATAGGCTTTGTAAGATCTGAATAAAGAATAACGCACTTTATTGGCGAAAAAGGAGGAAGAGTAGGATTTCTATGAGAGGGAGGCTGAGCTACTCCAAAACAAAATAAACTCACAAATAAAGATGCTCTAAAAGGAAGTCGGCAAACTAGGCGCTCTGAATGCACAAAACGAAGCTGCATTATTGCAATAGTTGGCTTCAACGAAGCAGAGTCTTAGCAAAAATTTGCATGAATATTTCGAAGTAAAGTTGCATTAATGAAGACGAAAGAAAGGTAAACTAAAATCGCTTAGCGGAAGCTAGCTGAGCTCAGAGAAAAGGTCAAACAAAATGTGGGCGTAATAAAGGAAAGGGTGGAGTAGAAATCGGGTAAAACGAAGCAAATCTTAAACTTATTAATGTAAATTTGATTACTTAACCAAATCGTTTTACTCTTTATTAGTTAAAACTAAGTTAATTTATTTGTTGCAAAAACATTCATAACTAAGATTTAGCAAAAAGTTGATTATGTACTGCCAGCATCTATTTACAATCATTTTTTTCTTTGAAACAGTCTTCCGATTGGAAATTTTAGCTTTACTTGAACCTAAGTGCCAATCCGATAAGTAACATAGCAATCGTCTATTTGATAAGACTAGCGTTGGCGAGATTAGAATAACTACTGATTAGAACAACGCGAATCTTGAAGGATTCTTTATGCTTTGCAAATGCAAATTCAAGATAAGCTTTATCTTGAATGAAGAGTATGAAAGGATAGACTCTTACATGGATCTCAGGATAGGTGCCAAAGCTCTTGAAGAACAGAAGAAGATGATTTTGTTCCTTCTATTATCTATATTTAACCCTTTAAGAATTGAAATAACTCGTTATTAGACTCAATAAAATAGCAGAGATCAATGATAATTTTTGGTTTGAGTTGTAAAGCACCTCTATCTCCACTACTCTGCAACCTAAGTATACACTCTTTTCTGTTTTCCTGGCCCAAAGTCCTCTGGAAAAGCACTGAATCTCCTTGGAACAATAAAAGGTGAATTTTCGCGATAGAAGTGCCTTTGTATTTGTCGACTGTTCCTTTTCATTATTAGTTGCCCTAGACTGCCCTTTTTGATGTGTTAGTTGATCTCAGCCCTAAATTTGGGGCTTTCGAGGCTAGCGATTTTGGATAGGAGACTGTTGGATTTATGATAGATTTCAGCAGTAGAGACATAATTCTCAACTGTTTCTTAGCCTGGGAAGAGCAGAATCTATCTCAATTTTTCCTTTTCTCTTAGTTTCTACAGCACTTGCAAAGAATGCTCACTTTTGAGTAGCAATTTACTTGTATTGGGGTCGCTTTTGAATTTCGAGATCCTACTTTTGAATTACATACTCTTCAATTTATGTCTTTCTATCACCCTTCGGCTTATAGTTGACTCACTAGCTATCAAAATAGTTACCAACTCTAAATTCTTCTGAATAGTCTTTAGTTTTCTTTGAGTTGGTCCCAATACTTTCTACGATTTGCAGGCTTCATTCTGCTCAATTTAGAGTCAGAACCTTACTCTTTTATTGTTGTCATTTTATTGAATGAATCTTTTCGGCACATTTTGTCATTAACTGAGCGGCTTTCTTCCAAATTACCTAGTTTTTTGACCAAAGACACTCTTAGTGATTGCTTAATTGCGTCAATCTTTTTACGATGAGCGTCATATGCCTTTTTCTGCAGATAACAAAGGTTGAGATGCGGTAGTATTCGTGAGTTTGGGTTCATTATAAAATTAACATAACTTATAACAACCCAATTATTCATACCTCAGCCAATTAATTATACTAAAACTTAGCTAGTTATTAGTCAGAAGGGTCAAAGGACAAAATAAAGCCCAAAAAGCTAAATTACTGTATGAAGAATAATCTACTTAATAAATATTTCTTATGATAAGACCAGGCAAACCAATAGGATTCATTGTGGGACTCTTAACGGGTCTATTCGCTCGAGAAAACTATCTCTACCCTTACCCCATTCGAGTTGACGATCTGCGCTAAGCCTTCGAAAAAGAAAATTAGCCCATCGAAGCCAAAGAGACTCAGTTTCAAAGTACAATCCGAACCATGACTCGCCAGTTAGACGAAGCGCAAGGGATTTACATAGGGATGAAGCACAAGCAGTATACAGACGAGAAAGAAGAGGGCAAAGCAGCTGAAAAGAAGTGAAGCAGAATCGTCAAGAAATGATCTAATATTGACTATAATGACCTAGTGATTGTAGACATTCACAGAGCTTAAGTAATACTATACTTATTTCAAATGTAAACTACAGGTTCAGATACCTGGCCGTTAATAGCCTCATTATTCTACATGGTAGCATGGTCTGCAAGTTTCTACCCACAAATCTACGAAAACTACAGGCTCAGAAGGTAGTTTTCCAAAAACGAAGCGTCTAAGGGTTCAACTTGGACTATCTTTTCTTGAACATCTCCGGCTATACCTTCTATACTGTCTACTGCAGCTTGGGCCGCTTTACAGATCTCAAAGGCGCTGGAAGTATCGAAGTGGCTGACCTCATTTTTGTATACCATGCTGTGGCAATGGTAGCAATTTAAGTTGTGCAGGCATGCATCTATAAAGTACTTTTGCTTTGAGACAGAGAGGAAGAAATAGGATAACAAAGTGCGCAGTAATCATAACATGTATTTTATGGGGAATCATCCTTATAGAACTTATTCTTAGTTTGGTACACAAACTCTAAAGTAGACTAGAGCCGTAGAATATTCTTAGTATTGGAATCCCATTACTGTTTTGGGTTACGGAAAACTAGTAATCACGCTGATCAAATACATACCACAGGCCTACTGGAACTACAGAAGGAAAAGCACAATAGGATGGTCAAACGCAGGAGTTCTCCTGGACATATTGGGAGGAGTCTGTTCATTAGTGAGTGGAGGGCTTTCGGTAGAAAACGGCCTGAACATCATCAAACTGAGTTTGGCAATCATTAGTTTGGTCTTCGACGTGATATTTTGTATACAGCATTTCTGGCTCTACCGGCAGAATCCGCAAAATTTGCTCATTTAAGAAGATGAACGTGAAGCTGGACATGAACCTTAGGGCATCAACTGATCAAAAGCGGCATGATTTTGAAACATATTTTAAATAGGAAAATTACATAAGTATAATGCTTTTTTGGTATAAAACTGTTATAGTTCATATAAATCATATTTCTTTTCGTCACAGTCTGCGCTTTATATATCTATTTCTGTAGATAGCAAACGTTGAGATGTGTTAATTTTTCTAAGTTTGGGTTCATTGTTAAATTAAGATAACTTACAACAACCCAATTATTCATACCTCAGCCAATTAATTATACTATAAATTAGCTATTTATTGGTTATTCGCTTGAAAAAACTATCTCTACCCTTACCCCATTCGAGTCGAAGATCTTCATCAAGCCTTCGAAAAAGAAAAGTAGCCCATCGAAGCCAAAGAGACTCAGATTCAAAGTACAATCCGAACTATGACTTGCCAGCTCGACGAAGCGCAAGGGATTTACATAGGGATGAAGCACAAGCAGTATACAGACGAGAAAGAAGAGTGCAAAGCAGCTGAAAAGAAGTGAAGGAGAATTGTCAAGAAATGATTTAATGCTAATTAATATCATAAGACAAGCAAGCAAAGATGCAAACAAACCTTGGTTAAGTTGGGATGAGCAATAATAAATTTTTCATTTGTCTCGATCGTAGCTATTGGCTGGTCGGGCTCTAATTACCTAATTACATATATGCAGTCCAGCAGCTAAGGCACGTTGCCCTTAGTCTTCTCAATCATCTACACCGCAGCATGGTGTGCAAGTTTCTACGGCCAAATCTACGAAAACTGCAAACTCAAGAGGTAGATATCCAAAGACGAAGCGTCTAAGGACTCAACTTGGACTACCTTTTCTTGAACATCACGGGGTATACGTTCTATACTACCTACTGCAGCTTAGGCTACTTTACGGATCTCAAGGGGACTGGCACTATCCAGTTGGCTGACCTCATCTTTGTCTTCCATGGGGTGACAATGATTACAATAGAAATTGTGCAGGCATGCATCTTTAAGGTACTCTTGTTGTGAATCAGAGAGGCCGGAACAGGATAACAAAGTATGCAATCGTCATTACAGTCATTTTATGGGTAATTATTCTTATGGAACTGATGCTTACTTTGGTAATCAAATTTTAAAGTAGACTGGAATCGTCTAATATTATGAGCAATGGAATCCGATTACTGTTTTGGGCTACGGAAAACTTGTCATCTCATTTGTCAAGTACACACCGCAGGCCTACTGGAACTACATCAGGAAAAGCACTGTAGGATGGTCAAATGCAGGAGTACTCCTGGACTTTACCGGAGGAGCCTTTTCCTTGATCAGTGGACTACTATCGCAAGAGAAAGGAGTGAATATCGTCAAACTGATTCTGGCGATCATTAGTTTGCTTTATGATGTGCTTTTTTGCGTCCAGCATTTCATTCTCTACAGGCAGCGGAAAGAAGATCCTGTGGAGAATCTTAATCTGATCAAGAAAGATGAGCATGAAACTGTTTCTGAATCTTAGACCAATGAGCAAAAGGCCTGATTATGAGATCATGTTTTTAGAAACATTTCATTTTATAATGTTATTTTTGAATAAGGCTGATAAACTATTTATTGCTTATGCATTTTTGAATGGGTTAACTTGGGCTGGCCTTGTCGTCTTCTTTTTCACCATCTACACAAGACTTTCACTTAATTTCTATCATCTATTCCAATTTATAAAAATTGTTTGATAGTTTTCTCAATTTACTGTAATTAGAATAATGAGAGCAAATCAAGAATTTATAAGCTTTGAAATAAAACTTTCATTCCTCACTATGATCGATTCAAAAGACCTCAATGAGGCATTCTATGGCCTTTTTACTTCCAACCTCGAACTACTCTCCGACTTTACAGTAGATTGGTCTAAACCCATTAAACTTTTGTCTTCGTAGGGAAACCTCAAAGAATTATTCATCAAATAACGTCCACTGTTATACAAGGCCTCAGGGCCTGCACTTCTGAAAAATGAGTTAGATTAACCGAATTGGGACATTGAGTTTTGGCTGTTCAAGAAGTATTGCTGGATGTGGGGCATTTCGGGACCAAGGACTATACAACCCTCAAACTAGCCGATTTTTTGAAGATTCCTGTTCTTTGAGATGCTATTTTGCTGCAAAGGGTTGGGTTTCTTCCTTCCCACCTGTCCTTCATCCTAGTCTGCCTCTACTTTCTTTGGCCGACCCCTCTTCTTCTTGGGCTGCTATTCAGATTCCTCTACATCTAAGGACTACACAAATTTGATCTAATCCTATTATTCTAGAGGCTTTTCCTGCTTTTTAACCTCTCCTTATACTTTTCCCTCGGTGGGCTTGTTTACAGGTTTGTTGTTATGTTTGGTTTAGTTTGAATCCTCGTTGGTTCTAAGCAACATAACCTCAATGGCCTGAGCTTAGCCTAAATGACTTTCCTGCATCTCCTTGTGAAGCAAAGCCTTGAACTTATTTTTGATCATATGCTCAGTCCTGGTGCCCTTTAGCAGAGGCACAATCCTCGCCCATTTTTTCCCATGTTATTTGACCTACTGCAATATAATCCGCTACTCCTATTTGTTCCAGTCTCCCCTGCTTATCTCATTGTTCAAGTGGTTCTGCCATCGTTCTCTGCACTGCTTGGGCGCCTTGAAGCAAGTGCCCTTCGACATGAAATAAACATCCTTGGCAATCTAATTCCACTCCCCTTTCGCATGCTTACTACTTTAGAGCAAACTTACCAAAAAACTGCTTTGAGCAGGTCATCGTCAGTGGGCTTCCAGACAGTCTTACCCTTGATCTTGATGATGGTGTGGAGCTGGTACCTCAAGAAGAGGGTGTTCTTACTCCAAAACACGTTAGCTATGTGCTTCCAGTGCTTTTCGCCATCTGCCAACTTGACAGGATCAAGTATCTTGAGGTTGATGTAGCAGAGGATGAACCAAATGAAGAGTCGACGCTCGTGCTCGTTCCAGCCGCAAGACTGCCGCTAAAGCAACCCGGCCAGGTACCTTGCTTAGGCCAACTTTACCTTTCGTTCAGCTAGTTATAGACATGCTTGGCATGTTCCAGGGAGAAGAGATGGAAGCGATAGTTTTTGATGTCGTACTCTCGCACCGCCTCCTTGATGAATTTGTCGTACTGGTTGGCACTTTGGAACTGGCCCACCACCTAATAAAACAGGTCCTGCATCACTCTTTTATTTATAAGTAGCTGCTTCAATTCAGCTCAGAGAGTAGCACATAGATTAGAGCATAGTCTCGCAAACTTGCTGGCCTGTGAGTACCATTTTGGAGACATTTGGGGCAGTTTTATGGCTTTTATGAAGGTGAGGCACCTTAGGTGATTCGGTAGTTTAGTCCATAGTAAGAGTTATATACACATTCACTCAGTCTTACTTAATCATTGTCCTTAGTGTAACCACATCGTTGATGTAAATGGGCGATATGGCTGCCACCAGCTAACCTTTGGCCAACTCCTCATCCTTGAACGCTACGCCCCAAGACTTGCCATTCCTGAAGTACTCCATAGTCCCATCCACCATATCCACGGCCACTCCGATTATGTCGCCCGGCTGTAGCTGCGTCCCGTACTTGGGGCCTGTGGAGTTGCTGTTGTGTCTTGTCTCGCCGTTGTAGATGCCCCAGCCGTGGATTGTGTCTGAGAAGGCTTCCTACAGATTGAGAGGAGTTGGACGACAGACGCCAATTTTGATGAGAGTGCCTTTGTTGATGAATAGCTAGAAGTAGTATTTGCCGCCGGCGTGGAAGATCTAGGTGCCAATGCTAGTTTTGAAGCCACTACCCTCCTTGGAGGTGCAGACGAGATGCTACTAATCGAGCTCGAGTTTGGAGCTGGTCTTGGCGGGGTTCCAGGAGAAAATGGCTAGGTCAGGGTATAGGTACGGGCGTCGAAGCTGTCAGGGGGATTGATGATCACGAGATTGTCCTCCTTTACAGACATCCAAATGCTTGTGATTGAGAAAGATTATAAGCTAAAACTGCTTTAAACTCATCATTTATAAACTAACGTCAAAACGTATAGCAGTTTGTGTGGGAGTAGCAGAGATATGCTTGCTTTGCTGGTGGTTAGAGGCATGGGATGATACAATTATGTTGGGTCAATCATTATGATTGTGGCGCGGCTATTGGTTCGGGGATATTTTAGCCTTACTGCACAACAACTGCGTTTTCGGGGGCATTGTTCTACTCAGCTATGGCTGCCGCTACAATATTTTACACGTTTTAGACTTGGTTGTCAACATTCAGGGGCTGTTAGAGGTGGTTCACAACATTCAAAGAATTCTGATATTGCTAGACTTGGTTCTCAACATTTAAGGGCTCTGGGACTTAGTTATCAGCATTTTAGGCCTTAGGTGCCTCGACATCAACCTCAACCTTCTATACTTCTACTGCGATTTCCACTTTTTATGCCGATACCTCTACTGTGATTTCAACTTTTTATGCAACATTTTCAACTGTCGCAACAGGCAAAACCTCATCAACCTTTTCTACCTCAACTGCAACATTCACAACCTCAGACTTAATCTATTCGACCTCAGCCACAGCCTCAACTTAAGCAACTACTTATTTGATTTCTTGCTTAAGATCTTCAACCTGGGGCTATTCACGCTTTTCGGTGGTTTCTGGCACTGCCTAGACGATTGCGGGAACTTACTCAACTTTTGCTTCTACATAGCTCGATATTTACAAGGCTTTGGTTCTTCGATTTTAATGAGCTATTATTTGGGAGCAACTTCAACTTTCTTGATCTATTTGGGCTCCTACTGAGAACGGCTCAAAAGCTACATCATCATTAGATCATCCATATTGTATTAATCGTCCTCCTTCTTGACGGGCGCAGGTTTCTTGACTGGGTTTGAGGCTAAATCAAAGCATTGTTACCTATGCTGGGGAAGGGAGCCTGGACCTATTTTTTGATTGGGGCTTGAGCTTGAGGGACCGGCTTTATTTCGGGAACTTTGTTGTTGACGAGCTCATCAAACAAAAATTTGATCCTGTTCTGATCCAAACTTCTGGCGTCATTGGTGATCCTCTCAATACACTTTTCGTAGGCCTTCTCAATAACGGTGGCCCTGTTCTTGATCTCCTTGCTCCCTTGCTTCAAGGACTCCATAATCTTATAAAAGATTTCATTGGGACATCCCCACTCCTTCGAAAAGCCCTTCTTCTCCAAAAACTCAAGCTTAATGTCGTAGATGGAGATCTCTCGGATGGCCTTCTTGAAATGGAGGTCGTCTTTGCTGTTGAACCCTGGGTTCTTTTGCCTCTATTCGTCCAACTTCTCCCAAACCTTGACCGAAATCAGCTCACACATCTCAAGGTAGACCTCAGTTACCTGAGACTCAGTCAGCACATTCTTAGCCTGAATCGCATCAAAACTACAGCTCGAGGGACGGTGAAGTCCGGGTAGTTGCCCTTGATCGCATTCTCCAGCATCTGGAAGATCTCCTTCTGCCCACTCTGCACTTTTTCGTCCCTCTTGTGCTAGTTGAGACTGGCGGAATACTCATCCTTGCTGATGATGTACTTACTGAGTATGGTATCTTCCCTGAGCTCGTATATCTTGGCCAGCTCGGTGCGATAGTACATCTAGATATCCTGCTGCGAGGGGGTGCCTTTGAGGTGACTGTCGACGGGTTTGCTTTTGATGCCGTCCACGAAAGAGGTGCAGGTGGTGAGTACTTGGAATTTGATTTATTGCAGGACCTTGCGGGTTTTGTCCAGAGGCAGCGGCTTGGCTGCGAAGGACTTGCGATTGGAGAGATACTACACTGCGAGGTATGCAGCCCCCAGGGTCACTGCTGCAGTGAGGTAGAGGTAAAATTTCCTGTCCTTGCTGCTGTCCATTAATGTTGATATTATTCTTAATAGCACAATTAAAAATTCTATATCCCAAAGCTTATCCGTAAAATAACTCTTTCTTTATTTGCCTGCTTTGGTATACTTTACTTGCCAAAGGTTTATCGCAATCATTCCGGCACTCTTCTGATCTGCTGACCATCGCAACCTAGCAGTCCACATTAGCCAAGGTATTAGCTCAACCCTTAATTTTGTGCAGCATTGGCGAGAAGGTAAATAAAATAAATTTGGGGGTATTGATGAAAACTTTTTAAGGATTGCTTAGTAGTGAATATAATCCGTACTTAAATAAGACAACCGAATGAGTTTCCTGAATCTGCCCGACAGGCGAGAAAACATTAACTACTCAGTGATCTTCCTCGAAGAAAACGCCCTGCACTTCAACAAAGTCACCCTCCATATCCCCTCCCACAAGAAAGTCAGGGACCTCATCGATTATCTGTCGAGAGTCAAAACCAACCCTTTCCGCTCCTACTTCCTCACCAACAAAATCAAGGAGAAGCCGCAGTTCACGCAGTAGAAAGATCTGAAATAGCTCAAGTAGGAGTGCAAGAAGGACAAGGAGGGCAACTATGTGCTGCTCTGCTACGAGTAGAAGAAGACCAAGCTTGACGACGCCGTCTCCAGCACGTCCACACAAGACCTGGCCCAGCCCCGAGGGTCGCAGGAGCCCGCCGGCAAGGAGAAGGAGGATAGCGGCTGCCGGCTCATGTGATCCATCTAGCACTATTGATTAGTATGGCTGAGATTGGCAGGATGAGGAGTGGGCAGTA
>Ga0316217_10005092_pt1 | contig 13812 bp, 5 predicted proteins | sample 1anoAmetaG_FD_203633 | JGI IMG/M metagenome (GOLD analysis project Ga0316217, IMG submission 203633) | Freshwater microbial communities from Trout Bog Lake, Wisconsin, USA - 1anoA | ecosystem: Environmental > Aquatic > Freshwater > Lake > Hypolimnion/Profundal zone | place: USA: Wisconsin...
TTTATAATATATAGTAAAATGAGATCGTTTTTGGTACTGTTGTTGAGTTTGGCAAGCATTGCCGCCTCATAAAGATCTTTCATTTAGTTCTAAATCCGCAAAAGACACACAAATGGCGATAAGTCCTCCCGAGTTGGCAAACTCATCGTCAATATTCAACAAGCCTATCGCACAGTTGAAGCTGAAGTGGTGACCCACCTCAACTAACTAGTGAGTCAATAGGACTTCGTAGGAGGGCACCAAGCTATTTTATAGTTTACATGCGTTTAGTCCGATTTGAACCAATACAAAGGAAGAGTTTATTTGACTTCAGTTGACGAAATCATTTCAGAACCTCACGGCCAGAAAATAGCCATCTTTTTGGGACCTACCCAAGACCAACTTTCCATCACCTCCATTAACTATATCCATGTAAATTTTTATTGATAAAGAGTAGGGAAAGACCTGGATAGATTTTTACTTAAGTCATTGATACAAAGCAATCTGAGGACAAAATTCACAAATACGAGGAAGATAAAACTAAAACTGAGGCTTAGAATGAATCATTTTTCAGTAAATACGTACTTCTTTCAATATTTAGAAATGGCCTCTGATTATCGGTGGGGTTCTTCTATACACAACCATGAATGCCAACTCTGAAGGACCTGCAAGAGCTGGAGCAGGAGCAGCTGGTTCTGGAGCCCAATGACTCACACTCATCTCAATTAGCTATTTAATTCACTATAAAGTTCGTAACTGAACATTAATTCAAAATATCTAAACAGAAACCCTAAAAGGAGAACCAATACAAGCTTAGTAAATTATCGCTAATATAAGGGCAATTCTTAAAAATGTTAACTGTTTATAACTTTTGTGATTTTGTTACAATATTAAATAAAATTATCATGCTATCAGAAGCAGGAAAGCAATATTAAAGAAGCAAAAAGATAAAGCCTCTTTAAAAAGCACAGCGATAGAGAGTTTATAAATCATTCTCGCTTCAACCTACTAAAAGAATACCCAACCCCAAATTCTCACCCTTTAATACAGTCTCACGCTAGTCAAGAGATTCTTACCTCTTGCGAGTTACGCATGAACCTAATGTAGGCACCATTTATGAACCTAAATATTCATTGACCTTACCTCAAGATCGTAGGTCAACCATAGACAAAGCAAAATTTACAAGAATCATAGGATAGGTAAAAGATGAAGACTTTTCCATAGATAGCACTGAACTTCATAAAAAATGCCAAAAGTCACAAATAAGTTACTAGCATCGACCTCTAACTGTCAGTGAAACTCACAATTGGCGTAAAACTTTATAGCATTTTGACTTTGGCAAGCAACAAGACTCCAAAAGGTTGACTATGCCTGCAAAGCTCTCCGTTTAATTGTCCACAAGATAAGATTTTATGAATAGCTTAATGACAGTTACTGAGTCCAATTTCAACAACTTCAAACGATTCAGCCTGAAATCCAATCCCAGTAAGGCCCATCCATTCCAATCTGATTCTCCTCACAAATACCTAGAAGAAGTTTAAAAACGCTAAAAATCACCGGAATATGATATCCAGGCAAGTGATGAATCTTTTGTTCATAAATCAATGCCTAAAACGAAGGGGGAAAAACGTTTCTATTTGTATCGGGAGAAGATAGCCACAAGACACGACAGATCTGATAAAAATTGGCACACTTATTTGGAATACCATCCTGAAGAAAAAAGATAGCTTTCCGATTACAATGTTCTAGACCAGCAAACCGACCGCAAAATGAATGAGGTTCACAGCAAATATCCCATCAGATTGAGCCTAACTCGTCCCTTGAGAGTTAAAGACTGATTATCTGATAATGTATTTCTAAACTAACTAATTCTTGAGATACCAATTGCTGAATCTGGGATTAAATGACGTGAAATCTGGTTTGTTATATTGTATTAAATTTATTTTATGGCCACCAAAAACAATGTACATTTCTAAGCACTTAGTCTATGCAACTCAGAAGATTTTCCAATACTATGGATCTACACAGCAATAGAAGCACAAGTTTTTTCGAAAGTTCAAGCGAAATGGTGAAGCTGCCAGCACTCAGAGCCATCAATAAAAGTGTTAAGTAAATAGTATACAACGCAGGTATAATGACTTATCTTTCGCTACGACCCCAGCTATGCACAAGCTGCAGAAATAACCTGAACAGCCATAGAATATTGAATAAACTTCAGCCCACCATAGTCTGCTGACAATCCGTAAAAAATATGACAATACAAACAAAATGAGAGAGGAGCTGCAGCAAAAAATAGATAACATGCAAGTCTAGCATGAAAAACTCGAAGAAGAGAAGAAGCGCTTTGAAAGTTCAAAATAGATGGGCAATAGCACAATAAATGATTCTGGGAACGGACTACAACTCATCAAGGCGAGGCTCTAATAGGCTGAAATCGAGAAAAAGGTGATGCTTAACCTTGTCGCCAGGCACAAATCTGATAAAATCGTCTACGATTTGAGGAAGTACAATCAAGAGAAGGAGTTAGTCCAACTTCGCAAAAAGATCAACATTATCCGCAACTAGTATGAAAAGCAAAGGGGATAAGACGACCGCACGTAAAAGTTCAAGCACAAGTTCTTGAGCCACTTGGAGGCCGAACAGTCAGAAAGAACCTAACACATGAGCATTGTGGCAGGCATTTTGGGAGATAAGACAGCTCTGATCTAAAATAATGAGAAAAGGACAGAAGAGCTGAAGGAAATATCGGAGCTTGCGCACCAAGACAAAGACAGCAAAGAGAAGAATTGGTACAAAGTCTTCCTCTGCCAAAAGTTTATATAGAAGCTGCTGAGAGACAAAATGAATCGGGAAATGCTTAAGTTCAATACAGTTTAGGTTGGTTTCAAAAACATCAAGACCTCAACAGGAGTCAATAATGCCGATTTGCTAGTCAAAAAGTACCTAAACAAAGAGGCTGCGTATGGCTAGTTACTCGGCAAAATTGCATAGAATGAAAGAAGCATATCAGAGCTGAAAAATGAGACTGAATAGCTTAAGAAAGAAAGGCGAAAATTGGAGAATGAACAATAAGTTTTGTCATCTAACAAAAAGTAGCATCAGGATATGACTAAGTAGGAGAAATAGATGAATTAGATGGCATAAAGAAGTAAGCTATGCTAATCGTACTTTTAGAGGCTAAAACATTGGTTGTAAAGAACTCTCAATAAATTTTAGGTTTGGTAAGGAAGCCATAAATAAATATCTTAAAAGCAGCAAGAAAAAACTAATTTATTGAGCTTGTTTCAGCAATATCAAAACGTTTTACTCAAATCCTTGGATAAGATAACTGATACCCAAGAAAAAGATAAGAATTTAGGAGCTGTCCAGCACTAAAACAACCTGCGCATTGGCTTCGAAGATAATTTATAGCACGAAGACAAAAACAACACCAAAAACATCAAATAAAGTAATTATTCTGCTATATAGATGAATAAAGCGACTATGTTAATAATCAAAGGCAGTAACTCATCAAAAACAATGATAAATATATGAAATAACTGAGGAAAAAGTATGAAGACCTCAAAAAGGCACAAATTTAGGCTGAACCGAAAAAAAGAGAAATAATCGTAGAAAAGCCCAAGCCCCTGATCGCTTGATTTTGATGTCTGATACCTGACTTAATATCTTTTCAAGTTATTGAATTAGCTTTTGATTTTATAACTCAAGATGACAAGCAACTTCAGGTGATCACTACTAATCTTTGAATTTCAAAAGGAGAAAACCTTCAGGGAATGGTTTTTCAGATGGCTTATCTTTCGACAATACAAATAAAATGAGAGAGAAGCTGCAGCAAAAAATGCTAAAAGAGTTTTCTATAACATTTGTAGTTTCTTAATGATTGATTTTATTTTAATATTTAAAATGGAGGCATAAAGTACAATCAAAGTAAATCAAAAAATCAAAAACAAACCCAATTTTAGCTGTAGTGCATCAAGCGCAACCGTAAGTAATTCCTCGCACGCACTAGAGATGAGCTAAGAGGACATGATCAATGAACAGATCTGTGAGAAATAAAGAGAAGTGGACCAACTTCTGAAAAGAATAAAGCATGACTACAATTATCTCAAAGAGTTAAATGATATTTAAAATCCCAGTGAGGCTATTCTGCAGCACATATAGTCATAAAAAAAGTCAATGCAAGCTAAATAAGATGAACTCATAAAAGCAAGAAAAGAAGTTAATGATTTGTATGAGCAGAAGAAGAAGAATAAACCAGCTCAAATGTAGCGAAATCTCATTCGCGTTAAACCTAGGGAGTTTTAGAGTGAAGTTTAGTTGAGAAACACAAGAATCTTAATGAGTCTAGATAAAAATGAGAAAAAGCGTTCCATGTTTGACATATGAGAAATGATCATCAAAATATCTAAACTATGTAACATAGCTCATGATCATGAAGACGAATACGCCAAATCTTTAATCCTAAGAGCTTTCTAAAATATTTATAATTACTTCATCATTAATTTTATTGTAATATTTCAAATTTAGTGATAAACTACAATGATAGTACACAAAATCATCAAACACAGACACAATTTTACCAGTAGGTCATCAAGCGAAGATGCAAGCGACTCACAATCTAGTTTGAAAAATCAAATTAAAGAATTAGAGGCTGAATCAAAATAACTTTTCGAAAGATTGAAAATAACCAAAAGCTACATCAGAATCATAATGTAGTAATAGTAGCACGAAACAAAATAGAAGCTACTTTAGCTTCAGAACATGAAGCTAAAGTCAATCAGAAAGTCACTCGTCGAAGTCTAAGAAAAATCTTTGGAATTGATAACAAAGTGGACATCAGGTTTAACATCCCAAAAAAAGGCGGTTCACATTCACACTAAACATAGAGAATTTTTAAGTGAAGGTGAAGGATGATTGTGATAGACTCTATAAATCATATTTAAAATCACTCATAAGCACGAGGACCTCAAAAGAGGTCAAGCCAACGACTGTTGGTTTCTGATACCCAGTACCTGACCTTAATATCATTTTGAATTAATTGAATAGCTTTTAATTTTGTAACTTCAGATGGAGTCAGGAGGAATACCCACCATCATACCCCAGCAAATACTCCAACTCAAACACATATTCGGCATCAATACGAATATCCCTAAATCCATCTCCCTGCTGTCCGCAGATCGTATTTTCTACCTTTCCGGGTACCAGGGTGTAGTCTTCAATCCAAAATAAAAATAAAAATCGCAATCTTACTACCCTGGGGCTGAAGGCAACCTACAGATTACTGCTGTGGGTGTGAGCTATAATAAAAAGACAATGGCGCTGGGGTTCAAATCTCTAGAAAAGCCCTGCATTCTCTATTATTAGCTGAATGCCTCAGCTAAAAAGAAAAGGCTCGAATACATGGGAGACTTCAACTTTAATTCTTGGGTCAGCATTGCGTTTTCCTCGGGAAGCGATACCAAGCATCTCGCTTCTTTGACGAATAAGAACGGACAAGGCTAAGCCATCCTAGCTTTTTGGAACCCTGAAAGAATGAAATGTGAGGCACAGATCAAGATTTCTGGCAAAGAGTAAAAAGACTTTACCGAGATTCTGTTTAACCCCAATTCAGAAAACCCTATGGTCTCTCTCCTTGGCGAAAAAACGTTCAGAATTTTTGAACTAAAAGAAAACATTGAAGAAAAACTGTTTGTCATAGAATAGCTCTAAGATAAAGCTGCCAACTAACTCACTCATAAATTTACCTTGCGCTCCCATCATTATCTAAGCTCATCGCCGCATATAGCTATTATTGCTGATGAGGCTACGATAATTGTTGACTACAAGGGAGCAATCGTGCAGACCATTTAGGAAACTGGTGGATGCCTTTGTAATTGGGCTGAAGGTTTTCTTGTAGGATCGCAGAGTATTAAGTTTTGGAGATTCTAAGAAGGAACTTACAAACATAAAGGAACATTTTAACTCCCTTAAAAATAGGTGTAATTGCGTTCAGTTTGCTCAAATGATGATAAAGTCTTAGCTTTACTTTCAAGTGGTGTGATGCTGCAGGGCAAAGTTCGTTATTAGACTTTAAAAGACAACGTTAGAGCTAATTTGGAGCAAGTTGGATTGCATTTCCATGCCGGATCTATCGTAGCTATGGACCTGTGTTTGAGAAAACCTTTGATAGCCACTGCGAGTAAAGACAAAACTATCAAAATCTGGAACTATGAAGATCGAACAGTTGAGACTCCCAAAAGTGAGGCAGAAGCAGCCTCTTCATTGTCACTGCATCCCTCTGGCTTGCATCTGGTAGTGGCCTACTCAGACAAGTTGAGAGTGCTGAATTTGCAAAAAGACGGAGAATCACTAAGCAACTTCAAAGACATAAACTCTTTCAAAAACTGTTCCTACGTAAAATTCTCAAACGGAGGTCAATATTTCGCTGCAACTTCGGGTAACCAACTCCATATCTTTAAATTTTTGACAGGAGAGAACCCTCAAGGAATGACTTTTTCAGGTCACTCAGGAAAGATCAAAAGTTTGGCTTGGAGTCGTGAAGATAACATAGTGGTTACTTGTGGAGTTGACGGAGTAATCATAGCTTACAGAGTTAGGATGTAAAATTGCGGTTAAAGGATTATGTACTCTCCTAGTTCCAAGGAAACAAGAATTAAAGGTGTAGCCTATTCCTCAGTTGCTATAAGCCAATAGAACACTATTTATGCACTTGGTATGATCAATACGACTGGATAAAGGATATTCAAATAAATCAAACTAGATGGCTCAGAAAACCCAAGGTAGTTGGCACATAACAATTGTTCTCAACTAGCTTTCCCTTCTACGAACCGAATTCTCTTCTGTGGAACGGACGATAGAGAGCGATCTCCAGGATCAATAAAGTGTTATAAGTTCCCATCGACAGCCCATATGTAAGAATTTCAGGCGCATGATTCCTCTGGAGTATAAAAGTTATGCGTAACTGGAGATGACAAATACTTGATCACAGCAGGAAGAGACGGAGCCATAATGGTCTTTGAAATAAGAGATAAGGAAGCCCGATCAGACAAATTAAAAGAAGTATTACCTGTTTCTAACTAAATTCTAATCACTAAAACAGATTTAGATACATTGAAGGCGTAAATATAGAATCTCAAGCAAGAAGAAGCCTAACTCAAAGGAGGAGCAGCTTCAGGACCCATTAAAGATGATCATGTTAAACAACTCAAAGACAAATACGCCAGCGATTAAACTCAGTTCAATCAAAAGTATAATGCCATCCTCTAAAAGAAAAATCTAATGAAAAAGAAGTTCGATGAAGAAATACGCACAAAAAAAGAGTAGTTTGAAAATGGATTGCAGCAGTACGATTCAAACCAAGCCAAAAACGTTATGCAGGAAAGTGCCAAGTATGACGAACTCAAAAGAGCCCAAGAATAAGAATCAAAACTCTTTCAGAAAGAAATCATACGTTATCAAAGTGAAAATGAAAAGTAATTGAGAAAGAACTAAGAAGACTACCAAGAGAAAATAAAGAATAAAAAGTAGACTAAGAAGAATACTATCAAAACAATTTAAAGGCTTGAAAAATAGCACAAAGAGACGATGAAACAAATCAACTAAGAAAAAGATGAAGAGATGGACAAAATCAAAAGTTAAAACTCCAAATAAGTACAAAAATTAACAGAAACTTCTCTAAGAGCCAAAAGTTAAGTTTCAATCACCAAAAAGAAAATTTCGTAAAAGGAACAAGAAAAAGAGCAAAACATGTAGCAACAACGAGAAAACCAAGACTAAATAAAACGTTTATAGGCATCCAATCAACAACTCTAGAGATAGATAGAACAACAGATGCAAATTATTAAAGAAAGAGATACTACTATCGATTCCAATGAAAGAAAGATATATTAACTCAAGAAGAAGAGTCAAGAGCTTTAAAAATTCAAATATGTCTTGGATCACAAGATTAAAGAACTCAAGAAAGATATTGCACCAAGAGAGCAATAAATTGCAAAAATGAAAGCCCAGACCAATAAGATGGACAAATAACTTAAAAACTTGAATTCTCTCAATACTGCCTTGGCTGAATTTGTTGCTGTTCTATTCAAGAATGAAGAAACTTTGAAAGGAAAAATAGCAAACCAAAGATCTAAGATTTCTTACCAAAATAACAAAATAAGATCTTTCAAAGATGCCTTGTATCAAACTACCCAACTCATTCAAAACTAGCAAGAACTTATCAAGCACGCCACTTAATTGAAAAACAAATTTTGCTCTCAGAGCATGACTCAAGTCAAAATGGACAGCTAAATTGAGCAAGAATATAAAAATCAGAAGAAGTATCTTGAAAAATCAATCAACATGCTTAAGAAGAATCTGCAAAAGGATTCAGAGATCCATAAACACGAAAACATTAGAATCATGAAAGAAAACGTTGATTTAATTAAAGAAATTAGTAGTTTGAGACTCTAAATCAAGGAAGAAGGCATCAAAAAAGCTCCTGAAGAGTAGAAGAAAGGCAAAAATGAACCAACCGAATAAATGATCCGGAATGAAATAAATGAAAGAAGAAGAGGAATCGTTTAATTGCAGGAAAAGATAGCCGCTTTATAGAGAAGAGAAGATTTTAGCTGATTGTATTTCATTAAGAATCTTTTAGTTTATAACTTTTGAAAATTCAAATGAAGAGTCTCTGGTATTGTAAGTAGCACCCTGAGAAGTAAGTGGTATTTTTTTGTGTTGGCAACTCATGGCATTTTTAGCCTTTGTGCAACGGGTGTGTACCATAGCATACCAAAAATCACCCAAAAAACATAAAACTCCAATTCGAAGGAGTAAAATAGACTGCAGAAAAAGCAAGCAAGATTAAATAAGAAGTCTCAATAATATATTAAAAAAGGTTGAATGAGTGTAAAAAGCTGCTATAAGTACCATATTCCGAATTTGGCTATGTAAATACGCTAGAAGAGAAGCGAGCAATCGTGTTAAAGTAGGTAAACTTGTTGTTTGACAACATGCTGAATGAACTGAAGAAAAAGAGAGCAGAGCAGTAGAGTATGCAAAAGGAGAATCTTAGAAAGCTAAGTGAAACTTTGCAAGAAAACCTCAACTCTTTCAAAAATGGAGAATATCCTGATGTTAGAGACTTCTGCCGCTAAATCAAGAAGTATTACTTCAAAGATAACCTAGAGATATATGTTCAGGAATATGATTAGGTCATCAGAGAGTTTAGAGAGAATACTATTTAGTTCTGTCCTTTTACCATCTAAAAAAATATTAGTCCTGCTTGCTCTCAGCTAATTAAACAGATAATCAAATTTAATGAGCCAAATGAGACCAAAGAGAAGATATAGAAAGTCTAGCCAGCTAAAAAGTAGATAAAGAAGAAATAGCCAGTTCGTCGTAAATGTGGACGTTGTGGTCAAGAAATGTAATACTTGACCTAATGGAAAAAACACTTGGTTTGTCGAAATTGCGGAGGCAAGTAAAGAAATTACGTTAAAAAATGATAAACATACTATTGAAGATTATTTAATGCTATATTACTGATCTAATCATTCATTTTTTGATGATTTGAGAGAAGGCTGCTTCGGGTATGGGCTGACCAATATTGACATTTTCGTAAGTTCGGATTGAAACGTACCTTCTAGGGTCGAAATTTGCAGGTTTGGCTGTAAAAACTCTACCTTTTTGTTTCTAGAGCTCATATTGAATCAACTAAATCACACAAGAAATACCACCTGCTGTGCTTCAGTTTGCCTAGAATCGATCACTTGGTTAGTAGGAATAAAATCTGAGTGAGGGACATAAGTGGGGATGTAAGTGTTGAGTCTGTGCTGAGGAGCAAACTGCTGTTGCATAGTTAAATAAAACTAGATAATATTATTAATTGATTAACACTTAGTGGTTTATTAATCAAGAATCTAGGTTTTTTTAGGATGCCTAACTACGAAACTATAAAGATTAAAATAGATTTTAGCAACACTCAAAGAGCATTTAACAATAGATGCTTAGGCTCATTTGACGAATGAATCGTAAAACTTTGAACATCCTGCACATCTTGCAGCAATCTTGAGTAATATTGGAAAAAACTTCAATTTTAAAGTAGCTCACAAGCTATTTAGATTGTTTAAATTATAAATTCCATAAGAACATGTCCTAAAACATTCATTTTGTCACTGATATGGGCAAACTGACTGAACTAAGGTACAAGAAAAAACCTATTGTCCTCGAATTTTACACTGAGTATCTATATTGAAACATAGATGGTGTCCGCCTTGCAAATTAACTCGTCAGCTACTTTAGAAATAAGTTAAATCTAATGGCAAGTTTTTGCTTGCCTGCGTGAACTGTGATGAAGCTGAAGAACTTAACATTTAATACGAAATTGAAGGAGTTCCGACCATGATTTGTCTTTCAAATGATTAAAAGCTAACCCCTTTAGATAGTAAATAAAGTCATTACATAGGAGTGATTGGCTATGAACCCAAGAAGCTGAAGTAATTTTTTGAGAGAATCTCTAAAGAGTGGGCTGAGCGCAAGAATTGATTGTTTTTGATTTGACGCATAATAATATAATGATGTTTGTGGTTAAAAGAGTGTTAGGAAGAAACTTTGCTTTCGCGACAGCTCGCGGAAGAGCCAAAAAGCAAGAAACCAAGTTGTAGGATTAGTACAATATGTAAAAAGACGTCTTTAAGTCCTATCGCAAACAAGTTGAGAAAGGATCCATCTTAAGACAGTTCAGATAAGAGGTCTTTAGAAAGTCAGAGCTCAACGGAGATTGGCAAATTTAGAAGGCCAGAGATCGGATACAATAGAAATAGCTCTAAAAAATGCTTAATCTTGACAAATAATCCACCGTATCCAACGCCACATAAATCGAGGCCAAGGCTATAAAGCACCGCACAGTGTAAAAGTAGGTTGATTAAGGTTTGATTAAAACTCCGGCAGAAGTTTGTTGTCTGATTACGGTAATTATCGACCCTACGATAAAGTTCACCCAGTAATAAATGACAGAAATTTGGGGGAGGGAGAGTTTTTGGAAGACACTCACGTAATTGAAAATCTCTACAAATTCATCGATAAGCTCTCTGACTAATATTAATAAAAAGACGAGACCAAAACAATAATTAGCACTTTTGCAGCCAATAAGCAAGGAATGACTCTCACTTAGTACGGTAAGATTCTACAGGATAATTTCAATGACGCTCAAAGGGATGCTCACCGAAAATTTTAGGAATTCAAAATCCACTAAGAGCAAAAACATGTGATCATGTAGAAACCTTTGGACTAAAAAGAAGATATCAATATTAATTGGCTGAAGGAATAACCATAGACATATGAATACACTGGAATCCAGAAGACAGTTGACCCCTGGAATGGTGAATAGAATCTAGAAGCCACCCTTTCTCCAAAAGCCATAGATACCATTTATTAGCTCTACCTTCAAGGCTGGAATGTTAGAGATATCAGCAAAAGATTTGGAATACTTCCAGCTCGGACTAAATTCTGTATTTGGGTTAGAGCACAGCTCTATCATGAAGTTATACCTAAACTGGGAGTTAAGTATTACCTGAGAGGTTTGAGATTTGAATAACAGTACAACTAAAGTCAAAAGTTCTGTGATTATGGACTCGACCTCGATTAACTCTCTAATAATAGTATTTTGAGTGAAATTACTGAATGGAATGGATAGATGCTTGACGCACAAAGGAGCTAGCCAGAATATCAGGGAGCCATGATGCGCCTACAGAAGTAGAATAAGTTCAACAAATACGAGATGGTCGAAGTTGGCACTATCGGCAAAGAAAACGCCAAGTATCGTTTGAAATAATGGGTCATTTTCCGAGGCAAAGGCAGCGATCAGTACTTCTTGAAGCACAAGCTTCTCAATCCACTTACTAGAGCGCAAAAAAAGTTTAATAAAGTTTATTATTGATACTCAAACTAACATCGCAATAATTACTATTTATTTCTAAAATCATACCAATCTTGTACATATTCGATTTAATTCAGTCTTAAAATTTACTTGCACTTTGATTAGCTGTTATGCTTGAGTTTATAAAAAAATCTCTTAAACTCTTCTAAATTTTTCTCAACTTCACTTTCTCCTGTTTTGATGAGTAAAAAAATTTCCTCTTGACCTACAATTTTAATCTATATCAAGTTAGCCTCGATTTATTTTAAATTACAGTTTTTTTCGTTGAATTCAATCAAAACAAGACATATTCCAATTTTTTACTGCAAATCGCTTTAAGATTTGAACATAAAATCACTTAGACTATGACATGATATGGTCGCCTTTATTGCAAGCCACCTTGATTCTAGTAAAACCTGATTGTCATATGCCTCAACCTAGCTCTAACCCATTTTTTGGCAATTAGTCCCTGTTTTACCCTAGTTGAATTGATTAAGTATAAAATTTTTATGCAGATTGAACAAAGATAATGTTGATTTACTATTATAAATGTGATGACTAGTGATTCTATTAAAGTGAATTAGTTTTTAATCCTGAGTTATTGAATTTTTAAAGGTCTCTAGACTTTTCTTTTTAGTGTAAATATTATAAACTTTTACATGCTTTTATATTTCATTTTAAATGTAAGATATAAAGGCATAGAAAGTAGAATATAAAGATGAGGAAAATGACGGAGAACAGCCTTATAACTAGACTGAAAAATTGTAAGGTTAGGAAAACAAAAAGGATCCTTAAACATTGTCTGAAGGATAACGCATGGGTTTATCAAAACAACAATTAAGAAAGCTCTAAAAAAAATTGGCGCGGAAAGAAAAAGATAAAGAAAAATAAAAGGCCAACCTGAAATAATAGAACTAGAAAACTCAGAAAGAAGGCAAAAAGGCCCGAGGTAAGGAACAAGAGTAGGTCGACTAAGCCTATCTGAAAGAGTTTCAAAATCAAAAGATTGTTCTTTAACCGAATAGAAAGCTACCTGTAGAAGGAGGTGAAAACATTCTAGTTACCTCTGCCTTGCCATACGTTAATAACGTTCCTCACTTGGGAAACATAATTGGTTGTGTACTATCTGCTGATGTTTTTTCAAGGTTCAAGAAACTCCAAGGTGCTAATACTCTATACATCTGTGGTACTGATGAGTATGGAACTGCAACTGAAGTCAAGGCTTTGGAAGAGAAGAAAACTCCTAAAGAAATTTGCGATTTTTATTTCAAAATCCATTCCTAAGTATACAAATGGTTTGATATTGGCTTCGATTACTTTGGAAGAACTAGCACAGAGTGGCATACCAAAATTACTCAAGAAATTTTCCTGCATATCGAAAAAAATGGAAAGATAACGAAAGAAGAGATGAGCCAATGCTATTGTTAAAATTGTGACCTATTCTTAGCTGACCGATTCATTGCAGGAATTTGTCCACATTGTAAGCATGAGTAAGCTCGAGGCGATCAGTGTGATAAATGTGGAAGACTATTCAACTCTCCAACTTAATTAAACTCTTATGTCTGCAGCATATGTTTGAAGCCTCCTGTGATCAGAAGCACCACCCACTTTTTCATTAATTTACCCTAAATTGAAGAAAAGCTCAGGAAGTGGATTGAAATCGCCTCAAAGTAAGGTTAGTGGTCGCAGAATTCAATAATGATTACAAAAGGATGGCTCAATATGGGGCTGAAGCCAAAATGCATTACTAGAGATTTAAAATGGGGTGTGCCAGTTCCTCTCGAAGGATATAAACAGAAAGTATTTTATGTCTGGTTTGACGCACCTATCGGCTATCAATCTATAACTGCTAACTTTTTGGGCGAGGACTATGTCAAATGGTGGAAAAACAACACTGATGTAAAGTTATTCCAGTTCATGGGTAAAGATAATGT
>Ga0316217_10005093_pt1 | contig 13812 bp, 9 predicted proteins | sample 1anoAmetaG_FD_203633 | JGI IMG/M metagenome (GOLD analysis project Ga0316217, IMG submission 203633) | Freshwater microbial communities from Trout Bog Lake, Wisconsin, USA - 1anoA | ecosystem: Environmental > Aquatic > Freshwater > Lake > Hypolimnion/Profundal zone | place: USA: Wisconsin...
TGGCGGGCGGCCGCCACCGCGGCACTTACGCCCGCCACGCCGCCGCCGGTGACCACCAGGTCGAACCGGCCCACGGTCGGGGGTGTCGCCGGCAGGTTGAGCGCCTGCTTGCGGAAGCTCGCCAGTGCGGCCGGATCCTCCGGCGGAGTAAACGCGGCGTCGGCGGTCAGGATGAGCGCATCGCACCGGCCTTCAAAGCCGGTCTTATCCACCAGGCTTATCTTCACCGCGCCGGCTTTAAGCGTGACCGGTTCGCCGGCCTGCCAGGTCCACTTGGGGCCGCAGTTGGTGCCAAAGGTGGTGGGCAGTTCATGGCCGGCAATTGCCAAACGGAAGGCACCGGGGCCATAGGGCGCCACCCAGTCGCGGGTGCGCACAAAAACGCGGTAGGAGCCATCGGCCGGAATGGTGACGGTGGTGCTGGCCGGTTGCACCGGCGTGCCCAGCCCGTGGGCCAGCAGATAGGGCGAGCCCATCTGATCCATGAACTGGGCATCGACCACCCAGCCGCCGAGGTCGGAAAAGCTCTCGGCCTCGACCAGCACCGTTTGCGCACAACAGCACTGTGCTGCCGCCAAGACCAGCAGACCACCGAAGATTCCCCAACGCATATTCACCTCACTTGTTTTCCGTCAGCGGCCGCACCTTGATATTCCGGAAGGCCACCGAGCCATGATCGCCCTGGAGCGAAATAAAGCCGCGGTCGAACGTGGCAAACCCCGGCATCCTGGCAAACTTGCTCTTGGCGACGCGCTCCTTGAAGTCCGGGCTGCCCAGCACGTATTCAAAATATTTCACGCCATTGATCTCATGTTCGCATTTTTCCTTGCTGATCAGCAACCGCACATGGTTCCACTCGCCCACCGGCTTGGTGGCATCGAGCGTCTTGCCGGTCGCCGGATCGATCGGCGGCTGATACAGGGCATACAGCCAGCCGCAGCGGATCTTGTCGGCGGCCGCCACGTTGTCTTCCAACTGGAATTCCGGCCCGGTGGCCCACACTGCCGGGCCTTTGTCGGCCACGTGATACATGATGCCGCTGTTGCCGGCGTGGGAAATATTGTAATCGAGCTGGAGTTCAAACCAGTCAAACTGGTCGGCGGTGCACAGATCGCCGGCGTTGTGCGGATCAACACAGGCCAGTGTGCCGTCCTTGATCTGCCAGCCGGGACGGACTGTGGTGGCTTTGAAATTATGCCAGCCGTTAAGCGTTGTTCCGTCAAAGAGCAACTTCCAGCCCGCGGCCTTTTCGGCCTCGGACAGGGTATTGGGTGCGGCCGCCGGTGCATCCTCGGCCCGGGCAGCGCGGCCCAGGGAAAGACAGCAGGCGGCGGACAATAACGCGAGGGCAATTTTGGTTTTAAGAGCAGTCATGGACGGGATACCTCCTGAAAGAAGAATAATTCTACCAGCAGACTAACGCCATGCTACAGTATCTGTTTCAATTATCCTCAGACCGGAATTACAAGGAGACCGAATGTTCCCTACCGCCAGACGTCAATATCGCCAGAAACCCCTCGTCTTGTTTTGGCTGGTACTGCTGAGCGTCTTAAGTGGCCGTGCACTCTGCGCCGCCACCCCCATCACCGATGTGTTTGCGGACCTGGCTAATATCCACAAGTGGGATGATTCCAACGGCGATACCTGGGATCCCTTCTGGGCGGATGATGGCAACCTGTACGCCTTCAACTGCGACGGGCGCGGCTTTGGCAAGCAGAGCCGCAACTTCGCCTTCCACCGCTTGCAGGGTGATACGCTCACAGGTCTAAAAGGCAGCCTGGTCAACGCCATGGATGCCTATGGCAAGGCCGACCAGAAAGGCCCCGACGGCGCCACCTGGAAGGCCTTGGGCCAGGAATGTATTGATGGCGTGTTCTATGCCTTTGTTTCGCGCCACACCTATGGCCACGAAAGTCATGACCGCATGCTGCGCCAAACCGCCGTCAATGCCAGCCTGATCAAATCGACCGATCGTGGCCTCACCTGGACCCGCACGGCGGCGGAGAATTACCAGAGCCCCATGTGGCCCGGCCCGCGCTTCGGGGCGCCGTACTTTATCCACTATGGCCAGAATGGCGGGCAGGTGACCGCCGATGGGGCCGATCAATATGTCTACGCCCTCTCCAACAACGGCTTCTGGAACGGCGGCGACGATTACATTCTGGCCCGTGTGCCGCGGCGTAAACTGCCGGACCTTAACGCCGCGGATTGGACCTATTATGCCGGCGGCGCTGCCCAGGCCCCCGCCAGTTGGACCAGCCAGATCACCCAGGCTTCCCCGGTGCTCAGTAAGCCGGCGCAGTGCGGCTCGGGTCCGGCGGTATATGTGCCGGCGCTCCAGGCGTATGTGCTGGTGGTCTGGTACATCCCCGAGACGCTCAAGAAGTGGTTTACGCCGCGGGAACTCAAGTACGATTTTTACCAGGCGCCCCACCCGTGGGGACCCTGGACCTGCATTAAGTCTGTCAGCGACAACTTCCTGGGCGGGGCCCACATGTACGGTCCGAGCCTGTGTGCCCGCTTCCAGGAAGCCGTGGGCCCGGATGTGAAACTGATCCTGTTCACCTCCGGCTGTCCGTTTGAGGATAAGCCCACCGGCCTGTACAAAATGTGGACGATACCCGTGGTGCTCAAGACCACGCCGGTGATGCCGTCGGTCCTGGTCAATGACGACGATCCGCGAATTAAGTATCAGGGCCATTGGACCGCTCTGACCAAGCGCGGCTGTGGCTATTTTCATGACGACCTGCATGCCACCACCACGGTGGATGATGCGGTCGAGTTCACGTTTACCGGCACCGGCATCGATTACATGGCCGAGCAATTCCATGACCTGGGAAACGTGGACGTTTATATTGATGGCACCTTGCGGCAAAACGTGAACCTGTGCCGGCAGAACTTCCCGCGAATTTCGCAGGTCGTCGCTTTTAGCGTCCAGGGCTTGCCGGCCGGCTCCCACACCATCAAGATCGTCAACCGTTCTACCGCCTACGCGGATCTCGACGCCTTCCGCGTGTATGGCGCCGCGGATACGAAGTGACCACCAACAATGGCGTGACCGAGATATTTAGCGGCGGCCCTCGGGGCCGGGCGTAACGCAATCCCAGACGAAAGGCCTGAACACGAAGCCACGAAGTCACCAAGACGCACGAAGAATGCGACCAGAAAAGTGGAAGTTGGAAGACAGTTATGCATAAAGCCGGTGCCAGGGCAATCCGTGGTGTGATTCTTGCGGCCGTTCTGCTGCTCGGCTGCCGCGGCGTACTGGCCGCGGCAGCGGCGGAACCGACGCACGTCTGGCCGCAATTTCGCGGGCCCGGTGGGGATGGGCAGGCGGTGGCGCCAGGGTTGCCGCTGGAGTGGCGCGAAACGCAGAATGTGGCCTGGAAGACGCCCATTCATGACAGCGGCTGGTCTTCACCGGTGGTCTGGGGCGACCAGGTTTGGATGACCACCGCCTTGGCCAGTGGGCGGGAACTATTTGCAGTTTGTGTAGACCGGGCCAGCGGCAAAGTGCTCCACGACATCAAAGTGTTCGACATTGCGGCGCCGGAAAAGATCAACGGATCCAATACCTATGCCTCCTGCACGCCGCTGATCGAGGCCGGGCGGCTCTATGTGCATTTTGGCACCTATGGCACCGCCTGCCTGGATACGGCCGATGGCAAAATCCTCTGGCAGCGCACGGATATCCATTGCGACCACAAGGAGGGGCCGGGTTCATCGCTGGCGGCAGTGGGGAATCTGTTGGTGTTCGACATGGACGGGCAGGACCAGCAATATGTGATTGCCTTGGACAAGGCCACCGGGAAGACCGTGTGGCAAACGCCGCGTTCCATCGACTACGCACCCTTTCGCATCGACTTCCGCAAAGCCTACAGCACGCCGGCGGTGGTGGACGTAGCCGGCCGCACGCAATTGGTCTGTACCGGGGCGCAGGGCATCATGGGCTATGACGCCCTGACCGGCAAGGAAATCTGGAAGGTGCGGTTCAAGGGTTTTTCCCAGGCGGTGCGCCCGATCTGCTGGCACGGCCTGGCCTTCTTTTGCACCGATGTCACCACGCCCGAACTCTGGGCGGTGCGCCTCGATGGCCAGGGCGAGGTGACGCGGACGCACATCGCCTGGAAGAACGCCCAGCGCATGCCCGCGATGGCTTCGCCGGTGCTGGTCGATGACCTGCTCTACGTGGTCAACGACGCCGGCATCGTCAGCGCCATGGATCCGGCCACGGGGCAGGTGCTCTGGCACGAAAAGATCCGCGGCACCTTTGCCGCCGCGCCGCTCTACGCCGCCGGGCGGCTGTACTTCTTTGGCCGCAATGGCGTCACCACCGTGCTGGCCCCGGGACGGGAATACAGGGTGCTGGCGGTCAACGAACTGCCTGCCACCGTGCTGGCCTCGCCAGCGGTGGCAGACAACGCGCTGTTCCTCCGCACCAAGACGGATTTGTATCGGATCGGGGCGAAGTGAGGTATGAGGCATAATAGAGCGTTTGACTTCTGCCGACTTTTATCTATAGTAAAGTAATGGATGCCTTCCGCTGGAACGCTTGGAATTTGGACCACGCCACGCAGCATGGGATAAGCCCGGATGAAGCCGAGATGGTGGTCCGTAGCGCCAAGGCACCGTATCCGGAAGACATTGGCGAAAATAAATGGTTGGTACGCGGGCGTGGATATGCTGGCAGGTATGTCCAAGTGATCTTTGTTTATGACGACGATGCGGTCACGGCCTATATTATTCACGCTCGGCCCTTGACCGATCGGGAGAAACGCCTCTATCGCCGAAGGAGCAAATGATTATGCCCAAGACAAAAAAGATATCGCCCATCGAAGCGTTCATGGCGTTACCCGATGCCGAAAAGGAGCGTATCGTTGCGCCATTTGACCGGGAATTTGTGCCCACGCTGCCGCTCAACGCGGCGCAGCGCCAGCAATGGCGGCGACTCAAGAAGAAAATGGGACGTCCCAGGATCGGTCGGGGAACACGTGTGATCTCGGTCACCGTGGAAAAGGGGCTGCTCCATCGACTCGACCGCTATGCCCGGAGCCACGACCTGAGCCGGGCTAGAGTGATCGCGCAGGGTGTCGAGCGAGTACTGGCTCATTGATTAATGTGCCGGCTTGGTGGCCGCCGGATCCCCCAGCAGCATCTGGTAAAACGCCCGCCGCAGATTTTCGCGGGCCCCGCGTTCGGCGGCCTGCTGGGCGGCGGTTTGCTCCGGCGTGGGCAGCCCCGCATCGGCCGGTTCAGCCAGCCATTGCATGGTCCGCAGCACATCGGTGGTGTGCTGTAGCGTCGGCTGCCATTGCGTGGGAGTATCACCGGGCAAAGGCAGGAGAATCAAGCGGTGATCCGCGGCGGTCTGGATACGGGCCGAGGCCAGGTCGCGCGTCAGGATGAGCGGGGCGCTTTGCCCGCGGAACCAGATGGCCACGTGCGTGGCGGGGGTGTGGGCCAGAATGTCCAGCGCTTCGCGGCGCGTCTGGCCGGGAGCGGTCTGGGCATTTCCGATGCCCGGAACAATGGGTGTGGCGGCAGCCTGCGGGGCGGTTGCTGCATTCTGCGAACCCGCTGGCATAGTGATGGCGGGCGCTGGCGTGCGGGGATCCGCCGCGGAATTTCCGGGAACCGTCAGTGGTCCCAGGGATGGTGCAGCCGGGCGCGCATTGGCAGTGGCCGTGGTTAATGGGACACGTTGTCCCAGCGCGGGCGCGGGAGTATTGGTAGCGACTGGCGGCAGCAGACTTTCCAGCGAAAACCGTGGTGCGGGGGCGGGTTTGTTACCGGGCGGCGTGACCCCCACGGCGATGGTGGGCGATGGCGCGACCGCAGGGGGATCTTTGAAAGTTGATACTTGATTGGCGATTTGCAATGCGGGATGGTTGGCCCCGCGCGCTGCCGAATTCGCGGCCAGGCCGGGATTCATGGTCGGGCTCGTGGCGGTGCCACGCGGCGCTGGCGCGGTGGTTGGGCCGACGTCCAAGGCTGGAGCCCCCACGGCGACGATGGCCCGCGGTTGGGGTCCGTCGTCGGGAAGAATTTGCAAGGTCGGGGCGGCCGGCTTGCCGGCAAGACCATTGCCTGCGGCGGGATTGGTGCCCCAATCGTCCGGCGTACCCGCGTGATCGGTCTTGCCGGGTGCGGCGTTGGCGTTGTTCGCCGCCGTTGGGTTCTTGGCCGGATGGTGGTCTTTATTTCGAGCCTGTGCGGTTACCGGTGACGCGGGTGCTTGGGCTGCCGCAGCATGGTCCGCAGGTGCCGTCGTGTTGCGGCGTTGACTATCGCCTCCGCCACCCCCTCCGCCCCCTTCACCACCCCCTCCACTGCCATGTCCGCTGCTGCCGCCACGCTCGTGGATGACCACCGTCTTGGTGGTCTGGCAGGCCGCGAATGTGCTGCTCAGCGCCACCGCCAGAAGCAACACGCAGGCACGCCGGGCGCGTTGCAAACCTCCAGCCTCTCTCGGTGCCGTCCGGAATGCCACAATCCATCTTTTTCTTCGCACGCTGCCCAAATCTTCCGCCTCTTGATTCCCATCCTTACTATCTGTGTTCATCGGTGTTCATCTGTGGTTCCCTCTCGTTGTCTTCTTCGTGGTCCTTCGTGACTTCGTGTCTTCGTGTTTAAGCTTTTCGGTTGCGGCCCTGCCGCGCTGGGGTTCATGGTCGCAAAGTCAATGCACCAGGCTGCGCAAGGCATTTTCCAGCGGGAAGCCCGCATGCGGGTCGTACTGGGCAATCAGTTCAAAGCGCCCGTCGCGGGTCGAAGAAATGGATTTTTCCATCCGCACCTGGGCGCCGCTTCGGCCGGTCAGCAGGGACTGCATGTGGTCCATCAACTGGTCCATATCCAGGCTCACTGCACAGCGATCGATCAAGCGCCCGGGAATGCCGCCCGGTTCGGCCGAGCCGAGCTTTTGCAGAATGTCCGTGATCGTCGGCTCCTGCTGGTTCTTGAAGCGCTCGTTGGCATAGGCGTAATCGGCCACCACCGCCAGTTGTCCCTGCGTGGTCGGATTGACCGTCAACAGCAGGTCGAAATTCAGGCGGCTCTGCAATTGCTGGTAGCGGGCCTGGGCGGCACTGTTCTTGGGCATATCCGCAAAGCAGCGCCCGGCATCGAACCACAGCGACAAGGCGGTGTCCTTGGCCAGGGCCCGCACCGGCAATACGTTGCGGCCGGATCCGGCGGTCAGGGAATCCGAGTTTTCCGGGGCCGCCAGGGCCAGGCGAATCTCATTTTCCACGGTCGGCTTGGCCGGATCGCCATCGATTTCCAGCAGCACGATCACTTCGTGCTCGGTCAACGCGAAGGACATGAAATTATTCTGCGGGTCCAGGTAACGCCCCTGGCCATAGCGCACCATGGCATGGATGGGCGTCACGGCCGGCGTGCCCGGCGGGCGCAGGCTATCGGCCAGGGCATCGGCAAAGCGGTACAGCCCGGCCTCGGCCAGTGCCGGATCCTTGATCCGCGCCACCAACCCGCAGAGCATCACCGGGTTCATATTCTGCCCCTGGGCACCGGGTTGTTTGGACGGGTACTTGATGAAGGTATAGATGTCCGAATCGCCGTCGAGTGCATTGCCGAAAAGGTTGACCAGTTCCACCATGGCGGACTTGCCCAGCAGGCCCGAGACCGCCTCGTGCCAGGTATGATCGGTCGCGGCCGAGCCCAGCAGCGACGGGTGGAGCGCCAGGACGGCAAAGCTTTCGCCGGGCACCAGGCGGGCGTGGGTATTCTGGTTCCAGTGGGCCCATTGCGCCTGGAGGCCAGGCCCCCAATTCTTGTAGGTCATTACCCCGCCGCCGATGAGCACCGCGACGAGCGTCAAGGCGCCCAGCGCCACCAGGCGCCGCCGCGCGGTCGAGGTTCCGGGTCGGCCGACGACCACGCCATCGCCATTGACCAGCGGGGCGCCGGTGGAGGGAGTGACGAGGCGTGCCCGGCGATCCCGCAGCAGCGCCACGTTAAAGCCGACCGTCAGCGTCACCGCCAGCGGATCGAACACCAGCACCAGCAGCAGCACCAGCCACTTGACCAGGTCGTCGGCCTGCGTGTTAAACGCCCGGGCCACAAACCGGTACGAACCGATATCGGTGCCGGCGATCTGGGTGCGCAGACGGGAAATTTCATCGGTCTCCATCTGCATTTTCTGATACAGGGCCGTCACATCATTCTGGCCCTGGCTGGAAACGGTCGTGGTCTGGGTGCTCAGGGCGGCAATCTGCTTTTGTATGCCGGCCACCGTCTCACCGTGGGCTTTGCGCAGGGCTTGTTCTTCGGCATCCAGGCGGGAAAGTTCCTCGCGGTATTGCGTCTGGGCGCCGGCGGTTTCCTGGTTGATCGCCTCCATCATCTTGGTGTGGTCGGCCCGCATCTGGTCTTGCTTCTTCTGGTGGTCGGCAATTTCCTGGGCAATGCTGGTGCGTTCGGGCATCTGCTGCTCGCGCAGCAACTGGCCCTTGCGGATGCCATCATGCTTCAGGAAGCCCGGCCCGCCCTGGGCGGTATAGGCATCCACAGCGCGGTCCAGCACCGCGACACGTTCGTTGAGCTTGGCGATGGCCTCATCTTCCGAGGCCAGACCCTTTTTGAGCATTTCGGCCGTCTCGGTCAGGTGGGAGTTGGGCACCTGGATGTCGCGGTCCAGTTTGTCCTTGGCCGCCTTGCGCCGTTCCTCCAGGCGCACCAGGGATTGATCCAGCGCCGCCTGGGCGGCGGGCATCTGGGCCGCGAGTTTGTCGCGATCCTCCCGGCCATTGTCGGATACCTTGCCCAACTGGCCCTTGGAGGCGTCAATCTGGCGCTGCGTGGCATCCATTTCCTCCTGGATGCCCTTGATCTGTTCTTCAAACAAGCCGATGCGCGAGTGGGTCTGCTCGTAGGCCCGGGCCAGGTAGCCGTAGTTGCCCAGCGACGTGATGCCGATCAGCAGCAGCACCGCCAGGGTCAGGTAAATGCGCAGCGGAATGGTGATGTGCCGCCAGTAGCGGTACAGGAATGACGCGGCGACGAGTTTGCCGACTTCCAGGCTGGCCGCCATGACCATCACGGCGGTGGCCGAGCCGATGAACAGCAGGCCCAGCCCGCGCACGGAGAAGAACGCCGAGCAGCCGGCAATGAACAGGGCGGACAGGCCCAGCAGCATTTTGAAGACCCAGGACGACAGCCGCGTTACCTGGGCCGCGGATGCCCCATCAATATCAGTATGCATAAATATAAACCTCCATAGCCAATGGATCGCAAGCCACGCGGAATGTCTCGGGGAAAGCCGGGGGGCATTATCGCCGAAGCCCGGGGTAAAGGGAATCCGTTGGGCGGTGAATTAAGGCCGATAATTCGTCGAAAACTGAAGTCCTGGACCCCAAAATTCGCGTAAGTTGTGGCGTTGTTTCGCGAATACGTTTTAATTGGGACGCACGCCCGGAACGCGGAGAGGAGACCAGCGCGGCATGGCCGGAGCCAAAAACCTAAACACGAAGTTGCGCAGGCCCAGGAAGAAAGGCAACGAAATCGAACCGCAGATGAAAAAAGATTAACGCCGATGGACGGGGTGAGGTAAATGAGCCACTACCTGCGATCTGCAGCAAGTGCTTCGCCAGATCAATGCCGCCTGCGGAGGGACCAGAATTGGCTGCCGCCGATGATCGGGCAGGCCCGAAGCCCACTCCCCTCGGTATGTCCAGCCTTCTCTTTCATCTGAAACCCTGAAATCTCAAATCTGAAATCCGCCCCAGCCCCAACCCCTCGCCCCCTCGACCCCTTCGTAAGGTGATCATCTATGGCCAGTGAGTGATCATCTATGCCTCAAACCACCTCGACCCCCTTAACCCCTTCTCAAGGGATGCTTGAACGCCAGCCACGCGTCGCCCCGTGCGCCGCACTGTCGAAGGATGCCAACGCGGGGCCGGTCGGCACCCCAAAAACTGCGTTTTTGACCCCGAGAACCGAAGCCACCCCCGCCCCCGCCAGTTGGCAACCTTCGATGTCATTCTTCGACCGCCCAGAACAGACAGTGGGCGGGCCCGGGGCTGCCGTACCCGCGCACCGATGGGCGCCGGTGGTTAGTTTCCCTTCAGTGAAGAAGTATCCTTTGGACGTTTAACGTTGGATCCCGACGCGTCGGGATTGGACGTTCTTGTTGTCCCGCCGTAACTCCGTAACCCCTTAACGCCGGAATTCCACGCCGCCGGGACGCCTGGCCCCGGGCCACCGCTAAATATTGGAAGTTGTCGGTGCGCTGGGGTGGTTCTGTGAATCGCGCGGGCTCTGCTTCCGTCGGCCGTTCCGGCCCGGTATGCTATGGCACTATTCATAAAATCAGCCGCCGGCTGGCATAAGTCATGATACGAAAGAGGTTTGATATGCGAACTCGTCCGATTCTCCACGGGGGTATCGGGGCCTTGGCGTTGCTCCTGACCGGCCTGCCCCTCCCTGTTACCGCTGCCGGCGAACCCGCCGCCACCGCACCGGCCACCGCCGCGGCTCCGGCCCCCTCCACCCCCTCCACGGCGCCGGCCACCAGTACCGCGCCGGTAGAGCCGCCAACCGTCAAGGTTAAACGCGCGGCGCTGGCGTTGAACTTTGATGCCAGTGCCGTGCTGGAATCCACCGTGTTTTTTGAGGCCCGCATTCAGACCCGGCGCTATGCCGGCGACCTGGCCATCGCCCAATGCGTCCCCTCCGGGCAGAAGGTTGCCAAGGGGGACCTGCTGCTACAGATTGACGCCCGGCCGGTGCAGGCCGCGCTGGCGGTCGCCGAGGGCGAGTTGGCCGTGGCGCGGGCCAATTTCGCCGCCGCCCAGAGCGCGGTGGAGTTGGGCGCCAAGGCCGACGCCCTGGCGCTGGCCGAAAGCCAGCGCACCGCGCAAAAGGCGGCCGACGAACTGGCCTGGTTCGACAAACTGGGCGGCGAAAACTGGAAAGCCCAGATTGCCATGGAAACCAAGTCCGCCGCCGACTCCCTGACCAACCAGAGCGAAGAGCTCGACCAACTCCGCAAAATGTACAAGTCCGAAGAGCTCACCAGCGCCACCGCCGATATTGTTGTGAAGCGTGCCTTGCGGCAAGTCGACTTACTCAAGACCAACGCCCGGCTCAAGCAAAGCGCCCAGGACAAGATCGAGAAGATCGAGTTCGACCAATACCATGCCGGGCTGGTGGCCTCCGTCGCCGCCACCGCCCAGGGTCTGGCGGAACTGACCACCCGCCAGAAGCAGGCGGTCGTGGCGCGGCAGGCGGCGGTGGGCAGCGCCTGGGCCGCCCAGGCCGAAGCGGAAATGAAATTTGCATTCCTGCACCAGGACCTTGACGCCCTGACCGTTCGCTCCCCGATTGCCGGGGTGGTGGTCTATGGCGCATTTGCCAATAAAGCCTGGACGGTGTGGGAGCCGCGCATCCTGGCGCCAGGCCAGAAGATTGCCGCCCAGTCGGTGATACTGACCGTCTATGAGCCCGGGGCCTTGCGGGCCAAAGTGCCTGTGCCCGAATCCAAATTACTGGTGCTGGTGCCCGGTACCAAGGTGCGCGTGTGCCCCACCGCTCTGCCGGGTATCAGTTACGACGGGGTGTGCGGTCCGGCAACTGTGGCCGGCAGCGCCGCCGTCGGGGCGCCCCAGACCTTTGATATTCCCGTGGAACTGCCCGCTGTCGATCCGCGCCTGGTGCCGGGTTTCAAGGCCCAGGTCACCGCCCTGGCGGCACTGGAAAATGTGCTGCTGATTCCGGTGGGGGCCGTCAGTGGCGGCAAGGTGCGCGTGCGCCTGCCCGATGGCCGCAGCGAATCCCGCGCGGTGGCATTGGGGCAGTCCAATGCCGACTATTACCAGGTGGTTTCCGGCCTGGCCGAGGGTGATACCATTCTAAGCAAGGGCCGGCCATGAAACGGGTGGGGCCAGATTTTGTGGCATTTCCGAGCCGCGACCGTAAGGGAGCGACCGCGCTGCGTTCGAACGTCCATTGGTCGCTCACTGACGGTCGCGGCTCGGTTGACGCTCCGGTAGCACACGATTGCCGCAAAATCCGGCCACACCCTCTGAAACTTGTGCTGCTGGTCCTGACCTGCGTCCTGGCGGTTGGCTGTGCCGGTCCGGCGGCCACCGTGGGGCGCGTGCATCGGCGGGCCTTGCCGGTGGCCGTGGCCGAGGGTGAAAGATACCTCGTGGGCGCCCAGAATGCCGATGGCTCCTGGGGCAGCGGCACGCAATCCAACGGCAACGAGGTGATCTGCGAAGTGCCCGGTTCCCACGATTCGTTCCGTGCCGCCACCACCGCCCTGTGCGTGATGGCACTGCAACATACCACCCAGACCGCCGCCCACGACCGCGGGGTGCGCTACCTGCTGGAGCACGGGCGCGTGGGGCGCGACAACAACATGCTGATCCTGAATTTCTGGGCCCATGCCTACGTCATCCAGGCCCTGGCCCGCGAAAGCTACACCAACCATGATCCGCGCCTGGCCGAAACCCTCCTTTGGCATATGGATCGCCTGGACCGCTGCCAAACCCTCACCGGCGGCTGGAACTATTACGATTTTCATGCCGGCACGCAGCACCCGTCATCCTTTTCCACCAGTTTTTGCGCCGGCACGGGGCTCCTGGCACTGTGGGAGGCCCGGCAGGCCGGTTTTGCCGTGCCACAGTTGATGGTGGACCGCGCCGTGCGCCGGCTCCAGGAGATGCGCCTGCCCAACGGCTCGTATCTCTACGGGCTTGATACCCAATACCACCCGGTCATGCGGGCCAACCTGCCCCGCGGCAGCGTGGGCCGCACCCAACTGGCCAACCTGGCGCTCCAGACCTGGCAATCGCCGGTGGCATCGCCAGCCAATTGTCAAAGCAGCCTGGAAGGTTTCTTTACCAACCACGTGTTCCTGGAAATGGGGCGCAAGCGCGACTATCCGCACCAATCCTGGTATCAGACGTCCGGCTATTACTATTACTACGATCATTACTATGCCGCGGAACTCATCGCCCATTTGCCGCGCCCCCAGGCCCAGGCCATGGCGCACCAGCTGGTCGATATCATCCTGCCCTTGCAGGAACCCGACGGATCCTGGTGGGACTATGCGATGTGGGATTACCACAAGCCCTACGGCACCGCCTTTGTGCTGCTGGCGCTGGAGGAGTGCCAGAAGGTCGCAGCGCGGACGGAATAAATCGTAAGTGGTAGATGGGAGTTAGGGGGGGGCGGAGACGTTCTTGGGGCAGGGGTAAAATGCGTTGCGAACGTTCAACGCTCAACGTTAAACGTTAAACGTCCAAAGAGTACTTCTTCATTGAACGGTGGAAGTTGAGCGTTGAACGTTGGACGTTTTTGCGGAACTGGAATGTGGCACCCCGTCAGGGCTACCGCCAAGGACCGGCGAATGAATACTGTCGAATTTCAAGATAGCAGGCACACTGTAGCAGGCATACTCGGTGTGCGGTCCGCTACGGCACACGGAGTGTGCCTGCTACTTTCTTAGGGTGGCGCAGACCGATTTATGCAACGCCACCAGGTCCGGGGCTGAGAGCGGGCCGCCTTGTCGCTGGGCCAGGGCGTGGATCAAGGGCAGCATTGCGGCGATGGTCTGGTCGTCGCTGGGCAGGGCGGCGGCGGTGAGGCGGGAGCGGAGGGCGGCTTTGCCGGTGTGTTTGCCCAGGGCGAAGAGGACCGTATCGCGGCCTACCAGGTCGGGAGAGAAGGGTTCGTACGTGGTGCGATCCTGGGCCAGGGCGTGGCAGTGGATGCCGGATTCGTGGAGGAACGCGGCTTGGCCGACGATCGGTTTGCCGGCGGGAATCGCCCGGCCGGAGCGCTCGG